>Ga0209611_10012568_pt1 | contig 11867 bp, 8 predicted proteins | sample S1TSphgellanicum_3_FD_187693 | JGI IMG/M metagenome (GOLD analysis project Ga0209611, IMG submission 187693) | Host-associated microbial communities from peat moss isolated from Minnesota, USA - S1T2_Fc - Sphagnum magellanicum MG (SPAdes) (version 2) | ecosystem: Host-associated > Plants > Peat...
GGGTCCCTTAGTACTGTGGGTCCCTTACCCTGTGTCCCTCTGTCCCTTGCTGTGGGTCCGTCCCTATACCCTTCGTCGAGAAGCTCTGGAACGAGTAGAGCACGAATGCAGCAGTTCGTAGTTGCCAAAATCGTGTGTTGAAATTCTCAAGAGTCGAGCGCGAATGTCGAGATCTCTGTTGCTATCGAGATATTGTCAAGATCACGTTGATGATCATGCATCATGATACGGAAGGATTTCCCAACTTGGAGTGAGTCGGAAGCTGCTGCTGCTGTTGCTGCCTTCTTGTCATGGCGTGCGGAGCTGTGTCTAGAGCAGCAAAAGTACCACTAGGAAACCTTCCAAAAGAATTCATCCCCTGTGGTGGGTGAGTGGGAGTCGGAACGTTCAGCAAGCTTGTCGCAACGAGTACTTGAATCCCAGGGCACTTGATCATAAGGAAGCCTGGATTCTAAGATCTTTCTGTCTTCGGCAACAGCTTTGCAGTTCCTACACATAGTTCTCTACTGTTTGTAACTGTAGAGTCGCAGTATGGCGACGTGGGTCGAAGCTCATGATGATGAGGATGAGGATGTAGCTGTGATGTCTCCTCTTTTGGGAGGTGTTGGAAGCATACCAACAGCAGCAGTTACTGGTGGGTTGTTCAAGGAGCTAGCGAGACTCTTTGGTAGTCTCGTTGTCAGGGTCGCACTACTTGTGCTTTTTGTTCTCGCCATTCTCTCGAACTACGCGGGCCCGAATGATCAGCTGTTGCTGCTTCGGGTTATGAGAGAGAAGTTGACGATGATGGGTGATCGCGACATGAATATTGACGCAGCTTGTCGTGTCACTCTTCATCCCGAGACTTGTAACGAAACTCTCCGTAGCTCCGGTCTGCATGGACCTTGTTGCAGTAAGGTCGTCGATGCGAGGGAACTGATGCTTCTATCCGTATCTAGTGCCGCACAAGGAGTGCAGAACACAATGGCCTCCGTTCATGCACTCGCGACCACGGCTCGTCGTGTACAGCAGCCGCTGCAGCTTCCAATTGTTGCTGTTGGAGCTTTGGAAGTTTGTGATCACACTCTCTCGTTGTCGATACACCAGCTGGGGGCAGCTCGCGCAGATCTCCAGCTGCTGCTGCTGGAAGCTGCTGCTTGGAAGAAAGTGGGAACTACTTCACTGTTGGACGACGTGAAGACCAGGGTCACTGCTGCCATGGAGTTTCACACCACGTGCATCGACACGCTTACGGAGTCTGGAGTACTGTCGATGATGCCTAATGATCAGAGCCATGAGACCAGTGCCATATTCCAAGTCAAGGACCGAACTGATCAGCTCCTCAGCAACGCTATTGCTTTCATCAACGCTTTCTCCACGCATGGAAACCACTTGCCTTCTTGGAGTTCACCAGTACTCTCGGACATTTCTCGACTTTTTTTGCATCCCACGACTTCTCTCTTCAGCTACCCATCTCCAGGTACACAATGCTCACATACCGCCCAACAAGATTCTGACAAGCAGTTGCAACGAAATACTCACATGTTGTCATTCTCCTTGTTGATTCTCCACTTATCCCAGTTGCTGCATTGTGGGTTCTGTCGTTCTTCTTCGCAGATGAGGCGAGGACTGAGGATCCTCCGAGTTGGGTGACATCGGAGCAGAAGAAGCAGTTGAACTTGGAAGGCGCCTCGTCGGTGAATCCTGTCAATGTGGTCGTGGCACAGGATGGGTCAGGGGATTTCACATCCGTGCAAGCGGCGGTGGATGCTGCACCTCAGACGGGGATCGCTACCGCGGAACGCTACGTGATTTACATCAAGAGCGGCGTGTATGACGAGCAAGTCATCGTCCCCACAGCAGCCACCAACTTTATGCTCCTGGGTGACGGTGCCGGTGCTTCGGTGATCACTGGAAACAGGAGTGTCGCTCTCACTCCTGGCATGACCACTTTCATGTCTGCAACTCTAAGTAAAAAAATTAAATCCAAACTACCTACCCAAGTTCCACTTCTAGTGCAGCTGCAAATCTCGCTGCAGATCCATCTCTGACCATGTGCATTTGTCTGTCTCAGAGTTCGGTTCAGGGTTTAATAGGGTTCACGTCCGTGAACAGTCTCTTGCTTGTTAAGAGCTGCTGCTGCCTCCATCTGAATAATGTACATCTTTGGGTCCTTCTGGTGTACGCAGTTATTGAAGGATCGGGCTTCATCGGGAAATCTTTCTCAGTGCAAAACACAGCAGGAGCTGCAGGCCAGCAAGCGGTAGCGATGCGAGTGAGCGCGGACAAAGTCGCCTTCTACAAATGCACCGTCGATGGTTGGCAAGACACACTCTACACACATACGTTCCGTCAGTTCTACAGAAACAGCACAATCTTAGGCACCATCGACTTCGTCTTCGGTAATGGATACGTCGCGTTTCAGTTCTGCACTCTCGTTGCTAAGAAATCCCCTGTCGTTGGACCCCAGAACACTTACACAGCTCAAGGGAAGACCGACCCGGGACAGACTACTGGGCTGTCTTTCCAGAGCTGTATCTTCGATGGCACCGCGGACCTCAAAGCAAACACGCAGCTATTCAAGACCTACTTGGGGCGTCCTTGGAAACCTTACGCCACTGTCGTCAACCTCAAGTGCAATCTCCAGAGCATCATTGATCCTGCAGGTTGGCTTCCATGGAACACATCCGACTATGGCCTGTACACCTCCTTCTTGGCTGAGTACCAAGATGTTGGACCTGGAGCCAACGCGACGCTGCGCGTCAACTGGTCGCACCAGATCACTAACGACACCATCGCTGCGCAGTATCAAGCTGTGCCTTTCGTTGCTGCGAGCTCTTGGGTACCCGCTACTGGAATTCCTCTCACCACCACTTTGTGAAACACAGAAACAAAACACAAGACAAACCCTAACTTAGGTGATGATGCCAAAACTTGCTATATTGTAATAACCACCCCAATTTCTTCTTCCATGGCAAACAAAAAATTTCCTACCTTATTTTCAAACCCTAATTTCTTCTTCTTCCATGGCAAACAAAGATTTCCTACCTTATTTTCAAACCCTAATTTCTTGCTCCATGGCAAACAAAGATTTCCTGGCTTATTTCAAACCCTAATTTCTTCTTCCATGGCAAACAAAGATTTCCTGCCTTATTTTCAAACCCTAATTTCTTCTTCCATGGCAAACAAAGATTTCCTGGCTTATTCCAAACCCTAATTTCTTCTTCCATGGCAAACAAAGATTTCCTACCTTATTTGCAACCCCTAATTTCTTTCTCCATGGTAAACAAAAGATTTCTTACCTTATTTTCAAACCCTAATTTCTTCTTCCATGGCAGACAAAAAATTTCTTACCTTATTTTCAAATCCTATTTTCTTTTTCCATGGCAAACAAAAAATTTCCTACCTTATTTTCAAGCCCTCAGTTCTTCTTCCATGGCAAACAAAAATTTCCTACATTATTTTCAAACCCTAATTTCTTCTTCCATGGCAAACAAAAATTTCTTACCTTATTTTCAAACCCTCAGTTCTTCTTCCATGGCAAACAAAAATTTCCTACCTCATTTTCAAACCCTAATTTCTTCTTCCATGGCAAACAAAAAGTTTCTTACCTTATTTTCAAACCCTAATTTCTTCTTCCATGGTGAACAAATTTTTTTCCTACTTCATTTTCAAACCCTAATTTCTTGCAGGAAAAGCTTCCTATATTGTTTACAAACCCTAATTCTTTCCATGGCAAGATTTTGTATATTATTTATTTATTTTTCAACCCTAATTTTTTCCATGGCAAAAAAACTTCCTATATCAGTTACAATCCTAATTACTTCCATGGCAAAACTTCATGTGTTAGTAGTTATAAGCCCTAATTTCTTCCTTAGCAAATACTTCCTGTATTATTTGGGCTAGCACCGGACTATTAGTGACAATTTTCCTTTTTATTATATTCCCATGTGATTATCAAAATTTCATCATTATTTCAGTCGATGGCAAATTTAATTTTAATTAATTTAAATTTCTTGGATATGAAAAGACACATGTTAATTTGTTTTTTTATATCCATGTTGGTGGGTAATGAAAGGAATGAAATAATTATAAGGATAGGAGATAGTCATTAAAGGAGTGAGGTAATTAAAAGGGTAAGAGATAATTATTAAAAAGGAAGTGAGATAGTTAGGCTTGGAAATGAAGTAATTATACTTGAAAATGTCTTTGAAATTGTCCAAGAATGATCATACAAAGTATTATGCAAAATCAATAAGGAGCCTACAAAAATTTATAAAAAATCACCCATTTACCAGTTTCTCAAAATTCTCGTCACTAGAATTATATTTTATTATCTAAAACCCCTGATTTCTCCATGGCAAAACCTTTCTCTATTATTTTATAAACCTTATATTTCTTGCATGGCAAAACTTCTTCTATTTGTTGACTCTACGTAGAAACGAATGTAGTCTTCATTTGTCCTACATTTTGAGGAATGTTCATCCTTGTGTGAGTAATTTGTCGCTTGATATGTTTTTGGAATTTTGTGTGGAACATTTCCTATTTTAGCATAAAATTGCATTGGGCATTTCAAAAACTGAAACACCCACGAGCACGGCCATTCCAATTTTTGAACGGATTTGCATCATTTTTTCCCCTTGATATGAAATGGGCACTTGTTGGATACCTCCAATGTATCATGAAAAAAACCAAAAAATCATGTTGATTTTTATGCTTGGTAACACCCTTGAAGTTGGGGAATTCCACAAAAAAGTGCCCTTTGGTGGGCGCTTTGAGGGTGTTGCCCTATACATAATGTCCAAGACAAGCTGGGGCAACATCAACCTTTTGTGGTCGGAGTAGATCCATTGATGCTCAGTATGTGGCCCAACAAATTAAAATTGGACGAAGAAAAGTCAAAACATGTCATTTTGGCTCAAGAAAATAGTTTTGGCCCAGCATTTTTCCACAAGATCCTGAGGTTGGTGAAAGGCGCAGCAAAACCTGATAAAATATGATCTAACTGCCATGCAGAGTGTACCTACTAAATATGATTTGACTGGTGGTCCCTGTTTCTGATTGGTCAATCATAATGATTGGTCCATGTAGTCTACTAATAGTGATCTCTCATCTATTTCGCTTCCCAATTTGAGTTTTATGGGTGGGGTTGGAAAAAAAATTTAATAACTAAACTTCGATGTCAAAAATAATTTTAGGGTCACATATTGAGCACCCTGGAGCAATGTTTTTTTTTGGAGCAAAATTTCGCTTTTTTTTTCAACCCAAAATGAGCATTGACGAATCCCACAAAGGGATTTTTTTTTTCCTGCCCCATTTTACCAAAGGACCCCCTAGGTTTATTCGGCGTCATGATGATGAAGACAACACACAAACATGTGTCACCCTCTTGCCACCCTTGACAAATTGACTAGTAGTCAAACCCTCACCTAGGATTAATGCGGGTCGTCGGATTGTAGGCTTGGAGTCTATCGATTTCGCGACCTTAATGCCTAGTTGACATCTTGTTTTGCCTTGCTTGGACATTTGTTAATTACAATTGCTATGTTCTATGTTCTAAGATACTACACCACAATGTGCACACTGCACATTCAAGAGTTTGGAGTTTGGGCCTTGGGCGCAACAAGAAGGAGACAAGCTAATGGTTTGGCATTTCCATTCCTTCATAATCTTCATAAAATCTTCTCTTCTCTCCTCTTTAAAGTTTGTTGTTAGCAATGATGAGTGCTGCAATTAACAACTCCAATTGCAACAAATTAGAATCATTGGGCTCTAGGAGACATTAAACTTGGAACTTAGAAGGCTAGAGGTTAGACACTAGAGCTCAAGAGTCAACATTGCAACAATTCACTCACGAATCATGAGTCAAGAAGTTCTCGAACTGAACCCCTTTAAAGCCCACTATGTTTTTCATTTCAGTTCCACTATCTAGGTTCTTGTTTTCTTGCTTTTGTTTGAATCGTCTAGATTCCAAATGTTTCAACCTCTTGTGTTTATGTTGCTAACTTTAGTCATAGCCCCAAAAGGCATTTAAAGTTTATTAAGTTGATAAAGATAATGAAAACTAAACGTAACAAAATTCTCTACAACATCAAAATTAGATGAAATTTTATGATTAGTCTTATCAAATGAGTGTTGTCTAAGTACCACATTCTCCTCATGAAAATGGCATTAAATGTTGCCACAATACCCTTTGTTCAATTTAATATATCTTTGTTCATTGATGTGGAAACTTTATTGGGGTTGAATGCAATGATGTCATTGTTAAAGGCACTATGTTCCTTAATTAAGTTTGCACAATTAAGGGATGTTTTGTCTGTGATAGCCAATCCTCTTTCAAGGGTGATGTGTTCATTAATTTCAAAGCTTTGAGAAACACTACCCATGACAACATTAGTCTACATTAGATTACACATCTAAACATAAGCATTAATCATTAGGTTTTTGAATTTGCTAACCACCACATTTGGGACACATCTATAGATCATATGAATGCACCTATTTTTGTTAGAAGGGACATATATATAGATGTTGTTGCATATGTGAAGCGACAATGTCAAGAACTTGCCATTCAACTTATTATAGAATTACAAGGTAAGTTCCCCCCCAAGATTTTATGGATGCATTACTCACAATATTAGTTGCAACCAGAACTTAAAAAAGGTTCAATGCTCATTTCACAATCATCAAACCAACCTTCTGTTAGCTTAAAAAGGTAGGACATGATGAAAAATGGGTTCCAAGCTTGTTTTATATTGCTACTATTGACCTTCAAAGATCTTTATTTGTTTTCACCATGACAAATAATGTTAAGTTAGTAATCTAAAAACCTATTTGATGTCAACCCAATAACCAAGTTATGGAAAACCTTTACTTCATTTTAGATTCTTGAAGTCAAAATCCCAAAGTGCATCAAATTGGCTAAACTTACTATTGTGCAACTTATTAGTTTTGTTGAAAATGAATGTTGTTAATTTATGAAACTATGGAATAGATTAACCATGCATTTGGAACTTGTGATTTGCATGTTTAGCCATAAGTTTTTCATTTTGAAAATCTTTCCTTTTGGTGGAGCAATTCAGAACTGAAAGGACAACAAAATTCAGTATGGTGTAAAAAGTTGAGGTTAAGGCCAATCTACATCCAACTTCCTTGTTTATGCTTCTTTTTGTATTCAATATAACCATTGACTATTTTTTTTTTGCAAGTTAGGCTCTATGCTATTGTGGGCAAGGCCTTTTTTGGTCAGGGTTTGATTCCCCCATATAACAATTAACTTTTAAATAGATTTAAAATAACAATCATTAACAAAAAATCAGAGTATTTAGATGATGGACTACAACTGCAAATTTCATTTAAAAGATTTATAAGTAGTAAATCAAACCTAATCATTTCCTTTATCTAAAATAAACTACAATTTTTTTAACATCTGACTGGACAGGTAGACATTCCATGTGTCCATGTCGCAATTTTAGTTCTAATAAAGATTGGTAAATAGCGAATTAGCTAAAACTGAAAATTGAAATATTTTTTTACGTTAGAGCTGTTCTTGGGCCATTACTTGACATAATGATCAAGGCAAATTAATACAAAATGGATTTTCACCATGGAGGGCGTGTTTTTCAAAATATAGTGTCGACTTGCAAAAACATTATCAAAATTAATAAATCTTGTATGTATGGCAAATGTGAAGTGACATTTTTTTGTTAATTAAGCACAAAAGTGATTTGATTAAACATCTCTTTACATAAAGGAGTATTCAAATGTGATGATAAATAACCAATAATTGAATGTTAAGAATTTTTCAATTTATAATAATTCACACTCAATATGTTACATGACATCAAATCTAATGTGGCCACTTAGGTAGCAACTAGTGATAACTTGATGTTAAGGAAATGTTAAGATGATGTCAACTAAACATTATATCTTGAAAAAACCAAAATTTTAACTAAAATGTGAATGTTATGTAATAGTTCATAAAATTTAACCCCATGTTTATGTTGAGTAATAAAGTTCTCCAATCCCTAATATGTTCTCATTTTCCCAAATATTGTTCCATTTTTTCCACATGTTATATTTTATTGTCATGACAAAATTGCATCTTAACATTACAACATTATGTGATTTTTTTTCACACACGGCCATGGTTTCATGACACATGTGTGAGATAAACTTTGTGATTTCATCGATGCATGTCAATTTGTTAAAATGGTTTAAAAATCATCAAATATTTTATGGTTTTTGTATTTTGGAATTCCTATGGGTTGATTGCAAAATGTTTCCAAAATGGAGGCCACCATTCAGAAAGAAATAATGTTAATGAAGTTCACATAACTTGCATTTTATATAATCAACAATTGGGGGAGAATTACAAACACAATTTAAGACCTTAAACACATGGCACCACTTATTAAGTGTAACACATATTTCACAATATTCATTGAGGAGTCAAGGAAATAACACATAAAAATTAACAAATTGGTCATTATTAGTGTTGGCAAGGTATCAATCTTTTTTTCAAAAATATCATTTAGGTATCCTCATTTGAATTTCTTAGGGTATTATTTTGAATAGAACCTTGATTGAAAACATGTCATTAGTTTTCACTTATGAAAACTGGGTGGGAAAAATAGAATCCATGAAAAATAAAATAAAATATTGAAACCCAAGGGAGGTAAAACCTTTTATCTATGTGAGGTGATTTAATGCACAAGGTTTGAACTAGTTGTAATAGTTGTACTATTAAAAATCGTGAAAATATATGTAACAACAATGGAGGCATTTTAAAAAAAGAAAGACATGATAAAATTAAGTTTACCACATAAATAGATTTGAGTTTCACCTCTCCCCTTTAATGTTCATGTATTTTTTTTGCGATTTTTTTTGGAATTTCACCGCATGTACGAGCAAATTTAAAGGTTTGGGTGTTGTGTTTTTTTTACTCTACGAATAATCATGATTTTTTTATTTTTGAAAAAAACTGAATCAATCATTTATTTTTAATTTTGATTATTATTTTTTATTTGAAAAAAAGTAATAACCACTTGGTGAGAATTGCCAAATGATAATCACTTATCTTCAAATTTATGAAGATTAACATTGTGAGAACCAAGTAAATTTTTTTTATAAAAAATATTAATACCATAACTCGGTGTTTAAGTTTTTGTAAACAAATTAAAAAGTGAGAATCAAAATATTTTTAAATCCATTTTGTGAAAACCAAATCAAACTAGTATCAAAAAATTTGATACCCACCCAACACTAGTCATTATGCCATTCAAGCATTATAATTTTCTCTCAAGAATTTTATAGGGCACTAGTTCAAATCATCTTAGCATATAAAAAGGTAGGTCAATGACATAGCCCCCAAAAAAGGTATGTAAAATCTTCCTTTTTGGATTCTATCCATTTCCACACCTCCTTGTGGGTTGTTCATTATTGGGGCCAATACAATTATCAAAATATTCACATCTAGGTGTTACTTATGAATACCCTAATTTGTACATGAAACTATTTTGGGAATAAGAATATACCATGTGCAATTTTGGACAAAATAAAAATTTGCATACAATATTATTCAAATACCATGCATAACTATTCACACATATTTTATCTTCTGGATTATTGATGTATTTGTTGTGCTTTAAGTATTTTTAATTCAAATCAACTTTATATTCAATTAATTTTTTTCTTATAGTGCAATTACATGTCCACGCATAGTTCAAAAACCTCACAATGCACCAAGGACAACCTCCAATTACACAATTTGAAAACTATGCAAAAAAATCATTGCTCCCACATGGAAAATGGTCAGAGCTACATCCCAAAAGTGTTAATGTTAATAAAAAATTTGCCAAAATGAAGATAACCATCTTTCACAAGATGGTCATCTTATGCCAATGCATGAACATTGATGTGGACTCATTGTTGGTTTTTTTAGGTGCTTGGATTGTTGTTTTTGTTGGACCATACTTCAATTTTCTTGGGTTATTCAAGTGGTTACACCTTACATGTTTCTATTAAAGAACGTGAAAGTTGCTAAAAATGAGAAAATTTAATATGAATCAAAATTATAATGTGCATAAAAAAAGAAAAATGTGCATTAATTACCAACACATTGAATATCAATATAAAAAAATCATCAATAGTAAAAAACAAAGAAACCAACAAACCAAAAAAAAACATATTGGAAAAAGGAAACAATTAAACTTACATGTTAATGGGTAGAAATTTTTACACTAGTTAGTACCATAAGCCTCCTAGTATTAATAGTTATTAGTGGTAGACTTACGGTCCCTTATCCAAGGGGTGAAGCTAATGGGATTAAGTAGTTCATGTTAGTGAGTGGTTGGGGTAATCTACCCAATCATCTAGGAGATTTTTAGTACGGGATTACGATAAGGGCCTTATTTTCTTGGGGTCAATGCGGGCCTTGTGTGATTTGTGGAGAAGGAGGATTAGAGGGGGTGTTGGGGGACTTTTAAAGCATTCAATACCTTTGTAGTTGGAGGTTGGAATGAATGACTCTATTGGAGAAGTGTGTATTAATTATACTAGTAAGGAGGAAAGAATAGTGAAGAATAATATTTGTATGTGGGTGTGATTTTAATGGAAAATGGTTAAGGAACTTGATGTGTTTTATTATGTATTTTATCTATTAGAAGGTGTGGAAGGTAGAGTAGTTTGATGTTATACCAAATAGGTTGCTATTTGACATGGTATTTTAACATTTCTTTTAGAATATAAAGTAAAGATGCAAATCACTTAGTAGCTTTTGGAGTAATAAGTTACTGGCTACCATAGGAAAATAGCAGCCAATACTTGGTGGTAGAAAAAAGGGCGATAATATTAGCATGTAGCTGCTTGTAGACTATAATGTATTGTTGTAGGTGATAATCTATGGCTAGGAATTGATGTAGTTTGTTGTAGATGGTAGGGAGTAGAGTGCATGCATTTCGAAGTGTTGCAAATGATGATGGAATCATTAAAGGACCTACATGCATGATTAAGGTGGGATAATAGAAGTAGGAGGTCTGTAGACCTCATTATGACAACATCTAAGGGTGTTGAAGGTATTGCAGAACCTTGGAGACTATTTATTCTTGGGCTATGATCATTTCCCATGCTGCCCCTTCTTTATTTGCTTCCCCTGCCCCCTTCAATTAACCTATAGACAAGATGATAGGTCTATTATGGGACAACAACCTTACATTCTTCCTTTGCCTTTTGTATGATTTCCGATTTACTATTCAAATAATTATAGTAAAGTAAACTTGTGAAGGTAATTTTTTTTTGTTGAGTAATAAGGTGTTGACCTTGTTCCCTTGATCTTATTTCTTAGAGGATGGTAATGATTGGGGGCCATAATTTCACCCTTTAACATTACATAATTAACAAAAATGACACATATTTTGCCTTACACTACACATAGTCAAAATCAAGTTGAAACTTAGTTGAACCCAATCAAAACATAATTGAAATTTAGTCAAAAGCAAAAATTCAAATTTTAAAAAAAAAAAAAACTTTTCACTCCACACATTGTAGAATTTTTTTTAAAATGTTCAAATTATAATGTAATGGTTATAACACCATGTTAATTACTTGGAAAAAGAAAGAAAATAGAGAAAGGGCATGGAGAAGAAATTGAAGAACAACAAAAAAATCTTTGCTTATTTATTTGAATGCTATTGACAAGCATCGATAGTTAAGAAGCTTCATAAGCTCACTACCGAAGTTTTTGCTCTTGAAATGGTGGAAAATATATTATTCTAATAAAAGTTCAAAGAAAAAACTAAAGGCAATGTGGTGGAAAGCGCTTGGATAAATAATTAAAGGATAAATAACATGATAAATGGAAAAAAAAAAAAAAAAAACAAGAGTATTTG
>Ga0209611_10012569_pt1 | contig 11867 bp, 9 predicted proteins | sample S1TSphgellanicum_3_FD_187693 | JGI IMG/M metagenome (GOLD analysis project Ga0209611, IMG submission 187693) | Host-associated microbial communities from peat moss isolated from Minnesota, USA - S1T2_Fc - Sphagnum magellanicum MG (SPAdes) (version 2) | ecosystem: Host-associated > Plants > Peat...
GGGGGGTCATAACCATGGTTCTCAAACAATCTAAACCATGGGTTAGCTCTTAACCTCGTCCTTGGGAGATCTTCTCTTTTGGTAACCTTTTGTCATCATTGTATAGAAGAATTAAATACAATCAAAAGTAACTTTGATAAATAAAGAAACAAACTTATTGATTTTATGAAAATTATATTTCCTAATATCTTAACATAAAGTTTTAGGAAAATTTATTTTTTCATAAAATGTTATGTTTACGATATTGGAAACACTTCATTTCCAAATGACATGGGAATAACATTAGAACTAACTACAATACAATACAATAAAATAAAATAAAATAAAATTTTGAGGTAGAACACATCACATGTATTATCCTACATCATAGATAAAATATCATATACTCATAAAAGAAAATTATATGAAACCATAAACAATTTTTAAAAAAATAATAATGATATAAAAGATAGGAATGTTATAAGATGAAAAAAAATATGAAGCACATAAAGTGGATATAAATATTAATAGATGTGCAGAAAAATAATTGACATAGTGACATTGATACACAAGTAGGAAATAAAAATTCTCTAGAGGTTCAAAATAAACAATACAATGAAATTGATAAACAAAAGGTAAATATTTTCCCATCACACATAGAAATCCAAAATCACATATTATACTTAAAACATTACAATGATTTCATAAAAAATGCTTCATTTGAATTTAATTATTGTTTTGTTTGTAATGAAAAAACTTTCATGCAAATTTTAATGATATGCAATATATCATATTTAAATATAAAAATGAAAAAAAGGAGGTGTAGTTGACAAAGTTATATAAATGCAATTGATTTTGGTTTGGTGAAACCAAAATGCAAAAAGCATGAAATTCATGTCTAAACATTAAGATGTAAATTTGACAATCCTTTAATCAATTTGAAACCCTAATTGAAATATGTAAAATCAAAAATCAAAAGATTTTCTCTTTACATCCATCTATTCAAACATGTCAATCACATACATGAAAATGGAAAGCCTTATATTGCTCCTTAAACCTCATTCATTGATTTTCCTTTCGCTCTTAATGATGTCCTTTAATTATGACATCTTATAATAGCCATAACCTGAATTTGTTTTTGTGAAAATTAACCTTGTAACTCAAAGATTTTTTTTTAATTGTTCAAATAGGTTTAATGGCAAGGATCCCCAACATGAATTAGGATTAAATGGCAACTATCCTAGGTGGGTTGTAGCATTTCACAAAAGTGTTATTACAAGTGGCAACCTAGTAAGTGCATAAATCTATATATGGTTAATTTAATTACTTTTTTTGAAATGAAAAAAATCCCTAAAAAACACATAATTTTCAATTTTTTCATTTAGAATAAAATATTTTCCAAGTTATGAAAATTCATCACATTAATTACAATTCACCTTGTAATGCATTTCACTAAAAATGAGCTTTTTCATACCTATAAATTAGGTTTTGTAAATTGCAACAACAATCCTAACATCCTTTTTCATACACCTTAGCTTGAAAATGCCCAAGGAACAAACCTAAGCTTTTACTTCTTGACACAAGTGTTCATACCATTGTGTGAGGTATTGCGCATTTTTCAATAGTGTTTCCCATTATCATTGTTTTCAATGGGTCTACAACTTGGCATGGCAACGCAAGGATGCAATTTGAAGACAATTAATGTACACCCTAAGATAATGAAAATATTATGGTCGTGAAAGGAGTAACCCTTTCCATAATGTGAATGTTTAACATATTCAAATGGGTAACACGACAAGTGGCATCAACCCCCTATTTACATCAATTTACATAAATCTATTTGATCATGATACGTTCCCACTAAACTTTGTCAACAAAACAAACTTGTTTAGCAATAGCCCATTACAAATTGTCCTATTTTTTTTCCATTTGTGTTTAGGCAATTGCAAAATGCAAAGAGGTTCTTGCAAGTGCACTCCCAATGCAAGGACTTTTAGTTACATAATGTGACAACCATCTACAAACTTTGATGCTACACATGTTAATTATGGCATAGGTCTGAATTATTGAACTTTAGTCATAAGTGGAGGTGACCAAGATACATTTTGTATAGGGAAATGTAAGAAAAGGTCCTAAGTAGACACCAACAATGCTATGGAGTTGTGAAAAACATGAAATACAAGTCTAGACTCACCAACTTCCATTTATTTGATGTTCATATACACAAGGCCTTTAATTCTTCAAATGATTTTCCATTGATAATGTTGCATATAACAATTCAACTCACTATAAATTAAACTCTAAAACTATAAGGACATTTTTTTTTTCATAATCACTTTATTTTGTAATTGAAAATCATGTAGGGTATTTACTTGCAATTGTCAAAATTGATAGCAAGAAACATCGTCAAATCAAGTGCAAACACATTTCTAGCCCTAACACAAAAAAAAATTTCAATTTCTCGATGTTTGGCTATATGATACTTGACCTTATGCACATGGAAAATTATTATGTGGAGAGTGTTCATGTTGTTCATCTCTTCTTTGTCCTCAAAAGCCATTTTCAAGTCTATAACATTTCTTTCATCAATTCCAACTTTGCAAGAAAAATAGTATATAGAAATGAAACTTTAGAATTGGTTGTTATTTGAGAACAAGATTCTCACATGAACTGTTCCAAATGGAATTATGAAGCACCCAAATGCAAATCCTTTTCAATGATAATCAACAATTGAAAGGGTAAGAGGATTCATGAAATGTAATGTTCTAAAACCTAGATGAAATTATAATGAAAATTATATTTCCCAAAATAATCCATCATGTGACTTCAATAAATGGCAATATCAAAATCACAAAAAAATACCAAATTCAATAAAATGTTCATTTTGGGAACCTTCAATAATTCATGGAAACAAATTGTAAATGAGACAATCGAATGGTTGGGCTTATGTTTCATAAATAAAAAATGTAAAAAAATGAAAGGAATAAAATAATGTATAGTGAAATTTGTAATATTTTATTTTTCAAAAAAACCTTTCAAACAATAAATTTGATAAAATTCAAATTGAAAAAATCAAACTTCACGCATTATTAAAAAAACAAAGTTAACTAGTTTTTCAAAATGTATCAAGTAAAAATGTGGATTTCCAATATAACATTTTATAGGATTCAACATTGAATTAATATGCCTATAATGTATAAGAGTTTTTAAAACTAAATTTCAATAACAATTTGAATTTTGTATGTGGCTATTTTTTTCATTTTCCCTTTTCATTTCTTTTCCCCATTTAAAAAAAACATTGTGACATTAAAACCCATTGAATCATTATTAAAATGGGTGATAGGTTAAACTAACTAATTGTACTACCCCCTAAATCTCCCCCAAAAGACACCTCCTTCTTTCCCCCAAAAAAGAAAAAGGTTCAAAATAAAAGAACAAAGGAAAAATGTTCACAAACTTGCATAGAATTCATTTTTATTTTACACCTTGGTTGGATATTTATTTTGATTTTTAAACCTGAACCCTAAATTGGGCACTTGTTGAAATGGTAAAATTTTGTAAATTTAAAAACTAAATCCCATTCTATGAAATGAAAACATTTTTGTGTTAAAATATTATAACCATTATGAAATCTTATCAACTGAAACTTCCAACCCCAATTTAATAAACCTTCATCAGAATCATGTTATAAGTGGTTTGAATTATTTTCAAAAAAAATTGCTACAAATTTTCAAACATTAATATGAAGATGAAACCACAAACCCTAAACTTGAAAACTAAATCTCTAAAAAATTAAACCATAAATTAAGAGAGCCAACCCAAAAACCTAAATCTTAAATCTTAAAAATTGAAATTACCCATGCACCATGGACTTTTTGGCACTTCTATGAACACTTTCTATGACTTGTTCAAATGGTGTGTTTAAGTTAATGAACACATGTAACCATCATGTTTATAATACAACAAATTATAAATCAAATATTGATGTTTCCAAAAATAATGTTAATATCGCTTTTTTCAAAACCCAAAATCAATAAAAATTCATTTTAATAATAACACCTGATAATGTTGAATTTTTACATATTAAGAGGACTAATAAATGGTTAAACAATGCAAATCCATGGATATTGATGACTTACAAATGTAACCACAATCTCAAGTTTATAGTAGCTTTTAGTAAAGATAGCAAATCCTTAATTTATTACATCACATAATACATCATAATAACATCCATCTACAATATAAAAATATTTTTTCTTTTGTAAATTGCAATCCAAAAATCAAAATAATTAATGAAATCACATATTTGCATCATTCAATTAACAAAAATTGTTATTTGCTCATAAAATGGTTCAATACAATTGAAATTCAACAAGAAATATCAACCACTAAAAAAATTAATTATTTGTTGAGCTTAAATCATTTAATTAGTTATGATTTCACTTGCATCATTTGGTATATTTTATCAAAATGGGTTCAATAACAAGAAATCAATAAAACCAACCAAAACATAAATGATAATTTCACAAATGACACATTTGAAACATTTGAAACATTTGAAACATTTACATTTAATAAAAATATAAAAAATTGATGTGATAATATCCATAAGAATGACACCAAAAGGAATGATGTGTTCATTGCATTGATTAAAATCAACATGTCATCTTGAAGCAAGTTGTAAATACATGGAACTGTCGATCTATGGACCTAGGGACATTATTTTCATTTTTTTCCCAAATGACCTTAAAAAAAAAAGGGTGAAACGGATTAAGAATTTTGTTTTATAATTTATTTAAATGTAAATAGGGCATTTAAAATTGGATTATGAAAATGAATCTAAAATATATTTAAAATATTATAGATTTTAATACAATAAAAATATTATATTATTTTAGAGTATACAAAAAAAACCCCTTTATTTCACATGTTATATAAAATATACAAAGAATAACTTACTCTTGTAGCGATAATACAAATAATTTTGAAAAAAAAAATGATGTGTTGAGACATTTAGACAAAGTTTGTAAGAGCACATTGGGAAAACAAAAGCATCACTAATATCAAGCTTGAGTACAAACCATAAACAACATCCAAGATGTGTAAAAGTACAAAACCTTGGTCCGAAGACAATTCTGCAACAAATAATAACTTAATTTAAAGGTTAGATAGCTACCGTAGCTAATTCAACCTCATTGGACTTGTTCCCTTAATAATTCCAAACATTATTTATGCAAACATAATGGATGATGAAAATAACATAGAAATCCTCCCAAAAGGGTTGGTTGACAATCTTGTGGACCCATCTTCCCCAATTGCACCTTCATCATATCCAACATGGCATTTCCTCCAATATGAGATGGGGTGCCAAATGCCAACTTGCACGCTCAGTAATATGATATTATCACCTTGTGTCATCATTTGATAGTCTTTGCTATGCAACCACCAAGAACTCAAGAATATAAACTCCTTTAACATTCATGTGCAAAATGTATCTTTGTCAACAATTTGGAAACACAATCAAGAGGTTAAGTTATGAGGCTTTTTAGACCATAAACCTCAACATGCTTCCAATTCCTCCATGATCCTAAACCCCAAAAATTGTTCAACGTTGGATTAAGAGTGGAAAAACAAACATGACATTGCAAGTTGGTGTTTACTTCTTGTCGTTATACTTGTTTTGCTATTTCTATTTTGGTAAACATCTACACAAATTTCAAACTCAAAAAGGATGACAACACAATAACAAATGTTGATATATCAATCTCATTATGTTCAACAACACTTGATCAACATCAAGAGTAATGAATTGTTGCACCTTTTCCCACTCATGTCTTTGTGCATTTTTGGTTTTTTTTTTTTAAAAAAAAATTTCATAGTATTTGTCAAAACCTTGGATCATTGTTTCAAAAAAAATTGTATGCATGACATTGTATAACTTCAACAAAGTGTGTTGCGTATAAACATGGTTCATAAGAGTTATTGTAAATCACTTGGATCCTTGTGACTAGAATCAATTGGGAGCTTTTGAGTCTCTTGAGAAATTGATATTCTCTATTAGTATGTAGTCATATGAAGCTTGAAAAGGCTTAGATTTCAACTAGGTTTTGACTTGTTTTGATATCTTCCCATACTTTTTCGAAATCTTCATACTTTTTATGAATGTATTTTTTGAATCCATGAGGTCATATCTTGTTGAAGTCATCATCTATTGTTTGTAGCCAACCAACAAACAAACATCAGAAATTGGAACTTTCAAACTTTGTCTAGTGATCAAACTCTTGATAATTGGTATGTTGCAAAGGCGAACTACAGAAGATGAAGAGAGAAGTTGCATGGAAAATCTTATCTTAAGTGGTATGAAAGGGAAAAGAGGTTTGTCTTTTGTTTTTTATGGACCATTTTGAACCTAATTCATTTAGTTTCACCATCCTCATTTACCCACAACCAACTCTGTAGAACACTATTGCATTTTTTCCTATGCATATTTTGGTCCTTCAATAGGTTGAAAAAATGTTGCTCATTGACATCAAAGTGATGTTGCAACAACAATAATTTACACAATTTGATAGGTACTCTCCAACTTCTCATAATAACATCCATTGGGTGGAAGGTACCCACTGACTTGTCCCTCTTCATTATCCTTATCATTGCAACATTGTCCTTCTACAATGTCACCATTACGATGATGCCTTATGTAAGAGAAGGGTCTATAAGTAGACCCTTCCAAATTTTCGTCCTCCCTTTAACCTATCAACCTTGAGGGAATCTCAAATCCGAAAGGATCTACTAATAAACTTTTCTCCTATACACAAAGTCCAAGATTGTGATGGGCACTACTATTGTATTAATATCATTACCTTGTCCCTATGCATGTTATTCATCATCTATTAAACATTTGCTTGTACCCAATTCAGCATTAGTCAACATTTGTCATAGCAAAAGGCCTATGAGAAAGATGACGTTTGTTGTAGCAAAAGGCTTGGGAGTGAAAAGATGATTGGTGAATGTTGATAGCCAAAACAAGAGAATCATTTCCTATCTCCATTTTATTAGAAGGAAGTCCAAAGAAGTATGTTTGACTCTCTCTTTCTCTCTCTCTCTCTCTCCAAGAAATATGAGAATGTTAGTTGTCATGAGGAGTACTAAATTTTGTACTCTTTCTTTAGAGTATGAGAAGTTAGTTTTCATGTGTGGATTTAGCTCCAACTTTGTGAGTTGCTATTTGCAACCACCAGCAATCACTCAAGCTTTTGTTGGGGCTGATTTTTCTTTGCTCTCTTGGTGACAAGCAGCAAATGGTGATGACAATGGTTTAGAGCAGCTCCACCCATGGCCCTTCAAGAGTATTTCTCACAATCCAAGATTAGTTATCTACTTTTTCCAAACCTCACCCATAAAACTGAAATTGGGACCAGAAAAGGTGGGAGACTACTAATAGCAACCCACCTGGGACAATCAAACCATCTGGCCAATCAACAGCAGGTGTTAGGATTTGCTATGCCTTTCAGCCAGCTTCAACATCCCATGCAAAAATGTTGGGCATGCAAAAATAGCGGGCCAAAACTATTTTGCTGAGCTAAATCAGCATTGCTTGAAGTTCCTTCATCAAAAATTTATTGTCCAGTGCACTGGTAGAGTTGCTCTTGCTGTGTTATGGTAGTGCAATTGCAGAGGAGGTTGCACCAGCTTTGAACATGCATCATTACCGCCACCCACCCACCCACTACCTTCGAATTCATGGTTTCATCCCCAGTAGGTAGGTATGTGATCTGCTAAGTACATTTTGTGTCTATATGCATCAATGGAAACTTTGTAGTTCATTATGAGAAACTGGTGGCAATGACCTTGACAACCTGATGACAAAATAAGGACTTGAGGACCTTGGATTGCAGTGCAGAAGGCTAGGATGAGATTGTTGTTGCTGCACAGACAACTAGTACTTTGTGGTCTTTGCAGCAGCTCATATAGGTGTACATGCTTTCCACTGCAAACTTTCTATCTGCAATTCTCCACAAGGCTGGAATTCTGATGCAACACTTTGCACAAGAAGTATATTCAAGCTTCTGAACCTTTGTAAGAATTATCCAGATCCAGCACCAAGAGTATATAGCACACACATCTTACTGCAACTTGCAAAACTTCCTGTGTTGTCTGTCCAAAATGAAACACCCCAGTACTGCTTCAGCCCCTTGGTGAGTATCATACATAATGCCTGGTGTGAAGAAAAACACAACACATAAACATCAAGAATTGAGTAAGGGAGTTGGACAAGATGAGGCAAATTGGCTGCAAAGGAGTTTTTTATCACCTTCCTTTACATCTTTCCCATCACTGCTCTTAACACTTGTATCATAGTGCCCGTCTTGGAGCACATCAACTTCTAGTTGTGAATGGAAGGATTTTGACAAGAAGCTCTGGTGGAGCAAAGAAAATTCTAGTTATGAATTTGGGAATTTAACAATAAGAAGAAGCTCTGGAGCACATATAAAATTTGAGTTGTGAATGAAGGAATTTTGACAAGAAGCTGAATTGACAATCATATGCAAAGGATCTTTGTGCATGTGGTTGTACCTTGTAACAACAGTGCAGGAAAATCTGTTTACAAAGCATACCTGATAAAACTGGAGAAGGAAGAAGAGATCTGAAAATGATTTTCTAACACTCTTTCCAACTTGCTTGGTCCTTGCTTCAGGATCCTCAACTTGCAGAGAGTCATCACCTCAAGAAGATGGACATCGAGCCTCTTGAATGATTAGCATAAAGATCTTTGTGTGTGTGTATGTGTGTATGTGTGTTGTAGTTTGTCAATTCTTACCCAAGACTTGACCCAAGGACTAGTCCAGTATCGGCTTGATTGTTGCAAGCTTTTGCCTCTGCCTGGCATCTGCTGATTGCATTTCATCTTCAAGGTGAGCTTCAAAGTGAGCACACACATATAAGGACCTGTGGCTGTGCACTGTAGCTTAAGAATCTGTAGCTTTGCCTGTTTTGAAGCAGATCAGTGAGGAGGAGGCATCATAAGTCTTTTCTTTTCAGAGCCTCGAAGATAGATTCCAACCTGTAACCTTGTCATGGACCTTCAAGAGTTGGGCATGATGGCTATCTCTGTTGCTTTTGCTTGCTTGAAAGCTTGAATGATTTTTTATTGCGGTGTTATAATCTGTTGTTGTGATGGAGTTGCTTGACCAGAAGGTGCAGAGTTATTAGAGCTTTTCTCACTCCCTGCTAACCACTGCATAGTTCTTCTTGCAAAAGATTGGATAGACCCATTTCCGCTGCTGCTGCTCTCTCTTGTGAGAGCCGCCACTGCTCCTCCACCCTGTTGTGTCTGCTCCAAAGGATTAAAGGCAGCAGCAGTTTGTGGTGGCACCACTGCTTGATGAACATCTTCTTCTACTTGCATTGGAACTGGAAGTTGTGGTCTTCTGTCGGATGCAGATCTGCTCAAGGAAAATGACCCAAGCCCTCGCAAACTGGAGAAGCTCCATCGATCTGAACCCACTGCTCGAACCTCATGAGGTGCACCACCACCCACATTGGCATTCATCAAGCTAGACTTCCCATGATTCCTTACATCAGCAGCTTGCATGATCCCAATGGGGAGGAGCTTCACGGACCTGCTGGACTGATGATGAGTCTGTGCTGGAGAATTCTGCTGGTCCAAAAATGCAATATCTATGGTAATCCACTCATCTTCATCTCGTGCTGATGTCAACTCACTAAGCATATGTTTCTCCTCCTCAACTCTTCTTCCTTGGCCCGACATGTTCTCACTGTTCTCAGCTTTGGTCTGAAGTTCAACAAGGGAGGAGGCAGCTGAGGAAGCGGCAGCAGTTCCCATATCTGCTGCTACTACTTTGGCAGAGCCATTTGCTCCAAGTCGCTGAGATCCGTATGGAAACAGACTTTCAACATCGTAGAGATGATCCTTGAGATGATCTTTGCCTGTGAGATTTGGGAATTTGAGACTGGAGGCTCGTCGAGGACCTTTGTCTACTAAAATCGGAGCAAGCGATGGATATCTGGCTGAAGAAGAAGATGAAGACGCCGCTGCCACCAGCAGCTCCTCCCGCACTTCTACCCCAAGAGCTGCTTGTCGGAACGATTCCGAGTTACGAGAGAGTGCAAGCCTTGCACTGTGCCTCTCGCTCCCCACTCTGCCAACTTGCGACGACGATCCCATTCCACTCCCGCCGCCGGCGCCGCCGCTTCCTAAGGAATTGCACACCACACCACAAGCTCAACACCCAGTTCAAGAGTTTCTGACAAGAGCAAGTTCTCGACAGACAGACGCAAGGGCGGATGCGGATGATGGGGAAGTGGGGGATGAAGAGGAGAAGAGCTTTGAAGTCTACCTTGTGTAGTATCCTCGTCGTCTGCAGTCTGCTGCGATGGAATTCCATCAAAGCTAAGAGTGAAGCTTGCAGGGATGCGACGGCCCCCCTCACGCGCAGACCCAAAAGCTTCTTCTGCAGCTTCCAACATTCTTCTGGAGATCTCCCCAATTGCTGCGGCAGGTCCTCTTCCTCCTCCTCCAGCTCCTCCTCCTTCAACGAGCTCTTTGAAAAGAGGGCGAAGATTGGAGCGACAAAGGGGACAAGTAGAGTGCGACTGCAACCAAACATCGATGCAATCCAAATGGAAAGCGTGATTACAACCAGGGAGCAAGCGCAAGTGTTCGTCTTGATCAAACTCGTTCAAGCAAACCGCACAATCCAGAGACTCCTTGGAGCCTCCTCTTCTTCCTTCCTTCAAGCTCTCCTTGACAACGGAGTAGCTCACCACAGGCATCGCCTCCACCAGCGCTTTGTCGATCCCTTGTCCTCTAGGCATATCTAACGACAACTGATCCTCTGAAGCAAAAGCGGCAGCGGCGGCAGCTGCCGCTACTCGTCGCTGTGCTACTCTCGAGCTAGTGATGTTGTTGCCATGATGCACCTCCAATCCTCGAGCACATCTTCTCATGTAGACTGAAAAGAAAGCCACGAAGATGAAAGCACCCACTAGCACCACGACGATGATGGCCATACTGGGGCTGAATTTCGGACCAGGCGTGCTTGCTCCCGGCGGCGGCGGCGCCTCCTCGTAGCTGTTGTACGTCGTCGGGACTTGGCTGGCATTCCCCAGCACCACCTCTCCAGGATCAAACCCTTGAGCGGAGGATGGTGCTGCAACAACAACAACAACACCACGCCCCATGATCACGAGCAGCAGCAGCAGCTTCAGCCAGCCAGTTCACTACTGTTTCCAGCACTCAGAGAGAATCCCACCACCCTTGCGACAAGCTTTCTTCTCCAAACCATCTACAACTTCTTGCGAAACAGGTAACATACGGAAATTTTCCCTTTTCTCGATCGAGCCTTCTGATCGACCCTTTTCTCAACCTTTCTCAAACCCTTTGTTCTCCCCCTCCCCCGCCTGCTTGCTTGCTTGCTTGTTTGCTTGCTTGCAGCAGCAACTGACAACAAAACAATGTCTTCTACAACCTTCAAATCCCTCCCAGTTGCTACTTGCAACTACTTTACCCACAATCACATAATATTATTCCCTTTTCTGAATTCTTCACCTCATCACAAAACCTCCAAGACCAAGAAGAACAACAACGACAACAAAAACAAGATGATGATGATGATGATATTGAGGATGGTGCTGATGATGATGTTGATTGTGGTGGTAGTGGTGGGGATGGTGATGATGATGATGATGCTCCTCCTCCAGCTTGAGCTACTGTTGCTACTGCTGCTGCTGGTGTTGCTGATCTCCAATAAGCAGCTGATGATGTATCAAACCCAATCTCCCACTCCTTCAACACCATTTCGTGTTGAGCAAACAAAGTTTGAATCTCTAAAAGCACCAGATGTGCATCATCATCTTTTGCTGCTTCT
>Ga0209611_10012570_pt1 | contig 11867 bp, 7 predicted proteins | sample S1TSphgellanicum_3_FD_187693 | JGI IMG/M metagenome (GOLD analysis project Ga0209611, IMG submission 187693) | Host-associated microbial communities from peat moss isolated from Minnesota, USA - S1T2_Fc - Sphagnum magellanicum MG (SPAdes) (version 2) | ecosystem: Host-associated > Plants > Peat...
ATCTATAAAGACATCAATTATGATGTTTTCATCTAAAAAGGAGTATGGTTATAGACTGGGTAACTGGTGAGAGGCCATGGGTTACCACATCTAACCGACCTGTGGGAGTGGTGAGATTATGTGTGCGGACCAGTGACCTTGAGCCGGTTACCAGACAGAACCAGTCTTTCAAAGCCCTTTTTTATGTGATTTCTGCCCTGTGTTTGGACGTAGTAGATGCAACTTATGATGCTCAGCCAATCCTGTGTGAATGAAAATAGTGCAGACATGATGGTCACACGTAGAGCTGTGAATAGTAGGCAATGATTATTGGCTTCAAAAGTTTGTTGCTTCACCAAATTCTTGATATCACAAAATTGGAAAAATAAACCCTGACAGTAGGTCGCTAATAAGAATGGAGGTCGCAGATTATGTATGAGCATTTATCCCCTAAACAAAACACAGCAAGGAAGGAATTTTCATCATCAGAAATGCTTCGGTTGGGAGTGTGCACCCCACCTGCTGGCGGGCTCCTCAAGCGATTCGCGACGCACTGCACCATCTTGCTAGTAGCAACAATACTAACGACAGCACCGGCGAGAATCAGCCCCCCAGTGAACGTGGAAATATTGTTGCTAGAGCCTGCTCCGGTCGACGTGCTCCCCATCGATCCAAATCTCCTTTTCACGAATCACGTCGGGACGAGTTCACTAGGCTCTGCATATGACAAACCCACAGAAAATTACATCCCAGGTCAACAAAATATACGGCAGCCCCAAATGAATTACATAGCCCCAGTTCTTCCTTCTCTTCAATTACTAGCGCTTTCTTTTTTTCCAGCGCGCTGTGAACTACAAAACAAGATTCCAGAAACATAGGGACAGAACTCATAATCAACTGTTGGCGAATCACCTCAGCGATCTAGAATCTTCAGATCAAACTAACAAGTTGCTAGAGGCTCGTTTCAATTCTTCGTTCCGGTGCGGTTGAGATCGCACTTACGAAGACGGCTATGATCATTCACCAAAACGCTGAAAGAATGAAGATCTCTCGAATTGCTGCAACCAGCCAAGCAAAAACATACATTGACATCTGGTACGTCGGTCTTATAACCCACTTTGTCACGGGAGAGAAACAAATACAGGGAACGGCAAAAGGTGGCGAGAGCGCATCAAGCAAAAGCCAGGCCTACCATCTGACGGCTCTGTGGTCAGAGGAAACTACGCAGATGGAAATCTCTGACGTCCCATTGGACGCTTGTTAAGAATTGAACAGAATTGTAGCTACAGTTCAATTCTTAACAAGCGTCCAATGGGACGTCAGAGATTTCAATTCTTAACAAGCGTCCAATGGGACGTCAGAGATTTCCATCTGCGTAGTTTCCTCTGACCACAGAGCAGCTACAGTTCAATTTTCAACAAGCGTCCAATGGGACGTCAAAGATTTCCATCTGCGTAGTTTCCTCTGACCACAGAGCCGTCAGATGGTAGGCCTGGCTTTTGCTTGATGCGCTCTCGCCCCCTTTTGCGGTTTCACCTCGACGCCTACCTTTATTTTCGACTAAACTGATGAAACCCTGTCAAACTTCACTAAGACAAAGCACCCAATGGAAGGAGACGCTAAATACCCTCCACGGAGCTCTGTGGGGCGCATGTTTTTCTTGTCTTCTTGCACATGTTTTCGACCCCTGCATGGTTCTGCATAAAACCACACGGTTCTACATTTTCTTTTTATTCAGCAAAAGAACAAATGAATGTTCTTCATATAATATTATGGTCCTTCTAGGATTATTTTTGTTTTATGGCGGTTAGGCCGATCCGAAATCCCGACCTCCCAGGCATTGAAACATGGTACTAGACACTGGTATAGATTCAGGCTCTATGGAAAATGTGATTTCTTTTCTATTTGAATAACTTCAGCAGTCAAGAAGTCAAACCCTGCGGCCGAACCACACGGTTCTCCGCAGGGCTGCACTGTCAGGCCCAGAAAGGACGCCGGACAGTGCTCGATGGGGGGGGGGGGCGGGAAAGTGAAAGGACACACGATCAGGCCAGAGAAGAAAACCCTCAACAGGCTGGGCAAGTAGGAGGTGTGCAAAAAGTCATGTATCCGGTGAGCGTTGCCTCACTAACAGCACTGGAAAGGAAATAGTTTTGGATGAGGCCACCTGATTGGGTAAAAGAATAATGGATTGCGTTCGATACACCAAAATTCACAATGTTTTCCACCTGGACATAACCAAGTTAGCAATCCTAAGATTCAAAATCCAAGCCGGCGAGCTAGCTGATTGCTGGAGGGTAGAAGTTCACATTAGATCGCTCCCTCTCCCACTAAGACAGACAATAAATGCCCCTGAGAACGAACGAGGCAACCCAGATCCTCTAATCCATGTCCCAGACCCTTGTTTTCGCCGGGGACAAACTTGGAGCCGACTGCCCACAGTACATGTGGTTCACCACTTCGAGTCAGGCAATTTACAAGTGTTTTCGTGAGTGGTGACCAATGGTTTTTTCCTTTGATGGATATTACAATTTTTCTACTTTTAAAAAGGGAATACCTCCTCTGTGGCAAATTCGTTTCTTTTTTTAAACATTCGCCAAATTTTGGAAAGTAATTTTTTTCCTGAAAATTTCAGAACATTTTCACATCCTTTTTAGTTTTGAGGTAGGTTTTCTATCAGTTTCATACAGTTTCAAGAGGTGTTTTTTTTACAAACCTTGGGCCAATTGATGCTAAATCTTGTATGTAATGATTCCTAACCAGGTTATATCAGAAAACTCATAGTAAAGAAACATTGGTGCTCAGAAATTTGACCCCCTACTTCAAATCCATCACAAAGGAACTGCCATTTTCAACCTATTGCTCATTATAATTAGTTGCAGGGTGTATGATAAAGTTTAATTTTCCTTTTTGCAATGAGCCACTTTGATGGCCCATCTCATAAATAATTCTAAAACTTTAGACATTCCCTCAAATATAATTTTTCAATTCCAAAATTGACACTCTTTAGACCATCAGAAAGGTCGTAAGGATAAAACAATAAAATGAGATCACATCCCCAAAATAAGGATATGTAACAGAAGCTATATGACCATTTGAATGGTTAAAAGCCAAATTATTAAAGTGATTCTTGGTCATTTGAATGACACTTTGAATCAAATCAACTTCAATTAAGGATGGTGATACTTTTTGGACAATCATTTTCAAGGGCTACACATTCGTGTCAAGATCTTGCAATTTGGATGCAAAATGAGAAAGTTATTAACAAGCCCACAAAGTTGCAGGACTTCTAATTTGACGAGAGAATGATAATTTTAGAAGTTTCATTTGGAAGTCTTGAGAAAAATGATCATTTCATTGTAACCCTCATAAGGTCGATTCATTTTTAAAGAAGTTAAGGACTATGTTGACCATCCTTCAATTTCGCACCCCTGTGATTTTGAAAGCGGACTGCATGAGTTTGAAATGTAGTTTGGTTTTGGTGAACAATGTTGAAATGTTAGTAAATTTGTATTTTAATGAATCTTGTGTAGTTTTTTCATTTTTCATTTGCTCATTTAAATGATATAAGGACTTAGGTAAGCTGAACGTGATTGGGTGCTTTTAACTTAAAACATATTTAATTATATATTAAACTAAATTAATCATTCTCAAAATGCATGCAAACCATATATTGAAGTGAAAGTATGATTGTGTGGTATCATTAAAAACAACTTAATTAAGGAGATTTTTCAAGATTGGTCAAGATATATTGAAAAAAATATTTTAAAAATTCTTTTTTTCCTATTGTTGCATCTATGTAACCAAGGGTTTTGATTGTTTGCAAGCTAAAATGTAAGATTCCCTTTCTAGATTTGTAGGATGAAAAGGTTAAGAAAATCATGTTCCTAAATGTACAAGAATTCCAAGAACACCATATTTCTTGGAAACAAAAAATACCCAAATTGGCTTCATATTTTTAATCAATAGCCACATCAAACATAAACTATTTCACAAGCCCTGCAAGTAGTAATCAAAGTTGAACAAAAAAATTAAAAAAATCATTCCTTATTCATGTGGTCTTTGGATGAATATTTTTCCACACTTTCAATCATGATCCAAAAATTCAACATACAAATTTTAACATTGTTATTGGATGTTTTCCCTAGGCATGTGTCATAAACATATTCTTCAACAAGAAATAAAATTATACAAGATTGTTAAAGATCCTTACATAACTCCTATGTTCATTTCTAAAATTTGTTATATTCTTGAAACTTTTGATATGGGAAATCTCTTAAAACATCAAACAATGTCCAAATTTTGATGAAAGTGAACCATTAAAAAACCCATGATGTGCATAATGTTAAAATATAAATTAACTAGTCAAACATTATACCACAAAAACACAAATCATTCTAAAAATTCAAGGTGGTTAAAAAAATAATAATGTGACATTCATTGTGGTACCACCCAATCACATTTTAACCCATTGATGATTATGTGAGCATGATATTAAAAAGAACATAAAATTACATGTTTCAATCTAGCTAGATCACTAATTTATTTTCAACATGCTTTTGATCTTATATAACAATTTTTTTTAAAAAGGAAATGTTTATTGTTTTATACAAAAAGGTTATTTGCATTTTCATGACAATGTGATGTGTTATTTGGTTTGTTTGAATAGTTTATTGCTATCACTACTACAAAACATGGTTTTTCAAGTGATTCAATTTGATTAAGATGTTCATCTTGACCAATAGAGGTTTCCAATTTGATTGAAGGTCAAGGGTATGAATGACATGTGTAAATTTTGAGACCAATTTGATTAGTGTATTCCAATTGACTACCAATCAAATGGGACTTTTAATCAAATTGGACAAAAAATTGTCACCTCCACTCAAGATGGCCAATGACTTAGTCAAATGGGACATCTTATTGTGCCACTAAATAAACCATCTCAATTCTTTAATCAAGATGGCGAATGGCTTTAATTAAATGGGACATTATATTGTGCCACTAAATAGACTATTTCAATTCCTTAATCAAAATGGCCAATGGTTTAGTCAAATTAGACATCCTATTATGTCATTACATGTATGTAAATGTAATTATAGTTATAACTAGATATGAACAAGTCCAATGTATTTGTGTGGCTAAAAATTTTCAAAAATATCTCAAATTTGATTGCATCTAATATACCAATTATAGATACAAAATCAACTATTGAATATGTCAAGGAAAGGTTTTTTTTTGATTGCCATAAGTTCAACATGGTTATGTGAACAAGTTAGTAGAAAGTCAAGGCATTTCATGTTTGTAAGTCCACCACAATATGGTTTAAATTTTTAAAAATGTATATGAATACAATTTAAGTTATAGATGAAAGTAATCCATGATGCCAAATTTGGTACCATGAAAATTCATAGTTTACCGTGATCCAAAACAATTGTTTCACAAACATTGAATGTTGAACCAAAAGAAAAATAATCCCTATTGATCTTTGAGATTGATGCCCCACAATTACACATACCCAAAAGAAAACACACACATATTAATTATAATTAAGACATAATCTAGAAGTTAGACTTACATAAAGTGAAAGTGGGTTGCATAAAACATTAAAAATTCCATATAGTGATCAAAACTTCACATTTGTGGATCATGTGTGAATATATGGTTAAATTATTTTGACACAATCTTTTGATATTATGTAATATTAATAATTGTTAGTCAATTCCCCAACAAAAGGTTTAAACTCATGTAATACAAACATGGAAATGGAAAACAATGTGAACTTCAACATCATTTAGATATTTTTATTGAAAAGTCATTGGATTTGAACTTTTAAAACGTATCTTCAACTACTCATTTTGGTCCATCTTCATGTGAAGAAGACATCAAGAATTTTGTATAATGCTCAAAACTTCATATTTGTGGATCATGTGTGAATATATGGTTAAATTGTTTTGACACAATGTCTTGATATTAAATAATATTGATAACCATTAATCAATTCCCCAACAAAAGGTTTAGATTGATGTGATATGAACTTGGGGATGGAAAACAATGTGAACTTCAACATCATTTAGATATTTTTATCGAAAAATCATTGGATTTGAACTTTCAAAATGCATTTTCAACTACTCATTTTGGTCCACCTTCATGTGGTTTTAGTGACTGAAAAAATAGTTCGATGGGAACTTGAGAATTAACATTGAACAACTTTCATCTCAACCTAGTTACCCAATGTAATTAAAACAATAAGGGACAAATTTCACTGAAATTTTCAAATTGGATTTTGAGTTCACAAAACATTGGTGGACAATAGAAGATCATAAATAGGCCATAGAGCAGGCAAAGGCTTGAATGCAAGCAAGAAGTCACACTCCAACATGCAACCTCAAACAAACATATGATAAGCAAGAACAAGGGGGTGGGGGGACAAATTTGATTAAAATTTTCAAATTGAATAGTTTACTTAATTAGTTATAGAGGTGTGAACCTTGGTGGACAACAAAGGCTCATAAATAAGCCAAAGGTGGGCAAGGGCTTGAAAACAAACAAAATTGTGGCATGCTTGCAACAACTTCAAACAAACATATGATAAATAAGAGCAAGGGGAGGAGGGTCCACAATAAAATAAGTACACCAAGAAGGTTGAGGACATGAACAACACATGAAATCTAAAAAAAAGGAATGGAGGGCAGGGTTGTACTTGCCCTTGTGAGCTTTTTGCAATCCAAGGATCTTGGGGTTTTCCTTATTTTCGATAATTGCATGCCCTTCAATGTGCCATGTACCACTCTATAACCAAACTTGATTGTTGGTTGATACACTAAACATTTCTTGTGCAAATTTTTTATAACTCGCTTGCATCACCTTCACAGCCAAATTGGGCCAAACACACTACCCCCACCCCCACTTCACCAAATGGAAAGTATCCCATTACCAAGCAAATCTTTTTCTATGGGTCGCCAATAAGACTCTTTTTCTACCCTCATGCATGCCCAAAACCAAACAACCATTTTTTTAAAAATGTACATTAAAGTTAAAACTTTAAACAAAACTTTGCATAACTGTGTGTATGGGAATAAGAGTTTTTCTGAGCAATTGGCAACGCTTTTGCGGCAATTGGTTGGTCAGCCCCACAGTGTGCTAAGGGGGGGTTCGGTTGTAGGCTTGTGTTCAGGGATAGGTGTGCTTACCCTATTGATTTCATAAGTTGTAGAATTGTTTTAAAATTGGATGTAAGAGTTCTTTGGCCAATGACTAGTTTAGAAGGGTTCACTCAAAGTTTGGAAAGGTGCTGACCAACTTTTGAGATTGCAATTGCCCATGTTGAAAGGTCAAGAGTAATTTCAATGGCCATACAAGAAATGATATTTAAAGTAAACATTTTACAGAAAGATCATGATCTTTGATTTTCTGTGTCATTTTTAGGAATGGAAATTTTCAAGAAACTCAGTGTTCATAGTTAAAAGTTTTGTGTTCTTTTCCTTGGAAACAAGGAGCACCTTGATGAAAGCATATTTTGACATTTGCATTCTTATTCTTTTTTTCTCTTTGATTTTCATTGCTTGAAATTTTGATATATTTGAACAATTCTACCTTTCCTTGAACATTAGTAAACTACATATTTATACCTTACAACCTTGGCAACTTCAACACTAATTATATTATTTTCAGAAATGCTGAACATTTCTTTTTTCAAATAAAACATTATGTGAAGGAAAATATTGATTTTTAAAGAATATTTTATTTGTTGAAATGAAAATTTCAAAATTAATTAATTCTTCAACAAATATGTGTTGAAGGTGCTAAGTTAGGCAGATTTCTACAACCTTGAAATTTTTTCATAACCTACCAAAAACTTTCTTGGACTTGTTCTTTTGCTTCTAAAAAATTCCCTTGAAGTAGTGACTTCTTGGTTTTGTTTCAAAGTAGCTATAGAAATTGAACACAAATTTTTTTGGCTAAAATATTACTTCTCTACAGCTTTGTAGTTATTTCAAAATGTTCATACTGCAAAAAACTCATATCCATTTGATGACTTATTGATTGATCATACCTATGAAGCTTAAGGTTCGAATCTTCTTACAACCGACTTTTTCTCGGGTGCTTTTGATCCAAGGAAGAAGAATGAAGATGGCAATTGCCAAGTAAAAATGGTTGGCTTAAAAAATATGAAAACTTTTTACATGGTTCAATCATATGGAATCACATGGTGTTATAAATATTTAGAATTATTTAAATAATTTTTGAGTATGTTTTCATTTTTAATACAATATTTTAAGTATTATTTTCACAAAAATATATCTTACCATCACATACAATAAAGTCAAAAGGTGTAATCTTTTCATCAAGTGACTTTATGTTTTGGGCTATCATAATATGAAAATAATTGTGAAAATCATTCTTAATTTGACATCATTGAAGTTCTAAAATGCACCACCTAAAACACAGTTATAGAATGAAATTTCATTCACATGACATGCTTTGATATATGTGTGTTCTTTCAGTAAAAAATGGTTACTTTTCTGAAATCAGATTTTTTTTAGAAACTGAGGACACTGGTCCACAGTGCTGGGATGAATGTGAGCAGGTCTTTTGCCACTTTTGCGTGATCAGATATTGAGAGAGACATTGGGGCATTTCTGTCTCTGATATATTGTTAAATTTTGCCAAAATTTTAATACCCAAAAATTGAAAAAAAACACTGGGTGGGTTAGGTTTTTCTTTTTCTATTGATTTTTGCTGTTGCACATTGATGGCCACAACTTTCTAAAAATCAGTGTTTAAAACAGCAAACTGTCCAAATGTGGCTGATCACTGGACAGGATGAGAAATCCTGTCTTATTTTGGCGACTATTTTCAGAAGTATCATGTTGTTGAATAGAAATCAATTCCCAATAAAATGTGGGGAAGAGAAATCCAAGGTTAGCAAGCCCATTCTACATTACTATTGGAACAATGACAACTTGATGTTCAAGGGATAGGTGGTTTCTAGACTTAATGAGTGATGGTATATTATTATGGACTAATGGGTACCAGTGACCTTCGAGCACTGTGAAGTCCCCCGGTTTCTTTAAACTTGGTTCATGTTTTAGGTATATTTTTTAGAAACTTTTTTTTAAAAAAAAATAAAAAATGTGTTTTCTCTTTTTATTATTATTTTGTATAATAAAAATAAAGTGTTTCTTTTTCACTTTTATATTTTTGTTTATTTGGATGCAAGTTTGGAGAAAGAAGAAACCACCATGGCCGTGGTTCGCTTCTTCGTCAGCTTGCAAGGCGGTATTTGACCTTGGTGCACCAGTAGAAGAAGAAGGATGGCAGTAGAAGAAGAAGGATGGGAGATGTTGCTGAACAACCGGTAGGAAATGCAAAAGCCCTCCCAACTGGGGCTTTGGTGAAACATACCAAGGATCCCAAGTACTATGGAAATCCCACCAAATTAATTATTTCCCACACTGTTTGACACTTTCTTAATGGCACAATACATAGAGATTAAATCATTCAGGCTGCAAGACTTTTCAGATTATGAACTTATAAAAGCATATTGCTCAGACTGTGGCTGGAAAATTTCGACCCATTTATTTAGCAGATTGGGACAACCCATGTCTGTGTGTAAAGATTTGGAGGAGAAGATTTCTGAAGGGATCTGTCATGAGAAGAAGCTCTTGCAGTTTGACATAAGAGCAGGCAGAGGGTGCTAGAATTTGGGATTCAACATATGCTGGAAAACTAAGGATATAGGATTCTTCAAAATGTAGAATCATTTGAAAAATGACATAAATGGTATGCTGCAATCTCTCTCCATCCTCTCCCCTGCACTGCCTTTCCCTGCTTTGAGTTCCCAACTACTAAAAAAAAACCTTATTTTCCAACCTAGGTGTTGGAGGCAAGCAAACAAACAAACAAACAATATCAATCAAGCTGCAGCTGCTCTGTACTCCACAAGAAAGGGGAAGATGTCTAATGTCTATCTACCGGTCTGTCCAAGGTTCAAGCAAGTTTGCAAAACACGTATTGTCACAAAGTTTCGAGCGCGGATTACCTACAAAGTCGACAAAACAGAGCTGCTGTTTGATCATTTGTTATTGTTGCATGTCGTCTTCGATCCAGATCTTCTTCCACTGGTTTTGTTAGCGACATCATCATCATCTCTTCTCTCTTCTGCGGTTCTGAATGCTCCATGGCCAGCTTGCGAGATGTGTGCGTGCGTGCGTGCGTGCGTGTCTCTCTTCGTCTCTGGTTTCGTCAGCCATCGCCTCTGCTGTTCCTAATCTCTCTCTCTCTAGTCAACTGAAGAAATGCAAAAGCCACCTTCAGCTCTGATCCGCAAGTCAGGGCTAGCAGAAGAAGAAAAAAAAGAGGCGCAAAAGCTCCTCCTGCTCCAGCTCTCGCTCTTCTTGCTGTTATTGCTACTACTGTTGTTGTTGGAATTCCTAGGTTGTTGTTGTCATTGTTGTTGCAGCAGGAATTGGAGACCACTCCACTTTCCCCTCTTCTTCTTCTTTTTCCACATCCATCGGAATCCTCCTCCTCCTCCTCCTCTTCCTCCTCTGCTGCTGCGGCAGCAATTTGCAAATTCTTCTCTTGGGTGGTCATCCTTTCTATCCATCCGTCCCATCATCCATCCCGAAAGTTCCTCATCTCGAAAAAAGAAGATGATGGATCAGGAGGACGACGACGACTCATGGCAACGGCAGCAATTTATCCACATGTTCATGTGATCCTATTAGCGCAATTTGTTTTAGCACTGCCAAATTGTTTTTGTGTGGTCTGCAGGAATTTAGCAGAGCGAGCGATGGAGGGCCAGCAATAACAAAAACCAAATGGAGGCACGGAGAAACATTGTGGTGGTGGTGTGTTGGAGGAATCACTTCTGAATTTCTTCTTCAAGAGTGCATTGCGAAGAGGGAGGAAAGCTACTGTTGTTGCTGCTGTCGCTGCTACAGGGATGATGTGCTATGAGACGAAGAGCTAATCCGGGTAGCTCCCAACAACTGAGCGGTGGTGAGATCATCATGTCAGATAGGAGTGGAGGAGCTAAGAAGGGAGGCCGTGGTGGTGGGTCGGACTCTAGCCCTTGCATCTCCAATGGAAGGTGGGTTTTGCATTTCCTACCAGTTGTTCAGCAACATCTCCCATCCTTCTTATTCTACTGGTGCGCCAAGGTTAGATCGTGCAACCGCCTTGAAAGCTGATGAAGAAGCGAACCGAGGGGACTTCATAGTGCCCGAAGGTCACGGGTACCCACTAGTTCTATATATAAGCCTATACCTCTTGCATTCTAAAAATGGATCTTGTTGAGTCAAATTGACAAATTTATCCACTTAAATGTTGGTTAAAGATTCAAGCTAATCGTGAACCTTGGCCAAGTGTGTGTGTTTTGGTATTGGGAAACTCAAAGATCTCTACACATGAATTATTCTTATTTCTAAGTTTTTTGCAATTTTCATTTTGGGTTTGAAAATAATTGGGAAGGCATGCATAGGTTTTTATAATGTCATGGTGTTTGAATAAATATTCCTTTCAATTTATATTGTTTTTCCACAACATTTATGGAGCCTTTTTAGTACATTTTTTTTTTGTTTTTTGGGAGTGGAAAAAATCTACCACCCCTCCCAATTCCATGTAACTTAATTGAAAATCAGAATATATCATGGTGAACAAAAATTAACCAAAAAAAAAGTGAGAGAAATTAAAGTTTGATTGAAATGAAAAATGATTTAGAAACCTACCGAAACAAAAAAATTTTATGCAAGTATCAAATAGAAAATTACACACAAATACTAAACTTATGTGAAGGGATGAAAGTGCTTATGAAATTGCTTGCATTGTGAAATGTACCAAATGTTTGGACATAAAATATGGGCCTCGATTGATAAAGTACATTA
>Ga0209611_10012571_pt1 | contig 11867 bp, 11 predicted proteins | sample S1TSphgellanicum_3_FD_187693 | JGI IMG/M metagenome (GOLD analysis project Ga0209611, IMG submission 187693) | Host-associated microbial communities from peat moss isolated from Minnesota, USA - S1T2_Fc - Sphagnum magellanicum MG (SPAdes) (version 2) | ecosystem: Host-associated > Plants > Peat...
ATATACATAATGAGCTGGTAGACATGGAAGAGAGAGAACAGCTCATCCAGGATTGTGTACATGAGTGTTTCAGGCTTAAATGGGATTTCATTGGGACCAATCTTATCAAAATTAGAATCTGCTTGCTTTGTGCTTAATCCCCTGGCTCCCTGTACACAGGCTAACAGAACTCAGTCAGAAGGGTGAGAGCACCTTCAACAGAAGCTTATACCCAAGAATTATGTATGGAAAATACATTTCTAGTAATGCATGGAAAGGCAACGAACACATCAAAAGAGGTGAACATGCAAAAGTACTCACACACCTGGTAAAACTCGTGGAATTTGTACCCATCTCTTAGAGATACACACTGTAGTGAATGGCTATTCAGTAAGTACCGCTGACCTTGGTATAAGAAATAATGTCGACCAGAACTGGTGATGGAGATCTCTATTGTTTCAAAATGCCCTCTGCTTTTTGAAGTCATTGTTGCACTCTGGAGACATGGACACCGATAAGCTCTGATCAATGTCTATCAGATATCAGGGATTTTGTGTACCTGTCATCATTAAAGGCACCTCTCCATTGTCCTCTGGTGAAGAATTTTATCTTCAACTACAAAACCTAATGGCAACAAATAGCAAAAGACCTCTAATATATGATGATTGCCAGTCAAGATAAGGAGCATACCCTAATTTTGCGGAGAATGTGGACAACGAATAAAACATTGACAGAGAGAACTCTATGCTGGTCTGGAGCCCATACATAGACAAAAGTTGCATGGGGTAGATCACAGGGCATGCGGAACCAATTGTGCACTCTACCCTTGTTGAGAACCCAAGCTGAAAACCAAAAGGCTGATAACCACCATACCACAAAAAAGACCTGTGAATTCACACTAAGTGCCCACAGATTAATTACCAAACACTCAGAAGAAATCACCATCTCACATAATAGTGGTACAGTATCTTTACAATAGGCCATAGAATACTTAATTACATTGGTTGGGAATGAGAAGCCAGAGGGCTCAATCAAGCAAGCAAGAAAACCACAGATGTAAAAGTTTGAACCAAACAGAAAGTACTGACAATCAATTTGAGGAATGTAGGATTCAAGTCATGCTGGGGCTCATATGGAATTTGCTTAAGGGGGAAGGAATAAAGGACAATCCAACCTTGCCATTCAGCTCATAAGTTCCAAATATAAAATGGTTGCCAAAAAAGCAAAGGTTATCAATGCTTCCAACTTCACAATTGTTGTAGGTGTCCACCAGAATCAAAATGTAAAGAGCAATCCAATGAAGTGACACAAGGCAACAGAGCAGATAGCAAAATTCGCCAAAATAGCTCCTAGTGTACCCAGTGAATTGGATCTCACTTTCTCCTTCCAAGCTCAATCTTATCTCTTCATTTTTTGTCCCACCACTGTGTTCCCCTCTCGGGTCACTGCAAACTCAACATCAACTAAAGTCAACCAATTCTGTGGACTAATCTTACAGAGGGAGGGGAAAATCACTTCCAGGAAAAAAGAATGCACAGACTATCATCCTTTGTTTCAACATTGGAAGGAACTGAAAACTCATCAGGTATAGAAGGTATTAGGATTCAGGATTGAACCACAACATGACTGGGAACAAAAGTTGTGGTACTGCCTTTGATTGCACTGCAACAGGACTGACTGACTGGATTGATTGGCATGAGATGCTCCTTTGAGGTTGCCCACTTGAAGAACAACAGGTTTAACAGGGTGCTTCTTCAAGTAATGCTGCTTCCACAGGAAAAATGTGCTGCAGCTCAAAACTACAGTGACCCAAAAGACAAAGATGCAAACTGGTCCTCCATCCCACATACTGGTAATCATGACATGGCATGTTGGATCTAAAATGCAGGCTGTGGGACCAGTTGGGTAGTGCCCCATTGTTGACCTTTTGACTTCCTGTGAACCTGAGACATTATGTACAGCAAAAACACTGCCAAACTCAGTATCCTGTCACAAGCATGACTTTGCAACAAAGCATCAAGGAGGATCTCAGATGCTATGGACCACCCTTCAGACATCTTGAAGACTCATCATAACTCTGGCAGAGGATTAGCAAGCAAATGACCTTTACAGCAACATCCCAAGGTTTCTTGTGCAGATCTTCATGCTTAAGATACAAATTGTCTTTTAAATCATAAGTGTTGTGGCTGAACCAAGTCGTACATCCACTTCACATAAGATCTCTGAAGCTGCACACCAACCTGTTGGCAGGTTCAGGTTACAGGTCAGGTTCTAGGGTCTCTGGACCAGAGCTTTTGTGTTTTGTTGCAACTGCCATTGGAACCTAACTATGTAACCACTCTCTTTTCAAAATTGAATTAGAACCTGAACCACGGGTGCTGCCCTGTTTTAAACATGTTCAGATTCTCTAAGTAGATATGTATAACTTTATAAATATATATATATTGGCCCTACATTTTAGACAAGTTATTGCATTTGGTTGGTTGTCCATAATTAACATTCTGTAATCTCTATCTTCAACTGTGTGCACAAGTTGAACAAAATAATACTACAGGAAAAAAATTTGTTCAATGATGTGTAATGGATATGAAACCAAACCTGGTCTTAAACCAAACCAGCTCTAAATTCTTTGTGAAAATGACTGGAACTGAAGGTCTTCAAAATCCAAAGAACTGGTCTCAAGACCAGACCGGAGGTTCCATCAAAGACAAAAAACAAAAAAAAGAAAGTTACAACCAGGATCTGAGGTTCATTTTGAAATCAAGAACTGGACAACATGGGTGCACACCTCCACACAGGAAAGGTAAGTTGGCAGTGGACAGTGGCCAACCAAGCAGCCAAGTGCTCCTCAAGCAGACAACACATAAAGTACAGGGAAATGAAGAGGCTCTCCATCACACCAGCTTTGGTTGTCGTCAGAGATATTTCATCTTTTTGACACTGAGAATGTGCAAAATGGCCCCCCTAGCTAACTACTGCACAATCGTCCCATTGAAGTTCAAAAGCAGTATGATTCTTGCCTTGTGACGACTATTGAGTGCCGGCAAGCTGTGGCATTGTGGAGCATGGCCATCTAAACAGGCGGCAAAAGTCTATTGTGTAGACATTGCAGTTCGACAATGACAGTCACTAGCTGGCTGCTGAAGGTACACTTAAGGCGGTACCTATTTTACAACACGTTTGCATAACAAATGGTCTAGACAAAGAAAGTGCAACATGCAGCCGTGCATGCAAAGTAACCACTTTCGACAATCGCGATTCTGGCAGAGAAGCTACGAAGCTAAAAATGGCACGATGATGTTCTTCTGCACAAATTTCGGCGTGATCTGACCATTGGCCGCATGGTGAGATCATATTCAACATGTTCCCTCACTCACTCCAATGCTGTTGTTTCTTTCCCCTATACGAAGCATGAGCAGCAAGCCCCCTGGTATGGTTTTCCGCTGTGAAGCACCATGGACAAACAAGGGAAACAAAACGAAGCAGACACTTCCACGAGGGGGGCCCCCAAAAAAAAGGCTCAAGGATTTAGTAGGCAAGCAAATATTGAAGGATTTCAGAAACAGAACGAGAGAAGACTAGAGGCAAAAGCTTCATCGGGAAACAAAACACACATAATCCAGGAAACACACACACACGCACCGAGAGAGATACAGACACAGACAGAAGGTTCCAAAATAAAGATGTAGGACATGCAATGCAGAATGCGAAATTGAAAACAAGACAAAACAAAACCGAAAAGCAAAACAAGAAGGGAAGAAAGTGGAAGCAAAAGTACCTGCGAAAGATGGACTGATGGAGCGCGCGCATGGAGATGCAGATCAGCACAAGAGCATCGATCGCATGCGGAGGCAAGCAAACACGCAGCCAAGGAAAAACACACTTGACTGATAAACATTGGCAAATACCCAATTGCCAAATGCAAAAAAAATTCTCTATTGATTTATGTGGTCACTAACCCTAGAAGCTAATGGTACTTATATTGACATAAAGACAGTGAAGATTGCATAGAAAGGCAAATCCATCTATTGAATGTTTGTTTTGTTTTTTGTTTTTGTCCTTGTCCAGAAGCCAGCAATGGCAAAGTGCAGTGCAATTTTTGACTGCAAAAGTTATTATGTCCAAGAAATGTGGATGCACCTGCCTGCTGCATTGGAGCTTTTTAACGTTTTGGTGGAAGTCATGAATGCAACAAATGATGGAGATGTTCTTGCAATGCTCATGGAAGAAGTGGATGTTGTTTGTTCCATGCAATGCCCATAGAAGAAAAGAAGTGGATGTTGTTTGTTCCATGCAATTGCCCATAGAAGAAAAGAAGTGGATGTTGTTTGTTCCATGCATCCCAAGGACTTACCATAATTGACTCTTGAAGTGATGTCATTTGTTCCATGCAATGCCCCATTGAAAGAAGTGATGTTGTTTGTTCCATGCATCCCAAGGACTTACAATAATTGACTCTTGAAGTGATGTCGATTGTTCCATGCAATGCCCCATGGAAAGAAGTGATGTTGTTTGTTCCATGCATCCCAAGGACTTGCAATAATTGATTCTTCCTTGGAAGTTGAAGGACGTTGGTGCCAAAAAGATGTTAGGTCTTAGACCCAAAGTTGATGTAAGATACTTGTACAACCAAGTTAATAAATCCTTGTTTATTCAAGTGTTTGAATGTTAAACTATAGGTTGTATAGAAATAAAGTTGTGCAAAATAAGTATTTTTTTCTAGTGATTGCTTGTTAGTTTTTAGCAAGGATATTCGACAGGTATCTTGGACTAACTAGAATACCAAATAGAACGAGTTAGTCAATTAAATTTTAGGCTAATTGGACATTCTATGTAGGAAAAGTTAAACAACCTAGTTTATTGGACACGTTTCAAGTAAATGAGGTAGCCATTAAATTTTAGGCTAATTGGACATTCTAAGTAGGAACTGTCAAACAATGTAGGTTTTTGAACAAGTTCTAGGTAGGATGGGTTAATTAGTTAAATTTTAGGCTAACTAGGCATTTTAAGTAGAAAAAGTCAAACAACCCAATTTTGGACATTTAAGGGGTTTGAACCTTGACAATTTGGACATTAAAAACCTCACGGGCAATGTATAGGGGATAGTTTTGGAATATAGGTTTTGTGATATAGGTCCAATGTATAGAAGTAAGTAATAATTAGTAGTTTTGAGGGTTGGGGGAACTTCACAACTTTTAGGGTTATTCAACCTTATATCTATTGCTTCGTTAAGTTTGTTAGTGTGTAAAATGTGCGCTTGTTTTTTGTGTTTTTTTTGTTGATTTGAAAATGACAACAAGGAGAAAGGGGAACAGTGAGGATCATGATAAAATGAAGGAAAAAACCATGGGACAACTTGTTGATGTTAAGGAAAAAAAAGGAAGCAAGACTATAGGCAACAAGAAAGGATAATAGAGATAGGCATGGAAAAAGGAGGAAAATAGGGGATAAGAAAAAAACCCATGGGGATTGTCATCTGAACTTTGGAAAATTAGAGGAAATAAAGTATTAGGGAAGGAGGTTGTGTAAATGTTGTGCACAATAGTAAATAGTTGTTGTTGGGTTGTTGCCATGTTGTGGTTTGTTGGATATTAGAATGCATCATAGTTTTAAACCTTGATGGAAGCTAGAAAGGAAGAAGATAATTAGACAACAGAAACACAAAGAATAAAGAAAGGAAGGTTGGGTTACAATTAAATGAGTATGGATGCATCAATGGTGGTGAATGAGAATTGATCCATAATTAGAAATTACAAATGCTTGCTAAAAATCCACATAATAGAACCCTTGGTAAAATTGCCAAGGGTAAGGAAAACAAACCCATCGAAAGGTTAAATGGATACTTATCAATAAAATTGTAGGGGTTAGTATTTTGTTTAATAAATAATGATAATTGACATTAGCAAGTAGTGGTGATTATGGATAGAGGGATAATCCTCAAAGGTTTTTTAACCCCTGCAAGCTTTGAGGCAACATCAATAGACCTTTGACTTTTCCAAATGCAAAAATCATTCCTTCATGCTTTGACTATTTTTAAAAAAAGGAGTGGATCAAAACATATAGACCAAGTTGCTACAAAATGATCTAATCACTAACACCACTTAAGGTGGAACACATTTATTCACAGCTAAAACAGAAAAGATTAACCAATCAAGAGCTCCATATCACCAAATTGGATTTGTTGTTGAACATCTACATATGATAATGGTGATAGTCCATGTATTTTGCACCATTTGTTGTTATTTTGATGAGGTTTGTTGTAGAGGGTTGGTTTAAACCTTCATGACAAATGTGTTAGAATTTGGTTTCCTTTAATTTCTTCATCTCTACCATTCCAATTGCTAATTGTTGACCTCCATGTCACTTTTGGGAGTTGCAACTTGAATGAATCCTTGAACAACCATGTAGTTGTTGCCCATGTTGTTGGCCATGTTAGTGATGTGAATTTTTTTATTAACTATGATGTGGGAGGTTTGCTAGCAATATTATGTAGTAATTTGAATTCACCAATTCCCTATGGCTTTAAGAATAAATATTGACAAGCTGTCAATGTTGCTACATGTGGGCAAAAACTTGGAAAATTATAGTTGTAATTTAGATTGAACTTGAACTTGAATTTGAACTTTGGACAATGGCTAGGACTTCATGAACGCATGAACTTTGGTGATGACTAAGGAATGCAATTGATCTTATTGTTGATGTCTTCTTATAAACACATGGTAAATCAACCCTAAAAGCAAGCTAAGAGGGAGCCACAAAGGTTGTCATCCCGATACTTCTTCAAACAATGAAACTTTCATCTCTATCCCCAACCTTTTTATCATATTTTACCATGCATCTGCCCTAGCCAATGCATAAAGAATTAATGATTCCTCCCATTTTCAAGTTTAAAGACCTTTGAGAGAAATATGTATAGTTTAAACTACTTACAACAACATTCACAATATTCAACAATGGGAAAATAATAAAAGAAAATTTACAAAAATAATTTGTGAATCAAAAGGAGATTTTGAAATGGCCAAATAATCAAATGTAGCAACAAATTAACAATTTCACATTGAATTTTTTTTGCAACCAACAGTGGAATGATTTTAAATGGTTAGAAATTATAGTTTAAAATTCCAATTTGTTTCCAAAATAATTGTAAATAAGAGGAAAGGGGCATTAAGGAGGCTCCACAACCATTTTTCCATATTGGTAAAACATTTCATAACCATGTTCAACTATGGTGGTGGAATAATATCACAAAACATGCTACAAACAAAACTAATTTGACAAAGTTATTGATTTGAAATTTTTTTTCCTAAAGGCAATGAGATTGTTGGACTTGGTGGTTTGGATTTGTATTAGTTATCTAGACTAAACTAAATAGCCCTATGTGTAATAACTATCAACAAACAAAGTTCTAACACACCACTTGTGCACCTTTGTTTTTATTAAAACAACCAAAACGTTTTTTTTTTGGAATTTTGTGATCTAGGTAAAGTTGTAATGATCCACATGGAAAATTTATCTAGTTTTGGCTAAAAATGAAATATGACAGTAGATTTTGTTAAAAATCCTTCTATATTTTTGGTTGCATTTACAACCATGCAAAAAAATTTGGTGAATAATTGTATGTTTTTATCTAATTTTAGTTATTGAACATTTTTAAAATGCACTTGATTTTAACACAATTTAAAAAAATAATATAACTTTTTGGTTGTAAATAGTCAACAAAAAATGGCTACCAATAAAAGGTTTCATGTGAAAAAATGGTTGTTGTTTCTTATTACCTTTGCATTTGTTGTTAATATTAAGGTCTGTAATCAATGGAGACAAAAAAGAAGAAAGGGCTTAAAGTTGGTGAGCCATGAGGAAAGTGAGCATCAAGTAGGGGGTAAAGGAGTGTGAAAGTCTATCAGAAGAGGAATGGTGAATGTTACACTTTAATGGCTTTTAATCCATTTTTTTCCTTTTGTGTCTTATTTTTAGCATTTTCACCCCAAGCAAGTGTAGCATCATATTCATATATTCTTTCCACTCATAGTAAACACGACAACATAATGAACTTTTTAAAAAAGATTGGGGAGGGTTTAGAACATTGAGTTTGGATTTTTTAGGGTGGAATTTCTTTTAGGGTTCGAAATTCCAATGTGAAATCTAGAAAATGGAGACCAATAAATCTAAGAAGAAAACAAGACAAATAGAATTGGGGTGGGATAACTTAAATATGTTTCCATTTTTTAACCTTCTAAAAAAACTCTTCAAAACTTATGTCTCGATTTTGTCACATCAAGTGTTGTGTAGTGTATATATTTTACCCGAATATATTCATTAGATATGGGTAAGGTATATCCTTTACCTAGCCTATTTTCTTAAAATTAATATACCCTAATGAAATGCATGCTTGGAATATATATATCTTATTGATATCATTGGGTATATTTTTGATATACCCATATAATTAGGGTATATATATATATAATAAATTCCATTTTATTTGAAAATTGTCATAATAATTTCAAAATGCAAACATTTTTATTCTTGTTAAATAAAATAATAATAGACATCAATTTTTTTACCCTGACCTTCAATATATGACACAGATTACTTGCACCCTACCCATCTACAAAAAATTATAATTTTTCATACCCAAAACCAAAGTTGTCAAAATCAATGAAATGCACCAAAATTATGTCCATCCATTCAAATGTGTTTGGATGAATGGATGCATTTGGCATTGACCATTTCTTTTGGCAATCAAATTTTTTTGGTTAGACCAGTTCTAGCGAGTGAAAGCAATTGAAAATTTTCAGTCACCTATTTCTTGTCATTGAACTAGGCAACAAGAAATTTTTATCGCAAATTTTTGGTCATTATAATTGGGAGACTGAATTTCAATTTGTTTGAAATTATTTTGGGAGTTACCCAAAACATTTTAATCACCCAATTTTCTTATCATTGAACTATACAAATGAAAATTTTAGATCACCGTAGTCAAATGATTAAATTTTTTTAGTTTGCTTGAAACATTTTTGGGAATTACCCAAAAAATTTAAGTCATCTAATTGACAATGGCCATTGATGCAATGATTGAAAAAAATTGTCCATGCCAAAAACATTTGGTTGCTACCCAAAAAAAATGGGCAATGCCTAAAAAATTCAATTGCATTTGGTCACCAGACTAAGTGAAGAAAAAAATTTGGTTTCAAATTAAGTGATTGAGAATTTGGCGATTGAATTTTTCAAGCAATGCTTAAAACATTTTCAATTGATTTTTAAAAAAATTTAGTTGGATCCAATGGACTATGGTTTAATCTCCACTATTGATTTAATAGTTGAAAATTTTGAATTCCTACCTAAAACATTTGGTCATTGTTGGAGAGAAAAATCGATTGCCAATGAAAAAATATTTAGTCGTCATAGGATTGTGGTAATTGAAAGTTGTTTTGGTCACCACAAGGTTTAAGGTGACCAACTGACATGATTTTCATTCACCCCTAACTACTTTTTGGGCAACCCAACTTCATTTTGACCTAGGTTGACCTTAGGTTGACTTAAATTGACCCTATATTAAAATGATGAGTTCACATTCAAATGCATCCATTGCATTGTAATGGATGCACCAACATGGCAACAACCTTGCCCAAAACCTAACCTCATGGGAAAAAATGAATCTTATTATATTGTTTCCCTTGGATATATCAAAAATAGTATACCCACACAACACAAGTCACAACCCATCACAATAATTATTAGACTTATGTCTCCATTTTTTCATAATTAATTATAAAACTTATAAGCCTACTCTTTTCATTTTGTTGTGATTAAGAAGGAAACTCTCTAAGTGATTTTTTTCTTTCAAATTTTCTTTTGTTGATACATGTTATGTCACATAATTACAACTTTTTAAAACAACTTAAAGGTTTGATTTGGGGTGGGGGGAAGGGGAAGGGATCATGTAGCTTGGCTAAACAAAAATTACATACTAATTAGTTAACTAGTTGATCGATTAACATTGAAAATGTTGTTTTAAAACACAACTATGAAACTTTATGTATGCATGTTCATCGCAAATTGAATTGGAGAATTGAAATTGATGTTCAACATATTTTGTTCTAATGTCCATCATGAAAAAAATTATTTTATAAAAAAACTTAGATACTTCACAATCATCAATGTGATTGTTGTAGGTGAGGTGCTTTATATGCAACAATATGTTCTTTGTTTGGTTTGGTGTGAAGAGAAAAAGGAAAATATAGAACATAAAGATTAGGAAAAAAAAAATGAAAAAAAAAAACTTTGTGAAATGAATAAGATTTGACACTTTGGGTCGATGAAAAAAAAAACATGAACAAAAAATGCAATGCATCAATGTAGTATACCACCTAGGTATAAAACATTGTTCATAGATGAATTTGATCACAAAAAGCAATTAATCATAAAAATGAACATTTGGTTTTCTCCTTGAACTTAACCTTTTCCATGAAAGGATATACAGTGAAAACTATCAGATTGAACATTCGTTCTGAATGAACCCCTCCTTACGTTGAAGATTTCATGACACACAATGATTTTGGCCATATTAATAGACCTTCTCAGAATGAACCCCATAACTTTGAACATTGAACACAGATTCCAAAACGCTCCACTAAAATAGTCCTCGTCACATTGAACGCATGTGCGAATCACTCCATGAGTACAACAATCATCTCACAGTTCATTCTGATTTTGTCGTACAGTAGCTATAATGCATTCAAGTGTTGTTCGAAGAGAAGAGAGACTCGAACCATGAGTGGGAAGAGAAAGTACACTGAAAAAACATTAGAAGAGAAGGCCAAAACATTGCAAGATTTGGACAGTGGGATGTTTGTGAGAGCTTGCGCTGCAAAGTGCTTTGTCTCCGTTGGTACGATTGTCAACTAGAAAAAGAACAAGAGTGAGATAATAAGTTTTAATTCTGAATTCACAAGTCTTTCTTAGAAAAGACTTGCACAAGTTAACAGCAACGACAAGGTCATAGATGAAAGAATTTACGAATGGTTCGCCAATGCTCGTTGTTGAAACATTCCCATTTCTGGCCCAATTTTGCAAACCAAAGCTCTACAAGTGGCGACCAACAATGGTTTGAACGATAATAGGGCATCAAATGGTTGGTTGGAGGCGTTTCATAAGTGCCACTGTATACAATTCCGTTTGCTATCTAGAGAAAACGTTAGAATGGACGAATATGTCGTCAACCGCTAGAAACAGAACTTGCCCAACATTATTCAAGGCCATGACACAAGGGATATCTAGAACATGGACGAAACTGGACTTCTTTGGAAAGGTGTGCCAAATTGCAACTTGGTACTACAAGGAGAAAAGTGCAAAACAGGCAAGCTGGCCAAGGAGAGATTTACCATTACTCTTCTCTATTCAGCAACTGGTGAAAAGTTTAAACCACTAGTGATTGGCAAGTCGCAAATGCCATGAACTTTCAACAAACAGCTACCTCGTCAAGTCATCTGGAAGGCAAACTCCAAAGCATGGATGACAGGAATGATATTTCTGGAATATCTTCAGAAATTCAACGCCAAAATGCAGATCGAAAACCAGAAGGCCCTTATTTTTCTTGACAATGCTCCTTGTCATCCAGAAATGGAGCTTTCCAACGTCAAACTTGTTTCCTTCACCAAACACGACAGCAGGGACCCAACTTTTAGACTCTAGAATCATACGAAATTTTAAGGTTAAATATCCCAAGATGCTTCTTGAATTTCTTTTATCCCATGAAGATGTGATTACTTTTGCTAATGCTATAAAAAAGGTAAATGTTGGTGACACCGTTGACTGGGTCTCTCAAAGTTGGGACCAAGTCGTTACTTCAACCATTAAAAACTGCTTCTGAAAGGCAAGTCTAAACG
>Ga0209611_10012573_pt1 | contig 11865 bp, 9 predicted proteins | sample S1TSphgellanicum_3_FD_187693 | JGI IMG/M metagenome (GOLD analysis project Ga0209611, IMG submission 187693) | Host-associated microbial communities from peat moss isolated from Minnesota, USA - S1T2_Fc - Sphagnum magellanicum MG (SPAdes) (version 2) | ecosystem: Host-associated > Plants > Peat...
TTGTTCTAGGCATTATTTGCGAATTAAGAAGGTTGGGACATGTGCAAATTGTTGGATCTATTTCTCTAAAGGTAAATAATGGTTATATCTTCATTTGACGACCCTAGAAGAGGTAGTTCTACCACTTTTGAACTCTTGCCTCTATATGGTCATCTAAGTTTTTCAAACCTATTCAAAACTATTTACCTCCTTTCATATTCTGAATCTAGTTCTATGGTCTCCACCTCAAAGGCAACTACTAATGGGATTCCCATGGTAGTCACTATAGTATGGGGTCTCATGAAGTGTAAGTTACAAGTTATCTCTATGGAATTCTCCTTGTAACCCTCCACCACTACCACCATTAATAGAAATACCGTCTCATGTGACTATCATTTGCAATTAGTTTTTAGTCACAAGTGACATTTGTGATTAAGTTAATTGTAGTAGCAAACAACAAGTCACATGCAAAAACCAGTTGCATGTGACGAATGAAATATTTTTTCATTGAATATGTATATGGTTGTTGTATAATGTATACATGAGTGATCTTGTAACTAAAATTACAATTATATTAATGACCAATTGCATTTTGCCAAGTGGCACCCACTTAAAGTTACACGACATGGCGCTTATATAGTTTATGTGGCACATAGGTTTAAACATATGCCACATGGTACCTAGTTTATTTAGGTCTACACATGTGCCAATGCAACATCTATGTGTAGTCATGTGCCACATGCCACTTTTAGGCCTAGCCTAGGTGATCACCTAGGCTAGGCTTGGATTTATGTCACATGGCACCTAAGCTAGGTCTAAACTTACACCACTTAGGTTAGGCCTAGATTTAAATCACATGGCATTTACTAAAAATACATATTTCTTTTTGGGTTTAATTAAAGTTGAACCTTTTTTATTGGTTCATCCCAAAATGCAATTGCATTTTAATTTGTACATTGTGCTTTTAGGGCACCTGCGTATGTAGTTGACAAAATTAAAATGGGAGGCAAAACATATGGGATTAATTTTGTAGTTGCAATTACTTGGGCTTCTAGTGACTACTTAGTTTAACCTATTATTTTTAACCTAACTTACAACTTATTAACCTAGCCTATTAATTAACACATTTTATGATGTGGCACCTAGTTTAATCATGTTGCCATGTGGCATGGAAAAAAGGTTAATTAGGTGCTACGTGGCATGGCCTAAGTCTAACCTATGTGCCATGTGGCATGTCATATATAGTTGCCACATGGCATGGCTTAAACCTTGCTTAATTGCCATATGGCATGTCGTAGACCTAACATATGTGCCACGTGGCATGGTTAGGCCTAACATATGTGCCACATGGCATGGCATAGCCTAGCCTAGGTGACATATGGCATGGCATAAGCTTAACCTAGGTGCTACATGGCATGGATAAACCTAACTTCAGTGCCATGTGGCATGGCATAGGCCTAGCCTAGGTGCCACGTGGCATGGCATAAGCCTAACATATGTGCCATGTGGCATGTCCTATCCTAACATAGCCTAGGTGCCATGTGGCATGTGAAAGGTTCCAAGTGGCATGGCTTAAACCTAACCTATGTGCCACATCACATGGCTTAAGCCTAACATATGTGCCATGTGGCATGTGCTATGATGTGTTTATGTGCCATGTGGAATGGCTTAAACCTAGTTTATGTGCCACATGGCATGGCTTTGGCTTAGCATATGTGCCATGTGTCATGTGTTATGCCATGCTTAGATGCCATGTGGGATGGCTTAAACCTAACCCATGTGCCACATGGCATGGCTAGGATTGGCATATGTGGCATGTCCTCTACCTTGCTTAGATACCACATGGCATGGCATAGACCTAGCATATGTGCCATGTGGCATGTCATAACCTAGCCTATGTGTCATGTGACATGGCTGAAACTTAGCCTATGTGCCATGTGGCATGCCTTATGTTGTGCCTAAATGCCATGTGGGAAGGCTTAAACCTATCCTATGTGCCACATGGCATTGCCTAACAAAAGTGCCACATGGCATGGTCGAAGCCTAACCTATGTTCCACATGTCATGTCTAGGCCTATATGTAGATGTATGCAATGCCACATGTCACCAAGCCTAAATTAGGTACCATGTGGCCTATGCTTATAGGTAGGTAAGTACTTAATAAGTAGGTAGGTAGGTACTAATAAGTAGGTAGGCATATATATATATATATATATCTAGGTATGTCCTTACTAGCAAGGTAGTTTTGTATTTTATACAACTAGCATGTGACTATCTTGGTTACATTTGTAACTAAATGTATATATGATGTTATAAAAAATACAAGGACATTATGAAAAATAACACAATTTAAGGATGGAATATGTCATAGTTGTAACCTAGTTTGAAAGAACACCAAACTTCATCCAAATTTGAAAAATAATTGCATAGGTAACCATTTGTAGTCGTAGGCAACATTTGGTTGCACGTAGTTTCACATGGACGGGTTGCAAATGATAGATTTTTAGTAGTGCCTTTCGTGCATATATCATATCCTCCTCCGTTTTTTCATTTTGAAATCTTAGGGTTTTGGTCTATTTTTGATCTTCTACCATCTATGCCACATGTTCTTGAAAGTAGCCAAATAACAAGTCCTTTTAAACCTAGAACCCACCTTGTCCTCCCCTTGTCATTTTTAAAAATTTGTTTTCCAATTGGAAAACAATTATTTCCATTTATTTTTTCATCGAAACTTTCCGCCCTTGACCCAATATCTTTCCACCATAAATAATACCAATAGGCGACATTTACTTCTTGGTTTTCCAAAGGTATTTCCATCTTGACATCAAGCATGGAAACGCCCACAGCTATCGTCCGAGATGGCAATATCTCTTTTGCTACCCTCTTTAAATAGCATGCACGTATCGTTCCCAACTTTTTTTCCAAAATTTGTTCCTTTTTTTTATATCCTCTTGTCACTACACAACTCATAGTTACAAAAAAACCTTCGTTTTTCATGAAATTATAACCAAATTACTTTTTTATTGGTTGTCTCACAATAGCTACCCTCCCTATGATTGAATCTTTTATGATAAGATTAAGTAGTGTTGAGTTATCGTGGTATATTATACTTTCTGGTTGGGTATTATGTCCTATATCTTTTTCTACCTATGTTGGGTAGCAGTACCTTCCACTCCTTACTCCAATTCTCGTTTTCATCAAATCCTTTCCTTTTAAACATTTTCTTAGTCTTGTCCTATAGATTGTCCATTTTTTAAAGCCTAATACTATTATGTCTGCCAATAGTGAGTTCCCCCCTATCTATTTTCAAAAACCTGAAAATCATTTTCACTAATTCAACATTAGTCTCATTATTCAAAAATATTCCAAATACGATCCACGAGATGGTTGCCAAATGTTAAATGGTGAAATTATAACCTTCAATCATTATTGTCCTCCAAGAGGTAAAAATAAGGAAACAAGGTCAACACCTTATTACATAACAAAAGGGAATTACTCTCATTAGCTTACTTTACTACAACTATTCAAATAGTAAGTAAGAAATCATACAAAATTAAATAAAAAAAGTAAAGGTTTGTTGTTTAAGAACATAGCTACCTTCCTCTGAGTGGTCTAATCCAAGGGGTAGGGGGAAGAAAGTAAAGAAATGCAACATGAAAAAATGATCAGAACCCAAGAGTAATTACTCTCCTTAATTCTGTAATACCTTCAATAGCCATGGATGTTGTCTAATGGTGTCTACAAACCTTCTACCACTACTATCCTTCCTCTCCCACGCTTGCAAGTCCTTGGTTGAATTTGTTTACCACTTGTAGCACCTTGGGAGATCCCCCTTTTATTCCGTACTATTTGCGACCAACTACCTTCATTCATAGCCCATGCTTATTGCCTATAACAGTACCCTTCAATTTGTAGGCGACTATTTTACTAATTTTTTTTTCTTTGATTTCCACCATTCAAGATTAGTTGTTATCTTCTTATGGCAACTAGCAACTTAATATTCCAAATGCTATCAAGGGGTATGCCTTGTTACACTCTATCTTAGAAGACATGCAGAAATAACAACTCAAATAATCATTCTACTTGTATAATATCAACTACTCTACCTTCCACATTTTCTAATATAATAGGAATGCAACATAAGAAACTTGAATCTTTCAACCATTTTCCATTAAAATCACACACTAAGTACATACATCTTTCTCCATTCTCCTCTCTCTACCCAAGTCTCGAATGTTATAGAAATTCCCCCAACACCTCCTTTAATCCCCCTTTTCCATACACCACAAAGGCCCACATCAACCCCTAGAAAATAAGGTTCTTATCCTAATCCCCTTTTTTAAATCGCCTAGATGATTAGGTGAATTACCCCCAACCATCCACTAACCTGAACTATTTAATCCCACTAGCTTCACCCCTTGAGTAAATGATGATAAGTCTACCACTAGTAACTATTAGTTATTAGGAGGCCTATGGAACTAACTAGCCTAGAAATTTCTACCTATTAACACACACCTTCCATACCCATCTCCACACAAATCTTATCAACCACACACCAAACTTCAATGACATACCCAATATAGAAGATGTAATAAAGTAACAACGCTTTTCCTACAATTGCCATTGTTGCCACTCTTAAAAAACAAACAACCAAAAAGGCGATAGTCACATCTTCATGCAGGAAATCACAAAACATAAAACTCTAAAGATGTATTGTCATTTACACAACATGCCTTTGGGTCTCAAAATTACAATTTTCTCATTCAAATTTGTGTGTCAATTGAATATTATTATAATTATTTTAAAAACCTATACATTTGGAAATGAAGTTTGAACTTAGGAATTGAGATTTAAAAGTTGGAAGGTGCTAGGGTTTTGAAAAGGTATTTGATTGTTGTGGCCCATAAGTGTTTGAAATTTGAACTTAGGAATCAAAATTAAAGTTGAGATCTTGGAATTTGAGTTTCAAGAAGGTGATGGGGTTTTGTAAATTCTTATTTTTGGGTGTTGAGGTTTGGCTATTGGAATTTTGAAATTTAGTGATGAGCCTTTTGGAATTGTCACAAAATTTCAAAATAAAACCATTATTTTCCAATCATAATGACGACAAATTTGTATTTTATTCAAGTTTAGTGGTGTCCTCCAACCATTTGACTTTTGATATTACATTGTTTGGGACATTTGGAATACCAATCAACTTGTCCTTTGATTTAGTGCATGTAAGTGATTTTAATATTATGAAACTTGCATTGACAAAACCCCATAAAAATTGTGACACAACTCAACAATAGCAAAACACTTTAGCAATTCAATTTGTTTCTAAATAAGTTCAAAATGATTGATATAATTTTGGTTGTTGTCAAATGCTCTATTTGTAAGGTCGTTATTAACATGCCAAAGCAAATTAGTGCCCAAGCAAGACAATTTAAATAAGCACATGGGGAAATAATGGGTTGAATAAGGCATCCCCAACAAACACACATGCACACAACATGGCCCTATTCAACGTTCAACGTCATTAATTTTCTTTTGTAACAAGTTATAAATGTCATTGTTGAGAAAAATCAACCCATATGAATGAATGTCCAATTTGGTATGTTGTTCCATGTTTAGCAAATTGCGCAATTTATGTTAAAATTAAAAATCTTTGAAACCTTTGTTTGAATATTTGAAGATGAGAAATATGCCTTAAAAACATTGGAGCAATGCATTTGGGTAGATAATGGTTAAATTGTACCATGATTCCCAACTTTTGAAGGTTGTCAAGTAATAAAACTATCTACGTATAATTACAAGGATGTTAATATAAGTGAGCCAAAAGGGCAATTATACATCATGGTGCATTTGATGATAAACCAAAGGGATGCAAATTAATTTAATATCAAGCTAACCTTCAACAAACCAACAACCAACCAAATTGATAGTGGTAAGTTGTTATATGTGGTTATAATTTTGTCAAAAGTTTGTTTGCAATTATAATTGTTGTGCAAGGAATATAGATAATAAAGATGAAAAAAATCAAGCAATTCATTTTTGGGGACATTTGAGAAATGTAAAGTTGTTATGAAATTTATTTACAATGTAAAGTTTTCCAATTATGAAGTTGATGTTTGTGCATGTTGTTTTTACAACTTTTGTGAATAAAAAAATGTGAAATTGTGTTGTACAAGACTATGATATAAAACATTCTTAAAGGTGAAAGTGGTAATACACAAATCAATTGTGTAAAAGAATCCAAGGATGATTTAAATAATTATAGTACATTGAGAGATGTAACACTATAAGAAAAATGTCAATTTATAGCTTGATTTTCTAATCATTTTATTGTCCTACGTGACATTTAGAACTTAAAACCCATTGGTTGCATTATACACATTGCATGAAAACCAATAGTTATAAACCATAACATCAATAGTGAAATCAAGTCAATTATTGGATGAAATATGTAATCAACGTGCATGTTCTCATCCTTTGATCATATGTATAACAATCTATGCCAATGTGGCATTGTCCTTATGGATGCACTTCAATTATATTAATGAACATTTACAATGCACCATTTATACCATTAACAATGAATCATTGGAAGAGATGTTGCAATTACACGTTGAATATATATTGGATAAATATATATTTTAAAATACCTACTTACTTAAGGTCCCTCTACTTACCTATAGGTATAATGCAACACATGTACCATCAACCGTTACCAAATATCAATTAAATATATATTATATATATTAAAAATTGTCTACTTATGAAAAGGATCATAGCAAAATGAGACTTTTGATGAATATTACCTTGGACCCAACCACAAATTCTCAAGTTGCAAAAAATTTCAATGTCTTTTGTTTTCCCTCTCCTATACCCTCCCTTTCTTGGAAGAAATGTGCACAATTTGATCATGTTTTCACAAGGTAGGAACATATTTGTTTCTTATCAATGTTTTTAAAGCATAATTGTATGCCATATTTGTTGATAAATTGTCATATAGTTCCAAACATACTTGTTTCAAGAATATCACTATTTGTTGGGTGTTGTTCATAAAATCATCGTATTGCCATGGAACTATAATGGTGAAACATTTTTTAAACATTTTATTTTTCATTTGAATCATACTCAAATCTTTCAAATATTAGTACTTTAACCAAGTGATGGGGGGAATGAGTTTTGGTATAAAGAAAACTGGAGATTAGTGTGCAAATAGAGTAGAAGTAGCCATGATATACCTATAAGACACATTGTCTTTTTTGTTGTTTGTATTTTTTTCCAAAAGAAATTCTTTTGGAAATTGGCTTGTGGCTTGATTATGATGTAAATTGTTGAACCATTCATTTTTGAGCTAAATGATACATTTGTTTCTTACAAGTTATTTTCACCTTTGACATCATTTATTTTTAGTGTTGCTTTTAAGATGGGCTTAAAAAATATTTCTCAAATAATCTTATAATCATAATACAACATTATATGTGAATTTTCACATGATGCTTATAAGGGAAGAATGTGTTTTGTTAATTTCAATGCACTCAAGTTCCTTTTTAGTTTGACTTTTAACATGCAACAAGGCTTTTTCAAAATGATAATGATAACTTATGCACAAATTACCATGCAGCCTCCCTTTGATGACAACCCATCACTAATCATGGCACAAAATATTGACTTCCATAATTTTGTGATATAATCAGCTTTAATACCTGAAATTTAAGATCAATAGTGTGTTTGTTCTAGTAATATATCCACAACCCTCAACCCTAAACCCTCTTTGATTTTTAAAGATTGAAAACAATTTTGATGAAAATATTAAACTATTAAAAATCTTCAATTGCAACATTTTTCACATGTGAAAAAGTAAACAAGAATAAATGTTTTAATTATTTGAAAATTTTATTTCAAAATATTTGGTAGTGGATATCATTCAAAAACTCAACATGTTTTATTGTCACATTCAATTCACATTCACCTTGAAATAACGAAAATTCTTGGAGGTATTAAATTTTTTCCCATATTTAAAACATATAAAAAATTGAGCAATTGCCATGATCATTCATTGATTAATTGACTACATTTAAATTTTCAACCCATTTCATCAATATGGAATGGCCATTGTAGGGTTTATAAATTACATTTTGTAAAATTCGTCCTTTATTGATTATTTTCCTAATTAAATAATGTGGGATTTTTTTTAATTTGACATTTAAATATGCCACTTGTTTGTAAAAAATTCAAATTGATATAAATAGGTTAATGCAATTGGTCATTTTTTTTCAAAATTTTTATGTTTAAAATATTATCCAATTATTACAAATATGATGGGGAATCATTTTATTTTATTCACCATGGACACATATCAAAATGCATACATCATTGGAAACCCATCATTTTGGAACTCTTTGACCTTTATTTGTGTGTTTGATTTCAATACGAGAAAAAAAAGGTGTTTTGTAATTAGTTTTGCAACTCAACTTTTGAGTTGCAGAGGACACTTTCCATAACCTGTATTTATATGCCGTGAGTTCCAATGGACAAGTTGCATGAGTTGTAGAACTCACTATATATACAATGCAACTCATTGTAACTCAATCAAAACAATTCATTTTCAACTACTATGTAACTCCATTATAATTGCACCCATGATGTTATGTTGATGTCATTGATTATCATTCATGTATTAAAATTTGACACACAGTACTATGAAGATTTTTGGACATAAAAATGATTTTCTTTTCAAAATTATTGATCTCCATCATACATTATGATTATTAATGATGGTATGAGATTGTGACACATGGCATAATATTTTTTTTGCAACATGGCATATTAATTATACTTTTGAATAAATAAATAAATAAAAATATTTATTTTAGTAGTTAGGTAGGTCATATATAACCATAGGTAGGTAGGTTGGTAGGTCTTAAGACCTACTTACTTACCTACTTACATAGGACGGTAGAAAAATAGGACCTACTTACTTACATAGGTAGGTAAGTATGTAAGAAATCACAAAACTAAATGAATTAAAGAATAACCATGAAATTTTATGTTTTGTTTTTAGGTTAAACTTTTTGAGTTTGTCCCAAAATGACACTTGTATTTTAATGTGAGAATATGAGAGAATAAGCCTTCTTTATATAATTTGAAAACAAATCATATGGGTTAAGTTTTTTAGTTGTTCCTTAATTGTAAATTAAGTTACAATTGAGTTGCAATTGAGTTGCAATTATACCACTTAAGTGTTCAAGGCAAGCCGGATCCAAGGGGAGGGCTCCATTTTTTTTAGTGTCAAAACAAAACTTGAACCCTTCCTTTTGGCACCTCTAGGGCATTAAAAATCATAATTTTTTTTTTTGAGAAAGTTATGGCCCCCCAAAGTAGAGGGGGTCAAAAATTAAATTAAAAAAAACCATCGAACGCTACAAAGGCCAGTTCTCAAACACCTAAAAAATCCTTGTATGTTGCTCTATTGTTATAAATTCAAAGATGATTTGTAGAACTTCAAATGACACTCCTATATCACTTTAAATCATTTAAAATGAATAAGAAATAAGAAAGTTATGAAGTTTGAAAGTAGGAGGGATTGAAAGAAAAAAAAATGGAAAAAAAAAGTTTTGTAAGTTGGAAATCTTATTTATCTTCTTGTTACTTTTTCATTACTCCTTTTCCTTTACATTTCAAAGATGATTTTTAAACCTTGAAGTAACATTCAAAATAACATTTTAAATCATTCAAAATGAAACATATTTGATGAAAATATAAATAATTAGTATTTTAATTAAGTTATAAGTAATTGTATTATAGTCATAACATAGTTGAATAATAGTACTTTAGTAATGGTGCACTAGTGGTTATATTAAATGTATCAATGGGAATCATAATAAAAAACTAGTTACAAATGTATTCCATAATGGGTGGTGAAAATGTGAACATGTGGCATGATTACATGTATGTACATTATACCTAGTTGTAGTTCATAGTTGTTGTTTTAGTGGCACATTTATAACAATTCTAAAGTACTTGCATGCAACTATAATGCAACTTTTTAAAAAAAATCAAACATGGTTAACTACATATGTATGTACGATGTGTATAAATTACTGTATAAAAGACTCATTTTCAACTCACTTGCGATTATAATACAATTAATTAAAATTAAAAATTAAAAATTAATTTATTAATACATTGTATTTCTAGGGGGATAGTTGTACACTAGTTGTAATATCCAAGAGATAGTTGCACTATAGTTGTATATGAGTTGTTTTTTGAGTTTTAGTTGAAGGGTAGTGCGGTTTCGACAGACATGATTTCTCATAATGAATTTAATATATATGATTTCATATAATTTGATAAATAAATCTAATTATTAATACATAAACATTGATTTTCAATATGTTTTGCCTTTCTTTTTTTATCATGCTTTGCTAGTCCATCCATCAATAATTTGGTTTATCATCATGTGTTTTTAATGAATTTATCAACCCAATAAACATTCACACCTTTCAATATGCACATCATGGTGAACTTAATAGAACACACAATGTTGTTGACATAATTAAATTTTTCTTTAATTGTTAATAAATTCACTTTCATGTGAAGGTCCATGACAAAACACATTATTTTGTTTCACCAACCTTTTAACTTTATCTTTGATTCTTGAGACATTGATTTTCATGTGATCTACGAAAAAACATGTTTCTTTCACTCACCCACCTTTCAGTTGGTTTCACAATGTGTTAGTTCATTGTCGTCATGACTATTGTGACTTTTGCCATTGACCACGTGTTTTTATTAAATTTCCTATGACAAAAATTACCCAATAATTCCAACACCATATGTTTGAAAATTACAAAACCTTCTTGGTGCACCTATATCCATTTAAGGTTTTCCAATATTACTAAAAACACACCCCCATTTTCTTTTTTTACAATAAATTTTAATTCTTTTACATGTTTAGTGATGAAAATGTTAAATATTTAGTAATTTATACATTGTAGGTTTAAACATTATGAAATCAACTTTGGCTTTTGAAGGGTACCAAGAACATAAAAAGGGCATGTGGGTTGGGAACAACTTTTTTTTCCTTGGTGAACTAAAGCCTAAAAATGATAAACACCCAAGCCATACAAAATCCCTTTAAAAAAAAGGCATGATTTTTTGAAAATCACCAAGTTGCATTTGTTTCAAGGATAACAATAACTAGTATTACTACATTAAACTACCAAGGGCCATCCACTTTTCACCATTTCTTTTTCATTAAGTGTTTTAAGACCTTTTTATCTATTGTCAAACAACAACACATGGACTGTCAACTCTAGCAACTTTTGCCATTGTTATCCATCCTCTTAGTCCATTTGTTAAGGTAAGTTTTTCACTTTTTCCCTTTCACCGTCCAAACATAATAAAAAAAGACAAGGGTACGAAAGTTAAAGTCCTTTTCAAGGATTTCATTTGACATGTGGCATCTATATTTTAGTCTATTATACCAGTTTTTTCATTTTTAATACCCAATTTAACATTGTGTGCTCTATATAAAGAATTTGATACTACAACTTGATTTTATATCATATATATTATGCATCTATGTTTCCTACCACTTAAAAATGAATAACTTTTGCTCAACACACATCCTCCAAATTAATCATTTTTTAAGGCCAAGAACACATTTGAATTAGAAATTTCAAAATGTGTTCTCAACATGAATATCACCAATTTCAAGTGATGTTGCTTTTTTAATCATCAATATTAAAATCATCTTCAATTTTGAGAAGGAATGGCACAAATTTGATATGATTTAAGAAAAATAAAATACTAATTCCACCAACATATTTTGAATGTTTTAGATATGCAAAATAATTATTGAAACATCATCAATTTTAATCAAAATTTGACATA
>Ga0209611_10012574_pt1 | contig 11864 bp, 5 predicted proteins | sample S1TSphgellanicum_3_FD_187693 | JGI IMG/M metagenome (GOLD analysis project Ga0209611, IMG submission 187693) | Host-associated microbial communities from peat moss isolated from Minnesota, USA - S1T2_Fc - Sphagnum magellanicum MG (SPAdes) (version 2) | ecosystem: Host-associated > Plants > Peat...
CATGGGTATGACGGGTTGACATAGTTTGCACATGAAAAATGGGAAAAGAGTAGGCTAGAAGAGATGTTTTCAACAATTGTCCATGTATTTGGGCATTTTGAAAATGAATTAATTTTGTTATTTGCATTGTTGAGATCGGTGGATGGTTCCAAAAGTGATTGGATAATGTTTGATTTAAAGGGTAAGTTCTCGAGCCATTTGTGGAGTGGAGGGTGTTGTGAGGATTTCTCATGGATGATTTGGTCAATGCAAGCAAGGGGAAGATGTGTATGCATATGGCCTAAACAAAAATTGTCACTTTGTAAATAGTATGGGAAGGGTTGATATATGTGTATAAGATCATCATTGAGTTGCAAACAAGGTTGTAAACATCCAAATTTGGTCAAATTGTTAGTCATGACATTTCCCTTTGATACCTTTGTTGGGATTTTACTTTAAGTTGCTAGACTAAATAATTATGTTGTTGGATGTTAGAAATGATTGCATGTAGTATGTAATTGCTTGGGTGATGGTGATATGATGAAATTTTTTGATTCTTGCAATTATCTAGAGATAAAAGGAATTGAAGTTGCTTGTAAATATGTACATGTTGGTAGGTTGGTCAATCAAAAGGAGGGTGCTTGGGAAAGGGCCATTAGTTCAACCAAGAGGATGTTTTGCCAACCTAGGAGGCAAGATGATATATGGATGTTCTAAGATGGGGAATAAATATGATGTCTTGCATGAATGGAACTCTTGTCTTCAATGATAAAGTCATCTACATGTGTATGCTTTGGGCAACATGGAAATTAAGGGGTGGTGGTGGAGGCAAGGTGTGTATGTAAGGAAGAGAGGGAGGAAAGAAGTAAGAATGTTTAGGTGAGAGGAAGGATTGTTTCCATCATTAAAATCAACACATTTGGGAATGGGGTGTGTGAGATGGGGGAGGTTGATACGTTGGGATGGGTATGGTGAATTTGTTTGAAATGATTGTGGAAAGCAATAGTGGTTTTAGAAAGGATGGTGGGATTGTGGGGAGTTTGTGGACACAAACAAAGAAAAGGGCGTTAGATTCTTTGGGGGACATTATGTGTTTATTTTTCTCATGTTATGTGCATCAACAAAGGTATTATTTGGGGGTATTTATGCAAGCGACTCTTAAAATTTCTCACCTTTAAATTATCCATATTCAAAGCATCTTAAATTGAATTTAAATTTGATGTTTGCATTGAATTTTAGCATCATATATTTGCTTGAATTTTTGGTTTTATTTGGAAAAAAAAATGATGAGGGTGCAAATAGGAGAACATGAACCACATTCGCCTACTTAGGGGACTATTTTTGGGGGATTTTTTTTTAAAAAATTTAAACTAAAAAATAAATTTTAAAAAATTATGTCAATGTTTATGTAAAAGGTTTCAAAATATATGTAATTTTCAAAAGTCGTGAAGTTTATTTATAAGTCTTTTTAATGCTTTAAAAATGCAATACAATGTTTAATGAGTGTTTTTGAGAGCTTTTTATTCATTGGATATTTTTTAGATTAATTTACATGTTCTAATAATATATTATGAATCTTAGTATATAAAAAATCCTTATACTTTCAACACCAAATTAAATTACTATTTTTTAACATGAAAAATTAAGCATGCATTACACTTGTTATGGTTTTTATTAGTGTGACTACACCCATGAAAAAAATTAATTGTGTGTTACCAAATAAACTTCATGCATGAAATGTTCAAATTCATTTTTAAAAACACTTTCACAAACATTGTGGTACCATATCTCATTTCAAATTATGAACACAATGTTTGGCACCCATAAAATCACAAATTATAGATAGTGGACAATTGGTTAGTTTCCATGGGAAAAAAAATATTAAAAAAGTAATGTAACTTTTGGGTTTTGGGTGCATTCATGGTTGGGGTACCACAATAAGAACCATAACACCCATTTGTCCTGTGTCATGAGTCTTAAAGCAATGACTTAACAAAATGAATGTTTTCAGACTTTAAACAATGAAAGGGGCATATGTATGTTTAGAATTTCAACCAATAAGTGTTATAATGAATGATTCAAATCAATTGAACAAATTTTGAATGTCCTATTCAAGTATAAACTAAAAAGGAATGCAAGATTATTTGGACATTTCAAAATAACATACTTTCATTTGAAGTGCCAAAACCTTATTAAAACATCAAATAATGTCCTTATATTGCACCCATATCTCTTATATTTCTTTCCAAACCTTTGGAATATAAATTTTTAATTAACAAAATTAATTTGATTATTCTTGTTAACGCATCCGTTTTATGAAAAAATCCAAGGTTTTAGCATCAATGACACAAAATTTGGTGATCTATCATACTAAAAATTTATGCCATCATATAGAACATAATTTAATCTATTTGTGGTTAAAATATAGAGCAATGTGAACAAATATTGTTAATCTTGTTGAGTCCTTTCTGATAAAACTACATAGTGGGACATAGTTTATAAGCCATCTTTCAAGACACTTAAAAACATGTTTTAATAATCCAAATCACAAAAAATCACCACCATTTTAATCAAAAAGTATGTGAGTATCTAATGAAAAAAAAAATTACCAAAAAATTATTTTGTAAATGTAATGTTCATTCAAAATAGTGTCTTAAGAGTAATTTTGGGGTGAAACATTCCTTTTGTGAACCACCAAGTTGTTACATGTAAACTTTCATCAACTCTTTGTAATTCTAACTCAAAAAGTTGTAGAAAATGTATGTGACAAGGTTTCAATATGCTAACAAAAATAATATTGTTATATTAATTGGAGGTTAATTTTGTGGTTACATCCATGTCATGTTTTCCCAAATAGTCTATAATTTGGTGCAATTGTGTTAATTGAATTGAGATATGCTTTCCATTTAATTGTGTAGGCCAAATTTGTGCAAGTGGTGCCAAAGGTGTTAATGGAATGAAAATGTAAATCTTAAAGATTCATTCTATTTGAAGACTACATGTAGTTGGTTGGAGGGTGGTCATAGGTCTAGGGATGGGAAGACTAGTTGAGGGCAACATTTTTAACAATAGTTTTTTTGTTAAAATGTGAAACTCAGAATTCAAAAAAAAAGATTTTGGAGGGGTTTAGTTGCTAGAAGTGAAAAAATAAAATAAAAATTGCTATATTTGTATATTGGATTTTCATTATGTAACAAAAAATATAGAAGGATGATTATATATTTATATTTTACTTTTGGTTTATAACCAATTTGGTTAAATCATCCTAGGGATGATTGCCACTTCAATTACAATTTAAAATGTTCAAAAAAACACTAGTTGAAGGTTAATGGTAGCGGTTAGGTTTAGCTAGGTAAATGAACATGTAATGTGTTTGGAAAAGGATATGACATTTGTGGTTTTTGGTGAATGTGCAGAGGAGTTAATAGTGCAAGCAATTAGTATCATATGAATAATGATTAATATAGGATAATTATTGTTGATAATTCTAGTGATGAAAATTTGAGGAGTTGGTATATGGGTGAATTTGCATAATCTTTTGTAGGCTTGTAGAATATATCATATGGTTGTCCTTGGACAATTCCAGGGACAATTCTAAAGACAACTCATAACTACTTCATTATTTTCCAACTTAACTACCTTACTCCTTTCTTGTACCCACTAGTAGGGATATGAAAAAAAATCTTGTTTCATTTTCAAGCCTAACGATCTCATTCCTTTATTAATAACTACCTCCCTCTTTTACCTTACCCACCATGGATATAATGCTTAATAAAATTTAAATTAAATTCGAAATTGATATAAATAATAATGAGATATTGAAAACCAATTGGAAACAAGATAAGAAAAAAAAAGGTTAAACGTCATTGATAGTGCGCAGCAATGTGGAGCCCAAGTAAAATTAAGCAGAGAGGATGTGAAGCCATAACATATTAGTTTTGTGAGGGTATTATGTTTGAATTTGAATGGAGTAGATGAGTGAAAATTTGTGCTATGGGCATTATTTATATGCATGAAAAAAGAAATGTCAGAAGCATGAAAATTTTCTTAATATGCATACATACCATATACGCATGTTTTTCCTTTGATTCAAGTGTGAGCTTCGTTTTTGTACACTAAAAAAATGTGAGATCATTGTTTATGGGGGAAGATTTGGGGAGCAAGGATTCAATACAATGTTTTCATTTAATTGTTGGGAGAGGTTAGGAGTGTGTATTGTGATGTTGACATGTGATAGAATTTGGAGCATTTTAGATAAATGTGTGTGGGTACATGGATGGGTTGTGCGGTGTGAGAAAGAGGTAAGGAATGAATGTAAGGTGAGGTTCTTGAATTGGATTATATGTAATATATGGTTGAAATAGCCAAACTTATATTATGATCATAGATTTTTTCACTTTCACATCTAGTTTATAGCCAACTTTGATTAAATTGTCTTTTGGATGAATGCTACTTTGAAGTGGAAACTAAATGTTTCACATAATATGCAAAATGTTGAAACTTTTTTTTTTTTGGTATTTTGAGTGTTATTCATATAACCTCCCTATAATTCTCTAAGTATTTAGTCACATAATGTAGCAATAATTGTTTCACTAACAAAATGGGTGACATTCTTTAAATTAACACCTTTATTTTTTCAAAAAATTCAAAATCCCTTACCTGAAAAATAAAAGAAGTTTATGCCAAGGACATAAAAAATTCTCACCTCTATTTGCTAAGGCTAGTTTGCTAAAAACCTTCATTAAAAGATGCCTAACATGTGTTGCAGGGTATCAAAAATGGCATTGAACCCCATTGGTTATCATGATGGTTTAAAAATTTCATAACCGATGTTCTCATCACACAAAACAACCAGTTCTCTTATATATAACTTGCCATCTTCAAAAAACAATAACTACCTAGAAAACCATGATTATTTGAGTTTCTGAAATAACAAAAATGAAGGTTCTTTGATTTTGATTCTTTTTTTTAGAAAAAAATTATGGGTTTTAATTTTTAAATATTCCAAAAAAAACCATATTGATAGTTATAAAAAAATTAATAACTCAAAAAAATTGGTTCAAAGCTATGAAATCCCATGTTTGGGTGCCTTACCTTGCACATTAATTTATTAATTATTTATCCAATTATCATATATTGTGAAACATTCCAAACAAAATCCTAATATATTTAAAAGGTACCTATCTTATATTTGTGAATGAATTTTCCACACTTAAAAAACATGCATAGTTCAACTAATAGCCTTTCCATTTAATTTTAATGTATAATAAAACACATAAGGAAAAAGTTCTTGATGTTTCTAAAATGTACCTTACATCCATGAATGACAACATATAAAAAATAAATGTAACAACCTTCAACTTTTTGCGTGTCATGACCTACATATGCTAAGTCCACGATGATTTTCATTTCATGCTTGACAAGTTTGGTTGCCCGTTTGAATTAATTTTGCACCAAATTCCTTGATGTATTTTGAAGGTACCTTACATTCTTTAATGGTCTTCTAAACCTAAAGAACATGTGTAACAACCCTCCCCCTTTTATGTGTCATGACCTACCTATGTTTAATTTCTTACCACCTCATCTTAAGTTTAAAGAAATTCTTCTCCATCCATGCATAAGAAAAATATTAATTTGATCATTGAAAGATCTTTTTTAAAAACTACATATATTATCACAACAAAGAAAAAAAAAAAAAAAAAAAAAAAAAACAATGAAAACACATCTAGGAAGAGATTATGTTCTAGAAAATAGTTTTGCTTTTAGCCTATAAACTTAAAAGGAATTTTTTAAATGTTTTGTTTATGAAAACCAGATGAAACATGAAAAGGTAGTTATTTTCCAATCTTTGGATAATATTTCAATGAAATTGAATTTTATTATGAATTTGTTGCCTTCACATCCATACCTATTGGTTTCATGTTTGTAGCCCTTGCCTTCCATTAGTTGTTTTAATTTAATAACTATTATCCTATTATAATAAATTTTCAACAAATATGTTAAAAAAAATGTAACGAATAAAAGTTTGCATTTAAGTTGACTACCTTCTTGTTGCAACTACCATCCTCCCCAAAATATTTTAGAAAGTAAAAAAAAATCAATAAAATTAAGTAATTAGAACTATTTTATTATACATCAAATTAATACTAAATAATCTCTTTTGCATTCAAGAAATCAAGGTAAAACACACCAAAAAAATGTCACTTGACCTTCAGCCAAAATTCATTATATTTTTTCTTCACATAAATACACACCAATCTTCTTTCACTTCACACACACCAATATTTTTAAAATCATTGACATAAAATGATAATGATTAATAGAATGAAAGAATGAACTCAAAAAATAATAAGGAACCAAAAGTGATTCCCCACTACACATGGGTTTCCCTTATTTCTCCTATATATTTTTGCCTTATCTTAATCTTTTTCACATATATCTTAATTAATGACAAACTACCTTATTTAAAAATATTAATTACTTGAATGGCTTCATCCCATAATAAATAAGGGATAATAAATATGAACCTATCATTAATAATTAGATAATTATTAATATATTTTCTTGATTATCTAGAGTAAAAATTTTACCCATTAACAAATATTATTTTATTGAAATTGTATTCTAGAATTAACTTATGATTATTTTGTTCTGAAGTTAATAATTGAGAATACTATTGTCAAGTAGCATTTTGATTTAAAAATTAACCTTTGATTATTTTGTTATCTGACATAATTATTGTTAATTAATAAGAACATATAAATGCCACACATGTGGGCCAATCATTGTGTGGTCACTACAGTTGACAAATTCTATAATGAATTTCAATTTTTTTTCAAGTTTTTATGACACCCACACTATCTTGTGTGAATTTACAAGAATTAATGTCATGGACATGAAAAACCACAAGAACAAAGGTTAAAGGACAAGTTTAAGTTTAACTTTCAAACAAGGAATAAGACAATATTATGTGATTCAAAAACAAAAACACAAGAACACGAGATGGGTAAAATAAACATGAAAACAAATCCTTATTATGCTAACATATGCAAACATGAACATGAAAATAACAAGACAAGGCTATAATGTAAAATCATGCCTAAGACTAGTGTTGAACATATTAAAGGAAATGAAAAGTCCTACTTCTATTTATACCCCTTTGGGGACCTAGTTCAAGGAAGCTTCGAAGGAGGCTTCTATGTGTGCATCAAATAAGGAAGCTTTTTGGGAACCTTCCTGACTGGAGTTGATTATGAGTTAACTGCAACTTAACTCTAACTTGACTAGGAAATAACTAGGAGTTAACTAAAAGTTAATTGGGATTTAATTAAAAATTAACTAAGATTTAACTAAGAGTTATGGATGAACATTATGGATGAATTCCATCTATTGGAAGATGGTGTCTAGTGTTTGCATTTGTCACAATTAATCCCATTTTCACATTCTTGTGTTGTTGACTACATCCAAATTTGTGGTACAAAACATTCTACAAGAAATTTTTAACATGTTTAACATGGATTATGGTATGTGTGTTTTACAATTAACATTAAACATAATCAAATGAATTAGAATGACATGAATTTAGTAATTCATAAAATAATGGAGCTTTAATACATAAATTATTGTTGAACATATATATGGTTTACCATATATTGGTGTGGTATTGGTATATAAATTTCTTAAAGATAATATCAAAATGGTACCAATATTAAACACACTGTCAATTTCATACATGTTATGGTGTGAATATAAATCAAAATCATAAAATAATGTTATGAATATAATAAAAAACCCTAAACACATGAAATAATTCTAAAATGAGTCATGTTATGGATTCTTATAATTGTTAACTTATGTAGGAATGTATGATTACAATAATTATTAATTTATCATTATTTATAATGTGATACAATATGGCTTGAGGATATGATTTAAGATTACAATCCATTTGTTTATGATGCCTTGGTAAAAGATATTAAAAGCCAATTTAAAGTTTTTAAAGGTTATTTTTCCTCCGAGGCTTCCTAAATACCTTTTAAATCCAACCCATTTGAAAACCCAATTTGGGCACATGTGAACTTGGTATTAAGATCCTTGTTAGACCATATTATATTCCTCTACAAGGTTTTGAGGTGCTACATTCAAGATTTAGAAATGAGCTTATTGATAATACATAAAATCTTTAACACGATTTTTCACAAATTCATAAATAAATTTGAAATGTGCTCAAAAAATTAGCTTCAATTTGAGTTGAGTTTTAGAAAATCTTTTTTTAAGGAAAAAATGAATGTAGGAAAAAATTGAAGTCTACTTTATGAACATTATGGTATTTAAATATTTAAAAATCAAAATATCTTGTATTGAATTTTTTTTTAATGTTTATTTTTTTAAAAACTTATTCTTAAATTCCTCATTTCATGGTGGCCTATTTTTATTTTTATTTTGACATTATTATGACATACTTTTTGAGTTCACATTTTTCATTTTATTTTCATCACAAACATAGTGTCATCATTTCAAAAGCTCATTATAAGTTCACATTTCTTTTAAAATTCATTCATATTTTAAAATAAAATTTCCACTAAATTATATTACAACATGGATAATCAAAAAATTAACAATGTTAATGTTAAATATGGCTATACATTTTAAGTTCATTTACAATTCTAAAAAACTATGATTATAATAGTCGAAATAATCCTGCTAATTGTGCTTTCACCCAAATCCAACTTATACCAATTGTGCAATGACAAAAAAAAATGAGTAATGAATATTAAAAATAAATTTTCACATCCTATTGGTGATTGATTGGTAAATAATAATACTTGTTGGATTTTCATACATTTAAAATCCAAATTAAAACCTTGATAACTTCATAATCAAATATTACATTGGATCATCCTTAATACCATTACTTATACCATGTAATACACCAAGTAAAAATTTACATACATGTTCAACACTAAGACACACCAATCATTGTGTAACAACCCATACAAATGGTTTATCATTTAATGATCTTGTGCTTATGGCAAGTTCACAAAAAATCATGAAAAATTATGCAAATTAAAATTATGCAACCAACACATGGTTAGGTATTTGGATGCAAAATTAACTTAGTAATGAAAATAACTTTTAAATAATACTCCTAGGTCTTTGGTTGTCATTCACAAAGTGATTTGCCATTCAATGTGTAATTTGTGTAAATTGAACAAATGTGAATGATTTGAATCAACATTTGTGTAAGTTTTACCCAAATGTCAAGTATCTCCCTTCTTGGCAACACCATTAATCCCATGACCACAAGTCAACCCATCATCAAACACTATAATAACACATGGGCACATTATGGCCAAATGGCTTGTTGGTCACAATAGATTCAAACATTTCATATGATTATACTTCCAAATTCCAATTGCTTTAAAAGGGTACATTCATGGTTGGTGTATCATAACAGGAACCATGACATTCATTTGTCTTGTGTCTTGAGTCCTAAAACAAGGATTTAACAAAATAAATATTTTGAGATGTTAAACAATGAAAGGGGGATATGTATGTTTAGACTTTCAACCAATAAATGTTATAATGAATGATTCAAATCAATTGAATAGATTTTGAATGTTATGTTCAAGTATAAATAAAAAAGGAATGTAAGATTACTTAAACATTCTAGAATGACATATTTTCATTTGAAGTGTCAAAATTGTATTAAAAAATCAAATAATGTATTATTTTTTACACCCACATCTCCTATATTTCTTTCCAAACCTTTGGAATGTAAATTTGTAATTAACAAAATTAATTTGATTGTCCTTATTAACGCATCTGTTTTATGAAAAAATAAAAGATTTTAACATCAATTCCACAAAATTTGGTGATTCATCATGCTAAAAATTTGTGCCATCATATAAAACACATGTAGCAATTTGAATAAATATTGTTAGTCTTGTTGAGTCCTTTTTGATAAAACTACGTAGTGAAACATGGTTTTTAAGCCATCTTTCAAGACATTTAAAGATATGTTTTAATCATCCAAATCACAAAAAATCACCACCATGGTAGATGTAAGTTACGATGGTTCATTTTTTGCAACCTTATGGACTTTTTATACAATGTATTCTATTCAAATGCCACAAACATCAATTTGACAAAAAAATTATGGATTAAGATTTCTGATTTGAATAAAAATATGTATTAATGAACGAAATTCAATAAACATGCACTAATAATATAGTAATGGACTTTTAAACTGGACATATGGATTATAATTTGGATTCTGCATTAACATTCAAATGCATTTTTTCTTATGATTTCATTTCAATATTTTTTATAAAGACTCAATATATGATACATAATGGGAAAGAGAACATGAATTGAAAAAAATTACAACAAAAACTTTAACAGACAAATAACTATGGACTTTTGAATGACCAAATTTGGGCCATATTTTGAAAAGTCCCAATCTTAGTCATTTTTTGTTAGATTAATATTTTTCCCCCCTAACATGTATAATAATGAGTTATTAAAACGGGCAGCCTTTCATATGAACTTTATTAAATGATTAATCGCCACATAGGGCCCACTAAACATTGGTTTTTAACATATATATATTTTTCCCATTTTAGTGTTAATTTTTCCATTTATATGGATTTTTGGGATTGGGACTCTTGACGCTTTTGAGCCATCGTAGCTTGCATCTACCCACCATTTTAATCAAGAAGTATGTGACTATCTAATGAAAAAAGAAAATCTACCAAATAAATTATTTTGTAAACTTAATTTTCATTCAAAATGGTGAATTGAAAGTGATTTTGGGGCAAGACATACCTTTTATGTATCCCAATTGTGAATGTACCCATAAATAGAATCTTGTGAATTTGTTTGGTGTGTTTAGTGATTTTAACATGCACTCATATGGTATTTAATTAGGCTATAATGGTCATTTTGCAATTTATCATGTTATAAACATTCATGTGTGCCCAATTGTGGTTCATTTAAGCATCCTATAACAACACTTGATATAATAATATGTTTATACATTAGATTTTGATATCATCATTTGATGATATATCTTTTTGGTTCATCCACAAATAAGTGTTAGGTTTCAAAGCATTCATCTATGACCAAGTTGGATATGTGCCTTGAATTGAATATATTTAAGTTTAGAATTTAAACCCATATCGTTAAAAAAAACACATGGACAAAGTGATTCACTACATACAAAGGAGTGCATTCAAATTAATCTAGAAGGTCATTACTACATTTGTTGAATCAAAATTTGAGCACCAAAAAATGTCCTTTGTTATTACATGTAATATATGCCATGAATGTTTACATACCATTGATTTATCAAGTGGTATTGGTGATACAAATATATGTTTTGATAGATAACAACATAAATCCCATAAACTTGGGGCACACTATTAATTCATTATGATTTGGACAAAAGGTTGCGAGAACTGGATGTGATTTAAGGTGAAAACATGGTAAAATATGCCAAACAAAATTAGTCACACATGTAGTCACGATCATTTTTATGGCATAAACATGAAAAAAACTATTCAAAAGTTTTAAAGCTTTCATTATGAAGTAATGGTGGACTCCATTGAGTTTATGGTAAGCTACACATAAAATGTGAAGAATTTTAATTTAAGAAAAATGGATGAAAAATAGTGTATGGTGTGTAATTCATCTCATTTGGCTCAAACCATGCCTTGGGTTTACAACATGCCCATTTTTGTTTTGTCTTGTTGCAACCTTGGTCTAAAACCTAAGGTTAGTGTTGTGATAAATGTGTTTTGTGTCATTTCATTCTTGTTTCAAAACTCTCTTTTCTTACTCCTCTTATTTCTTTACCTTTTGCATTTTTCAATTCCAAATTGATA
>Ga0209611_10012575_pt1 | contig 11863 bp, 7 predicted proteins | sample S1TSphgellanicum_3_FD_187693 | JGI IMG/M metagenome (GOLD analysis project Ga0209611, IMG submission 187693) | Host-associated microbial communities from peat moss isolated from Minnesota, USA - S1T2_Fc - Sphagnum magellanicum MG (SPAdes) (version 2) | ecosystem: Host-associated > Plants > Peat...
ATTAAAATATATTTGACAAGTAAAATTTAAAAACTTTTAATATATATTTAAACCATGGTTTAGTTCAACTTAATTTAATTTAGTATATTTTACTTTAGACATAAGTAATTTAACCATTGTTAGTTTTCGCTTAATTTAGTTTAACCATAAATATTTTAGCTTAACTTAATTTAACCATTATTGGTTTGGCTTAATTTAATTTAGCCATATTTATTTCATGTTAATTTATTTTAACCTAACTTAATTTAGCCATAATTATTTTTTCTTAATTTAATTTAGCCTAATAAATTTATCCATGGTTAATTTTAGCCTAATTTAATTTAGCCATAATTATTTTTTTAAAATTTAATTTAGCCTAATAAATTTATCCATGGTTAATTTTAGCCTAATTTAATTTAGCCATGGTTAGTTTAACTTTTTTGTTTATTTAGCCTAGGTTAGTTTAACTATGGTTATTTTAACTTAGCTTAGTTTAGGTTAGCATAAGTTAGCATGTGGTTCACCTTAGTATTAGAAGCACATAATATTATTATATATAGCCTATGTAGATATATTAAGTATAATAATTTAAGTATGTATAAGTTTAGGTCATCATTTTTATGACACGTGTTCATGTTGTACACATTTAGTTGCACGTTAGTTGCACACACAACCGGATGGTTGAAAATTTATACAATACTAAATTTATAGTTGCAAATAATAACCAGTGCATGCTAGTTGCATAGTGACTGGTTATAAACAACATGATTTCTAGTAGTGATTGTGTTTTAATTTGAATTCATGATTCATTCTTAAAAGATTATTTTATATGGCATTTGTATGTGTTTATATAATTATTAATTTTTATGACATTTACCATTAAATTATTTAGGTTTATATATAAATATTTTGGGGTAATTAGTTTTTAATTCTAAGGCTAATGTTTCCACTCATTAACATTTTTAATTAATTAATTTAAAAATTCAAGACATAATTGCCATGAATTTTTTTCATTCCATTTGTATTTATTTGTATAATTATTAGGTCGAGAGCATCTACCATTAAGATTACTTAAGGTTTGAAATCTGAAGGTTTAATGAAATGTGTGTTGATTTATTTAAATTGTGTTTTCAAATTAGGTTGCAATTCCTTTGAACATGATATCATCTTTTAACATCAACAATATGACATTTTTTTTTAATCATTTTTAAAACAAAATTGTTTTGTTCCTAAATTAAGGAAATCAATATCCTTGGATGGATTTTAACACGATTATCAAATTCCATTAAGAATGTTTCATGTTTGTTATATGGATTTAACATTCTAACCTCCCATAGATAGTGAGGATGTGAATGGGTGAATTGTGACCCCGAAACATTACCATTGTCAAGGAAGTAAGGCCAAAGGAATAAGGTTAACACCTTAATACTCCCAAATATAAACTATTTTCACTTGCTTACTTTATTACAATTATTTGATTAATAGGTAAAAGTTCACACGAAAAGGAAAAGAAAAGATAAGTTTTGTTATCTAAAAACAAACTTACCATGTTGTTTATAGGCTATTCCTAACACACCCCAAGTTCCTTGATGGACTCACTATAAGTCCAAAGGTGAAGATAGTGGACGGAGAAAGAGGTGAGGCCCGCTCCCTAGTTCACAACATTTTGGGGGTAAAGTGGTGTGCTAGAGCTTTGAGAGGGGGACTAGGAATATTGATAAGTAACTCAATTACTCACATAGACCTACACAAACCAAATAACAAGTTGGTTAGTGCATAATTAAAATATTTTTGGTGCACAAACAAGCCACGAACCACGAGCAAACACGGACTCATAAGACTCACCACAACCCTAACTTGGAGGAAACCACCACCTTTCCCCCTTATAATATTCTCTATGCCTAACCATGGGGCCAAGACCCAAATGTCATTTTGTTCCTGGACTCTCAAATGAGAGTTTCAAAATTCCCAAAATTGGGATTCTTACGATTTTGGAAGCACATAACTTTGTGTGAAAACCTCCAATTGAGGTGAGGTCTAAAGGAAATTTGTAACCTTCGTTGAGAACTTTCCAACATAATGCGGTATGCCACCTATATGTAAGAAAATTAGGGCGATTTTTGATTTTTAGTGGTCAAGAGTCAAATTGGTCATTTGACTCCCGACCTTTCTTTTGGCCATAACTTGTGTTTTAGGTACCCAAATGGGTCATGCAAACCCATTTTAAACATCTATGTTCCAAGATCTTTCCATTGATATAGGGAACTTTTCAATGCAATGAGTTTTGATCCCTATAATCGCCCTCTGAATACTCGGGAGTCCATTAGGACTTTAATTCCGAAAGTGGGAATTCATTTGGGAGTGTGAAGGTTTATTCCCTCACACTCTCTACATTTTTAGGAGCATGAAATGTGACTCCCAGGCTCACTTTTGGTCCACACCTTTGCAAGCCCTTGCCTTGGTTGTAAGCCCAAGGCTAAGGTTGTGACAACTCTAATAATGTCAAAAGAAGGAAATATAGAAAATAAACAAATGAAATAAAAATAACTAAAAAATAACTATCATTTAAGACTTTGTAGTACCTTCAATGCTTTTAAATATTGCCCTAATGGGCATGCAAGCCTTCCACAACTACAATCCCACCTTTATAATGCATGCAGACCCTTTAGTGACATTACCGACCATTTGTAACCACTACACTCACTCATGGCTATTACCTACCATGTGTAGCATTCCCACTTATTTTGCAAACTTTAACCTTCAAATATTTCCTTTTTCCTACTACCACAAACTAATTACTACCTTATTATGGCACTAACAAATCCCTACTCTAAAAATTAACATTTAATATACATTCTTACTATTTTTTTAAAAGAAACACATAACTATTATGAAAAATGTAATAACACATTATGTAAGTTTAAACTATATTACTTTATGTATATCCTAATAGAATAAACTCAGAAAACACATAAAGGTTTTTTAAACATTTTCTATTAAAATAACACACAAGTACAAATACATTTCCAATTACTCCTTCCTTTCTAATCTTACACCACACATTTTTCCAAAAGAATTTTCTATTCTATATCCAAATTACAAGCTTATCAAATGTCATAGAATTTTTCCAAATTCTCTTCTAATTTTTTTTTTCACAAAACCACACAAGGCCTACTTGACTTGATGAAAATAAGGTTTTTATCCTAATTATTTCATATAAATCTCCTAGATGATTAGGTGAATTATACCCAACCATTCATTAACATGAATTATTTAATCCCATTAGTTTCACCCTTTTTGTAAGGGATAGTAAGTCTACCATTAGTAACTAACTAATTACTACGATGCCTATGGCACTAATTAATCTAAAAATTTGTACCTTTTAACAATGGATTAAGGTCATAATATGGGTATTACATTTTGTCCTCACATATAATGTGCATGTTTAAATTATCATGTAGGTATTACATTTTGTCCTCACATATAGTGTGCATGTTTAAATTGTCATGTAGGTATTACATTTCCCTTTCTCATAAATAGTGTAGTTTATTGACCATCATGTGGTTAATACATTTAAGTTCTTTTTTCTTTCGTTGTTTTCACATTTTAATTTATAATTGAATATTTCAAGGAATTTGAAGATGTATCATGAGTTATGATCAAAAGAAAGTCAAATTTCAATAATCAAATTGTAAATTTGATTTATGACCAATAATTTCATTAAAATAAATAAAAAATTCAAAAAATAATGTTATTTCAATGTAGCCCTTGTGAAGAGTTACAAAATATATTAAAATGGAGGTGAGTGATGCCTCTTCCAAAAGGTTGTGAGCCATGTAAAGCTTAAGTTTAGGGTTGTCCCTACTAAGTTTATCACATCATTTGTTTCCAATTGACATTAATCATTTTCTTTATTTCATTGTGCAAGTTAATTTCATATTGAACTTTTGTTTGTGGATTCGTTCTAGTTTCATTCGTGAACTCCAGTATGTTTTCTTACCCCACAAATGTTGTGAGTTAAGGATTGTGCCCCGATTTATTTTTTCATTGTTTCACTTTAACACTCGCATATTTGAAGAGTAATTTGCAAAAATGGACGATACTTGACAATTATTGGTGGCATGGTGATGGTTCAAAGCCATTTGTAGCTAAACTTCTTGTCATTAAAGGAAGGCAAAAAGTTTTGTAGCACATGTCCAATACTTCTTATTCTTACTATTGTTGTTATGATCACCAAAAAATGACAAAAAAAAATTGCCCAAACTTCCATCATTCTAACGCATAATTATCAAAAATGGTTATTTTGGTGCATAATTGTCAAGAATGGTCATTTTGATGCACCATTATACGATCATTTGTAATTGTTATGATTGATGACCATGATTTAATCATCTTAATGAAGAAAAAAAAACTTTATACATGGTCCATATAAACCAATGATGATGGTATGTTCATGTATCTTCTAAACCCCAAAAGGTTGACGAGGTATTTTTTGACCCCTCAAAAAAAAAATTGAAAATTTCATCTTTACACCATATTTTTCATTTTAATTTTTTTCCCATATATTTTATTTATTTATTTATTTTTCCCCCTTTTACATCTACCCAAATTTTCTTTTAAAATGAATATTCTTTAAATATTTTTTCAAATCTCCATGTGCATCATAAAATTTTATTTTTTTAAAAATGGCTTGTATTTTTAAAATGAAGTAAAAATTTAAAAGAAACAAAATAACAAGTAAGCAAAAAAAGACGTGCAATGTTGAAAGCAAAAAACAAAGACATAAAAAATGACAAATGAAATTAGAATGACATTATCACAACTTTATAAGTACACATGATGAAGGAAAAAAATGTAAAAGATAAAGAAAGAACAAAAATATAAGTTCAAAAGATCTGAAGTTTTTTATTTCAATGAAAGGTCTATCTATATACCTTTTCAGATTTTTCAACCACAAGGTGACATTTCAAAATATGGAAAGGTTTACAAATAGACCTTTCCCTTATACAAAACCACATTTATTATTTTGTGCATTGACATTTACAAAAAAAAATTGAACACACATGCATTTAATCCTCCTTGTTTCATTATGAAATGAAACATCACAATTCTAACAATTAAACAAAAATATTTATAAATCATTCAACTAAAAACATTTACCAAATTTACTTGTGAAACTTGCATGAAATTTTGCATAAAATAAATGTCTTAAAATAACCAATTTGAACTCAAGTTAAATAATTATAAAAATCATCCTCATGCAAAAATAGATAAGAAGTTCATTATTGTAAGTAACAATATTACATTATTGCACAATGAAAAAGAAACACACAACACCCCCCAACCCCTTCCCCCCATCACAAGAAAAAAATTTCTTAAATGCATTTCCAACCCTTTCATTGGTTGCATGAAAATCTTACTCCTAAACAAATTTTCACCAATTCTAATTTAGGTTAATACCCATCTTGAATTTGGGTACCTATTTAAATGAAAAGTCATGACATTTCCTTTGTAATTTCAAAATTTCTTTAAGGATGACATTTCATATTGTTTACATAAGGTTTTTAATATGTTGAATTTACGCATTCTTGAAAAAAAGAAAAAAAATGTGGACTATCATCTACTATAGTTGAATAAAAGCCTAATTGAGTGGTTCAATTTCGAGAGTGCAAAACTTACTTAAAATCTAACAATTATGATAATTAACAAATTATTTATTCATTATGCATTCCATTGTGTTTTTGGTCAAAATATTGATAAATTAACTTATATGTATCATTAAACATATGGTTGATAAAAAAATCCACATGAAAACTTCAAGTTTTCAATGTGAAATAAACGTTTAATGATGAAAATTCGACAATTATTATTAAATTAAAACTTAAGAATCAATAACCTTGTATTGAAAAAGTTTTGATGCATTTGGTTCTTAAACTTCTCATTTAATGGTGGTTGATGTTAGTATATCATATTTTAAAAATTCACATGAAAATTATATATATATGATAAAAACAATATCAATATTTCAAAAGTCGATTACAAAATCACTCCTTTTTAAAAACTTGTCCATATTTTTCAATATGAATCTCATTATAATCTATTGCAACATAAATAAATTAAAATTTGACAAAGCTAATGTTCAATTTGACTTTAAACCTTCAATTCATTTATTGTCTAGAGAAATTATGACTATGACAATCCAAATAGTTCATTTAATTATGATTTCACTTAATCCACTAGCCATAACACCAAATGAATTTAAACTCATAATATGCAAATGAAGGAGAAAAAAGAGAATGAAAAAAACCCAAAAAACAATAATTTGTAGAGAACCCAAGGAGAAAAAGAAAAGAATGAGAAGACGGAGAAAAAAGAAAAAAAAAGATTTGATCATGTTGACAACAATTCACCAAAACTCAAAAGCAAGGAGAAGAAGATGAAGAAGAGGAAGAAAAAACCAAAAACAAAAAGCCAAACATAGGTGAGGGGCGAAGCTTGACCCCATAAGGCAAGGGGCAACTCCCTCAACTTTTACCTATAGATGATGCTGAAGACAAGAGGTTAAGCTTTGCCCTTGATTGCCAATTTTGGCAATTAAAGGAATTGGGGCCATTGTTTTGCAACAATGCACTTTTTCAATGTAAATTTGCATTCATGTTCTCAATTTCAGCCAAATTGAAGGTTCTAATCCTCAATTTGGCAAACTTTTACAAATAACTCAATCATGTCCCTTATTTTTGTGATCTCAAAATCAATTCCCTTTAATACGATTAAACCGAATCCCACCAACATTATGATGGCATCTCTATAGCATGGCTCAATGTAGCTTTTAGCATCATCAAAGCCTCAAAATGCATGTTCACCCCTCCACATTAACTTTTCTCATTGCCATATATCCAAGAAACATGTTCTTGCTCTTGGGAAATGCATCCTATTCATTTTATCACACTTGCCTTCGAATCACGTCTCATCTTACCAACACACAAATTCAAGTGAGAAAGGACCCACTCTAATACCATGCATGGACATTAAGCTCCCCTTCATTGATGGCTTTAAGCACACTCATTGTGAAGGAAAAAACACATGCACCATATACCTTGAATTAACCCAAAATCAACAATCAGCAATTTGCACCACCTTGGCTTCTGCCATGGGGACCCTGACCTCCCAAGGACATCAATTGGTCACCTTGGGGCTTTACCCTACACATAATTAACCAAGAGTTCAAAGTCTGATTGCACTGAAATGAGAAACTCATGCACAGGAACAGAAATCCTACTCCATTCCATGAGCATTTAGCAATGACAATGAGGTACTGAAATTGGACCATGGATAGGAACAGAAATCCTACTTGCTTCCCATGTTCACATGGGGTGTTGCTATTTGACAATAGCAACCCTCAGCTTCCATGAAACATTTAACAATAACAATGACCTCCAACATCAACATAACAAGTGAGGCCACCAACCTTCCAAGACAGTTTGCAGCATGAAACAAAACATCATCCTCATCAGGTTTCTTTGAATTCCGCCCCCAATGTGTAAAAATAAAAATTTACACTCTGAATTTTCAGTGTGCCTAACAAAAAAAAAATTGGCCTAAATGGAGCTACATCTTTCCTCCACACATCCCTCTACCTCAAGGAAACATTCTAATATTATCCAGAGATGTTCCTTGCTGATAGCATGCTTGTAATTTTCTGCAAGAAGGGAAATCTTTTGGCCCCACAAAAAGGGTGCGAAGACAAGATAAGTGTTGGTGAAGTTGAGAGTAAGAATACTGTAATTATACGGGTGGCACTGAGTAATTGGAAAATTAAAATCATGTTAGGCGTTGCACCCAACTCCAATCTGGAAGTGCTTTTCTACTCAACGTAAGTAAATGAAATTTGGTAAGGTAATGTACCCGAAATCATAGACTATGTCCTCTTAAACACTACTACCCCTTCATCAAACAATGATGTTTTCCTAAACCTTATTACAAAAAATCCCCCTTATTTGCAAGAAATCTGCAGAGCCCCCTTGTCTGCAGATGTTGCAAGTCATGTGACTAAGAATTGCACACAATTCCCCCTTCTGCCATTAGCCATGGCTGCCCTTTTTGTTGATCAATGTTCAATTAAGCCACACCTCACTGACCAAAGAGTTTAAACCTTGCTCCATCAATTTCCATCAAAGCCTTTTTGCTTTGCTTGCCTTCTTGCGCATTCTAGCAATATGCATATTGCGTCTAGGCATACATACAACTATTTGTTGCCTCCCAACTGCTGACCTATTGGTGTTAATTTTCCAAATACTTTGCCTCCCCATCAGATGATGGGATCCTTACTGGCAGTGGGCAAAGAGAATGAAGTTGTAACCAATTGGACCAGATGAAAAAGCAGGTTGATGCAACTGATTATGGCAGATGGGGAGGGGTTTTAGGGTCTATCAAGGATATTACATTGTCTAATAAACTCATTAGAGTAGTTTACGTACTTGGACCAGAAGGGTCGGAGGTGTGGAAATGCAACATCAAGCCATGGCTTTGCCTGCCCATTGTAGTGGATGACAGCAGCCTCCTTTGTGGATTCCAAGCTTGATTTCACATTATAACCAAGGCCCAACATGTGCCAATGGGGAGGGATTGGATGCACATTCCCATCAAATGCTATTAACGCAGGTGGCAACGTCCCCAGTCGCCACAGCGTCAAATTCAGCTGCAAATTCTGCAACCCAACAAACCATATAATTTACCCACAAGACCCAGGAAACAATAAATCAAGAAAGAGAAATGAACAGCAGTCATGTGATCTTCAACAGCAACATGCTTGGTAGTGATCGGCTGCCAAGATCAGCAATAATGGGAGAAGAAAGAGGAAAAAAAGAGAGAAGCAACATAGAAAACCCTAAAAGCATGATCTTTTGAGAACAAAGTGGGCTTTGACAAGCTCCCCACTTGGGATTAAGGAGGTTTGTGAAGTAATAATTTTGAAGATCATGAAGGCAGAAACACCAAACAAAACTTTTGGCTGAGAATGGTCTGTAAAAATGTGAATTTTGAATCTTGGGTTATTAAAATCTCCAAGAATTGCAAGAGAAGCCATTTGTGGCAATTAAGAGTAAGATTAAGATACAAAGTTTTGTTTAGAAAAAGAGAATACACAAAAACCATCAATGCTGCATCCAATGTTCAACAGCAAATTCAAAACTGAAAGGCTCAAGATCTTGCATCGGTGTACTGTGTGGATGCATGCCTAAAGAAACTTGATTCCAGCATGTCCATTTTCCCACACATCTGCAGAGTAAAATCACCCTAGAATTACTCTCCTCTCAAGGCACCCATAGTGCTTTGAAGTGTCAGAGTCAGTAAAACAGACCAATCCCTTCCATTAACAGTTTTATCTGCTTTGTAGAGGTGGTTTTTCTAGTCTGGGATCAGGTGCTAGTGAGGCCTCAAGCACTCATGTAGCATACTTACACAACAGGGTTGGTGATCCTACCTGTACAAAGAACCTACAACTCAAAATGTAAACAAAAGTTTGCATCTACACCTACAGCTGCCAATTCCCAGCGTCCCACGACAAGGGTTCAGAACTAATGATGTGCTTGGCTGACCCTGGGTTAACCAGAAGGTCAACATAGCAGCTTCAATACAGAATGGAGCCTGGATTGCCAGTTTGTGTCAATAATGACAGCATAGAACCATATTTGAGAGTGTCAGTGACAAAATCTGTGGACTTACAGAGCTTAATGTCATACAAAAAAATACCTGTTTCTGCCAGTAGTGATAAACACCAGTAATGTCTGCTTGGCGCCATGCGTGTAAGTCAAACACATTCATGCCATAAGCCCAGGCACACTTATCAGGATCAAAAGTCTTGGCAATAATTGGGTGCGAAAAATTGAAGTAATTTTTGAATGTCTTTGACATCACCCACGCATCATCACCATGGCAAGTCTCCACTGCCCCATTCACTTTGCCATGGAGATCCATATCCCACAAGGGACTTAGGTCCTTTTGCACTACTACATCATCATCAAGAAACACCACCTTCTCCAATTCGGGGAAAAGCTGCCACATGATGCCAATGCAGCAAAGATCTGTCAGCCAGAAACAAAGACTTATATAGTTCACACTCAAAATGCACATGCCTCATTTGATGAAATCAAATCCAGCTACTTGAAGAAGGCAAACAGCTCTCTGAAAGTGGGGAAGCTCAGAGAAGGAGTGTGTACAGAGATGTGCTTAAGAACCTTTGAGAACCCCCTCACCAGAGCTTGCAAAATGGTCTTTAGAAACAGTAGGAATTCTGATGTATCTACTGCAGAATTGAAGAGCCAGTCTCACAAATCAATGTCACGTCTCACTAGAGCCTCCAGATGCCCAGAAGTAAATCTCTTGCTGTGCATCCTTAGCACAGAGGACCACAAAGGACACTTGCAGTAGAGTTGATAGACAAACCTCTGGTAAGTAGATGCGGAGGTGGTTCATGATGGAGATGTATTTCGGTGATCGTGCTTGCAGATAGGCAGCCAAGATAGTGGGCGAGTACTGACTGATATTGGTGCCTGCTGTATGATCACCATGGTAATACCACTTCATGTCCTGCGAAGTCTCCATAGCCTGCAGGACAGGGACATTGTCCCGAGTCAACCAATCAAATTGGTGGACACCTTTCACCTCCACAATAGCTGGAGACAAAGGGTTTAATGAGAACCATGCATGCATTGCAGCATATGTCTTCTTGTCTGTGATAACATGGAAAACTATCTTCTCCGGGTCTGCTGCATTGTGGACAGTGGAGGCCACTACCACAGAGGCAGCTAGAACATTATCTGTAGCAAGGACTAGGTGGTGTAGTGCCAGGTCAGTGAGGCGAGGAGCAAGGTCCGGTGAGGGCAAATCCTGGCGGGCACGAGCATTACTTGAGTACTCAACTGTGAGCTTCAGGGCTAAGCAATGGAGACCCTTTGGCACCCCACTGCTGGCATAGTGTCGATACAGAGCTTCCTGTAGCTTTGCTGCACGCACTTGCTCCTCATTTGCCTCCACCTGCCACAGCTTCCACTAAGTTACAAAACTCCAATACAGATGTGTGCACAAACAATGTAACCTTTTTCTTCACCCATGGATCCAGCGGCAAAGGCATGTGTCATGCACTCATGCAAAGGCTTTCTATAACCTATGAATCACAAAAGCACCACACAGTTGGCACAAGGGTGGGTGGAAGGGAGGAGGCAACAATTGCACACACCATGCCCTTCAATTGCATCAATAGGGTTGGCATGTCATACTGCTTCATCCGTGCCTCCTCCACCAAAGCCTCAATAGATTCAGGTAGCTCAGCTGCAGTCTGAATCGTGGATCCCAGCAACACTGAATATCGATCGGGCACCTTCTGCACCATTTTTCCAGTTCCAAAATTTCAGGTCAATTCCATTTGTTTTTGTTTATGCCGAAAGATCTGGGATGCTGTCAAAATGAAAAACCCTTGGAAATTATGGAACCTGAGATAGCATCATAAATTTCCAAGGTTTTCAGTTTCCACTTACTGGTGGTGCTGTATGTCTTTTCCATATTAATCTTGGTCCAACTTTCCGTCCAAAACAACCTGGAGAAACAAACTTTGCAAATTCTGAATCAGAACTCTTTCTCAACAAACAAAAGCCATCTCTTTCAATCCAGATCAGGTAGACTCGTTGTTTATCAGGCCGATTCCATGACACTTAGAGAGCCAAAAAAAAAACTCCAAAAAAATCAGTGATTCCATCACACTCAGTCAGAGATCCTCAAAAAAGCTCAAAAAGAATCAGGCCCTTCAGAAATTCAGAAAGCACAAGAATTTCCCAGGAAACTCCACATCCTCAGAAAGGCCCGAGAATTGCAAATGACAGTAGTTCTA
>Ga0209611_10012576_pt1 | contig 11862 bp, 7 predicted proteins | sample S1TSphgellanicum_3_FD_187693 | JGI IMG/M metagenome (GOLD analysis project Ga0209611, IMG submission 187693) | Host-associated microbial communities from peat moss isolated from Minnesota, USA - S1T2_Fc - Sphagnum magellanicum MG (SPAdes) (version 2) | ecosystem: Host-associated > Plants > Peat...
CCTGACGCTGAAGCCAATTTTGGTACGTGATTGATTTTTCGAACTCTTTTTCTCTCAGCTTGTTCAGTCCTTGTACTCTTTTTCTTGATGCTGTTCGTTGAACCTTGCTATTCTTCTTTGAAGCTTCTTCAAAACGCACGAATTTTTACACGCGTGTCATCATCACCATCACCATCAGAAGAAGAAGAATAATAAGCATGCGGTCTTGTCTGCCAACCATCTCCAATTATTTAATTATCTCCTTGACTCTTTGAAAGAGGAGGTAATCATCTTTTTGAATGCAATGCTATAGCTTTTCTGTGTGGCCTTGGACAGTTAATATAACTGTGAATCTCAGTTAGCGAAAAGGCCTCTCAAGTCCCTACTTTCCTATTGGATGATTTCTGGATTGTCGACACAGTAAACTTATTATCACCAACATGGCTGTTCATTACGGAAGCTAGCATATGTATATATAGAGAGATAGAGAGAGAGCCTTGAACCCACAAACCCTTCCAGGTGCCAGAACCCTAATTACCAAACTGCCAACAGAAACTGTTGTAGTGAACATCATCATGGTGTATAAATACATTTAAACTGGACTCAGAATTCTGTCATTTTTATTTTTTTGTGGGCTGATATGTTGTCTGTTGCATGATTGAGATGCATGACACTTTGAAAGCATGCAGAGATTTCTTATTGTACAATCATAAAAATGATGCATTCTTTCATGCTTCATAGGCTTCATGGTTCTACTAGAAGGAAGAGGAACTGTGGTTGACTTGTTATCTTTAGGCTGGCAGCTCCTCGGATTCCAGCAGCTGGCATTATGGGAGTGCTGCATGAGGCAAATCCACAGGATGCCTGCACACCTCTGATCAGGGACCCAGACTCAGAACGAAGTTTGCTCCCTCCTTTTGTTGTGGTGGCCCGTGGGATCTGCAATTTTGACACCAAGGTGCGACATGCTCAGGAAGCTGGATTTGGAGCTGTCATTGTGTATAACAATGCTGACAACCATGAGCTGGTCACAAGTAAGTCCACCTTACTCTTTCTGTTTTGTAGGGTTCAAGCAAGCTGCTTTCAGCACACCTGTCTGCTCTTTTGAGAATGCGGTTTTGGACATTTAACCTGTGCTTTTTATTCTTGAAAAGTGCTGAAGCATTCTTGCCAACTGGTGTCAAGACACTGTTGCATGAATTCTCCCCTCCAGTCTTTGCATGTCCCTCCAATATCCAATTTCTGCCTTACAGTATTTGCCATAGACAGTATTTGCCAACAGCAGTACTATCTGTTCAGGGATGTTGGCAAGCAGTCTGTAAGGTGTTAACAGTGCCTCTTAAAATTTCACAGAATGAAAGGAACCTGAATAGGGGTATCATTCTGCCAAGCCAATATGATGTGGAATAATTGTTGTGGAGAGTCTAGGCATAGGTGTCAGTGATTTGGGTGAGTGCTTACAGCAAGATTTGTGGTTGGCAATGCAGTGTCCGGAATCTCAGATGACTTGCATATTTATGCTGTCTTTGTCTCAAAGTCTTCAGGGGAGGCCCTCCTGCACTATGCAGGAGACATGAGAACTATCTGCTATATAATGCCAGCATTTGAGAATGTAGCATGGTCAGTAATGGCAGTCTCCTTCATCTCACTCATTGGAGTGTCAATTGTACTTGCAACTTTTGTCTTTGTGCGGCGATACCGCTTTCAATACTTGCCACCCCAATTGCTCCTCGCTAGGGAACCATCAGGGATGAGCTCAACAGAGGTGAAGGCCCTCCCTAGCTTTGTGTTCAAATGTGCGGGTGAGGGAAGAGGCACTGCAGAAACTTGTGCAATCTGCCTTGAAGACTATGAGGCTGGTGAGAATTTGCGGCTTCTTCCATGTCACCATGGTAAATGCTCTCTCTCCCACCCTCACTCTCTCTAGCTATGTTATGGCAGTAAAAGTAACTAAGCTCCTTGTAAAATGTGGAGCAATATGATGTGTTTCCCTTGCTTGAATTGGCAGTCTTGTGTTAGTTAGATTGCTGATTCCTGGGTGTTTGGGTCTGGTAAATGTTTTAGGGGAATTTGTTAGGTTCTAAAAATTTTGCAGCATGTGCATGGAACTGTACAATCATGGTTGTTGTTATGTATTGTGCAGAGTTTCATGTTGATTGTATAGACCAGTGGTTAACAACACAACGTGCCTTCTGTCCAGTCTGCAAGAGAGATGCCCAATCCAAAAGTCATGAACCTGTTCCTATAGAGACCACTCCTTTGTTAGCTGCAGTTGGTAGGGCCCTTGGTGGTCCCATAAATGTTGGAACATCGATTGCCTCCACTCAAACAGCATCCACTTTTAACCATCCTCATTTCCCAGCAGCACCAATTCGGTCTCCAGCTACATACACTGTTGCACACACATGTCCAGAACAAAGAGGAGAACACTTATGCTAACCCCTCATGGTGTCCAACCTGGTGGTCATTTGCAAGAAGCAGTCTTACCAGTGTTTCCATGGAGGTTTGACTTGGGAGTTTAGGAATAGTTGAAGAGGAGCTGTACATTTAAACCTTATTGTGTAGCATACAGTAGTCGCGTTTTTTCATGACAATGTATGTCAGCTGGTATGGTACCCAGCCACTGTTACAAGCTGGCAAGGATGGCATAAGATGTGTACTAGCAAATAAGGTGCGATCTTTGATTCCATCCTTTTCCTTTGTTCTGAACTTGGATGGAGGCGCATCACTTGGCAGCCCCTTTACTAGCTGGTATGGAAGAGTTCCAGTTGACAAGAGGCAGGTGTTTAGCAGATGTGTGGAGTTCCACACCACATCCAAAGATCTGAGACTGTATGCATTGTAGTCTAGCTATTTGTAGGCATAGTTTAGCTATACCACAGTGATAAGTCCATCCCAGTAATTAGATGTTGTGTCTTCACCCACTTATATCTGGGTATATGCAGGGATTGGCGTCACTGCATGTAAATACTTTTATTTCTGGGGTCTGAGGTTGGGTTGCAAATCAGAAAGATAGAGGGAATTTATTAGGATTGATAAAGACAGTTGTTTTGTAATTCAGGATGAGCCCTAGAAATAGAAAATTCCAGACTTACTTTATTAGTAAAGCACAGAAATGCGCAGTTTGTCACATGCTAGTGAAGTGTTTTGAACATCTTGCCTAATTTTTGCTGAGTGTAGTACCAAAACTCTGGTATGATAAATGAATATGCTTATTGGTCTACTTTGAGGTACACCAGTAAAGGATGGTTCAATTGGTAGTAGTTTCTGACAAGTTGGGTATATGACTTCAGAGTGCTGCAGATTTTGAGTCTGCTTCATCGGCAACATTTGCACAAGAAGTTACTCCTTCTTCCAGACCCAGAAGGTCTTCTTACTCGCCCCTTGTTCTTTTACTTCCTTTTCTGTTCAGAATCTTTGGTATGAATCCATTGCTCTGATGAAGCTAGTCTCCTTAACACTGTTATCCATGTCATCAATAATGCTTTACTTCAAAGCAACAAACTGACATGAACACCAGGAATAATGTACTCTCAAACATGCACACTTAAATCTATGATTGGGGATGGAACAAACAATTACAAAGAAGAGAAGCTGCCAACAACAGGTGCCATAAACTTTTATTATAAAAAGATAGTGCACTCCTCCTTTTTGTATCGCAAAAACAACAAAAATGATCTGGAGAACTGTAACTCTCGCAGAAGAAACAAGGACCCAAACTTCACATAATGGCTCTATCCTTTAGACCTCAGCTGGTTCAAATAAAATGATGAGTGATGATGGAACACTCCCACTCTTTTTAGTGTTAGTGTTTTCCCCTCTTGACAACCCAAAACAACCTCATTTCTCATGCAGTCAACATGCTGCAGAAATTGATCAATGGTTAGAAATGAAGTAGGCAAGCACGGTGGCTAAATGCATTTTCAACATGGGAAAATGTATAATTTGAATCATTTGCAAATTACATGTGCAAACAGATTGTCAATCACAAGGGCCTTATCGCGCTCTCAAGTGACATATCACTATGGCCTCAAATGGGAAGGCCTGCTCCCAAGGGCCTCCCCCCTGATTTGAGGGTTGTAGTCCAGAGGGTGGTGGCAGCCCTATGGTGTAGGCTCACAAGCCCTATGGTGTAGGCTCACAAACTAGGAGAGGACCATAAGATCAGACTTTTCCCAAGCATGCAGACAAACAGGTTTTTAACATGTTTGACTGCATGCAAATGCCTTCCTTTGATTAATGAAGGCTCTTTTTTTTTTTTGCACAGAGGTGCTTTCAAGTCCAAAGGAAAAAACCTAACCATGGAATACATACTTGACCTAAAAGTAAACTGGAATCTCAGCCTCCCCCTAACATGAATCCACATGGCCATCAACCCCACAAAATCTCTACCTAAAAGTATAAGAAGGCAACTAAAGGAAATGGGAAGGCCTGAACAAAAATGAACCAAAGTTCCCATGCAATTTCTTTGTTTCTGGGTGAAGATTTTTACAACTTTAGACCTAACACCAATTAAAATTCGATGAAGATATTCCAGACATTAGAGTTATCTGTAAAGTTTTGCGATTAAGGGGCGAGAACAACCAGTTTCAGCATAATAGGGCATCAAACATGTAACCGGGAATGAAAATTTTAGAAAGTGAAATAACTGGGACCCAAACTAGTTTTTCCACCAATTTTGGTGGTAAACTGAGTTTCATCCTCACTTTCCTTTTTCCTGAGCGGCTCCACCGCTTCGACCTGTACAACTACTATAATTAGTCTCAAACCTTGTTCATTAAACGCTGAGTTTCAGCATTTCATACTGAGATTTAATAAGATTTCCTTACTTTTCAGATACCATTGAAAGAGGGGATAGGGGTGGAAGTAGGCCCAAAGACAGGGTGACTTTCCGGATAACTCTAGTGTCCTGCCTTACTTAGTTCACCAGTTTCAGAAATCAAGGGTCCAAATGAGAGGCAAAACTTGAGGAGCCAAAATGGAACATGGCCAAATAAGATTAGGGCTACACCCTACACAAGTGCTTCTTGAGTGAGGTCTCTTTCAGGTTACTTTCAGCCCAGGAAATGTTAAATTTGGACTCAAAAATGGTGATTAAGTAAAAAAAAACTAGTGATATTTTTTCAATTTTCTAATGTGCACCATTTGCTAGCATCCCGAGAGGGTAGCAAGGTAGTTGTTTTGTTTTGTCATGTTGAGATCTCCCAAACAACGGTGCTTCATGCTGCACTCTTGGTATCTTTGAGTAGAGATGCACCAACTTGATTTGTGTTGTCATGCTAAGATCTCCCAAACCACAATGCTTCATGTCACGCTCTTGGTATCTTCAAAAAGCTTGTGATGAGTAGGGGTGCACCAACTTGGTTTGTTTTGTCACTTCAAGATCTCCCAAACCACGATGCTTCATGTTGTGTTCTTGGTAGCTTCGAAAAGCTTGTGATGTTATAAATATAGTTTATAGTATATATTGTCAAAAAACATATAATTTGATTTTTTCCTTCACATCTAGACTTTGCTTTTAGTTTGGTAGATTTTTTTAAACTAGCCTTTTTATTATTTAGACAAGTTCTAAAAACATGTGGTCATTTAATGCTAAACTAATGTAGCTTGTTCCGTTTGGTTCAAATGTGAACACATATTTATTTTTCACATTTTCAGAATTGAAAATTTCTAAATTCGGCAACGTGAAAACATTGAAGATTCAGCTAATCTTTCCTTCCAAACGTAATTTTTTGCAATTTGTTTGAATTTTTAGCAACAAAATTCACTCAAAAATCAATATCTTCTACACCTTAACTCTAAAAATTGTGTAATAAACTCTATTAAATTTGAATCGCCAAAAGGTTTCCAACAACACAAAGAACACCTCCAAATTCCAATGCAATTTTCAGTTTTGATTGTATTTTATTATTATTAAAAATGGTTCAATAATCAATAACTTTCACAGTATAACCCCAAACAATTTCAAATCAAGTTGGTGCATCCCCTAGTCATCATGAGCTTTTCGAAGACACCAAGAGTGTGACACGAAACACCATGGTTTAAGAGATGACAAAACAAACCAAGTTGGTGCATTTAAAAAGCAACCCAAAACCTTTGTAGTTTTTTTTACCATGGTAAGTGAAAATTGTTTTCCATTAGGTTCCAATTCCCATTTTGGGCAAACCAACATCCACTTTGGGACCATCATTAAAATATCAAAACCATTTAATTATTTGTAAATACTACAAATATACCATGTTTAAATTAAATTAGAGTCTCCAAACTCAAATATAACATTTTTTGGGCTTAATATGGCCACTAAGAGGCTACATTGAAAAAGGTGAAAGTATCACTTTGGGGCAAATTCCTTGTCCCTAGTTTCCTAACTAACCATGGTGATTTGATCAATTGTTATTTTATTACCTACCAACAACCCACAAGCAAATTGTTAGAAGGTAGGTAACAAAAACAACCTTTACCACAATAGAAGAAAAACATGTATTTTCAACTACTCTTTGCAACTAAATTTTAGTTGCAAGAGACATTTTGCAACTAAAATCCTTTTAGTCACCTAAGACAAGTTGCATATGATAAACTAGTCGCAAATGACAAAAGGTATTGTGTGAAAGAAAAAGTCAACAAATACATTTCATACTTTGACTCAATTATATACGTATTGTCACATGCAAAGATGCAACTATTTTGGTCACAATTGAAGGCAAATCATGTGTTGTCACATGTCTTAATATTTGATTTAAAAAATAGAATTATTATTATTATTTTGAAATAATTTAGGACATTCAATTCAAATATTTGAATGATTTTATATTATGACACATGGCCCAATGTAAATATGCCATGTGGCATTAATTTTTTTAATTAAAAAAATATTAATATTAGGTTGGTAGGTACATAAATATGTGCTTATAATCTTTACCTATTTATTTACCCACCTACTTAGGTTAAATACTTACTCATATAGGTAGGTACATAGGCTGACCTAAATGGGTAGATCAAACAAGGTATCTACCTAGCTAGATAAAATAAGTAGGTTGGGGAGGTAAGTATTTTAAAGTTGTGCATTATTTGTTTTTTTGTTTTGGGTTGAGCCTTTTGATTAGTTCATCCCATGCGCACAAGTTTTTAAATATGAAATTGGATGGCCACACCCCCCTTGTTTATATAGTGTTCAAAATAGGAATGAAAAACAAACAATATGGGATAAGTTTTGAAGTTGCAACTTCCCTACAAATTAAGTTGTAATTCCAAAACTTTCTTCATGCCTTATTTTCTTATTTTTTAGATTTTTAAACAATTCAAGTACAAGATAATTAAATAATCATTTAATTAATAATGATTAAATTTACATATATTTAAATTATAAAATATACACTACAAATATTCAATATTCATTATCAATTATTTAAATAATTAATAACTTCTTAATATTTAACAAACTAGCTATCTAGTTACTCACAAGTTATAATACATAACTCATAAATAATTAAATACAACATAATATTTTAAAATATTTTATTATTTCTTAGAATCTGATCGAATTATATATAATATAATTAATCTAAAACTAATTTAATGACTATAATTTTAAAATTAAAAAATTAAAAAATATTTAAAAATAATAAGTAATGAATTAAAAAATTATTTAAAAGTAAATTCTTGCACGAATGTTTTAAAATTATTATTCAACTAATTACATTACTTACTATATAATTACATTTATTGTTGTAAAAACTATTATAGGTCAAGTAAATTTTTTCTTTTGGTAATTATTAATTATAAATAAAATAATTTGTTAAACATAACATTAATTTTCATAATTACTATAAAATTATTATAAAATATTTATCATAGATGATTAATCACTGAATTTTTAAAGATAATATCATTATATAATAATTTGTGAAATTAAAATTAGTAAAATAATTATTTTAACTACAGTATAATTTTTCCAAATATTTAATTCAAGTTTGAAGTTATAAATTAAAGAGTGTGAATAATTATGTTCAATTAGAAAATAATTCTGCACATACTAATTAATTCTTATATGAAATAATTACAATGATTTTAAAGTAATGTCACATTGATTTAAAGAATTAATTTCTTCTAATATAAGATATAAATTATATAATATACAAATCTATGTTATAACAATAATTATTTAGTGTCATTTAGATTTAATAAACACAATCATTTATAGTTATTTATAAAAGTGATTTATTATGGATAACACTAGTAGAAAAAACCCTTGAAACTCAATCAATAATTTTTTGAATTCAAATATAAATTTAAGATTCCAAAATAGTAATTTAGAATTCAAATATCAAATTTCAAGTTCAAATAAAAATATTTAAAATCAAGTTGCTGATTTTTAGATTCAATAAATTTTCTTAAATTATAATAATAATTTGTAGATTGGAAAATAATAATTTAGAATTCAAATATCAATTTTTAGATCAAATAAGTTTTTTGAATTTAAATAACAATTTTCAGAATTAAAATGTCAATTTTCATATTCAAATAACAATATTCAAAATTGAAGTGTCCATTTTGAGACTCAATTACTAATTTTCAGACTTGAAGTATTAATTTTGAGAATCCAAAATAATAATTTGGAATTTAAATTCAAAATATCATATTCAAATCAAAATTTTCAAATTCAAATAATGTTGTAAACAATTGAAATAACAATTTTCAAATTTGAATAAAAAAATTCAAAGTTCAAATATTAATTTTGAGATTCATTATATGAACTATATATATATAATTTTAGTACATACATTAAAATACACTTCTATGTCATTGTAAAATACCTTTAAGATGCAACTAATTTGGTGATTATTGTGACTAATAAGACATATTAACTTATTAATGGATGAAAATAAATGTAAAATTGATGCAACCAATAAGATGAAATTTATAATAGTTGCATCATAGTTGTGAAAATGACCAAAATAGTTGAAAGTTGGTCTTGTAATTGTAAATATTCCCAAATATAGTCGCATGTAATTGTGAATGGAATGGTTACATTTTGGCTAATTTCTACTAGTGCCACCATTTACGCACGTAATAAACATTTCTTTTTTACTTATGTACATATATATTAGACTTCTTACAAAATGAGTTATCAAGGTGAAATCGAATGTTAATTCAATTGAGGTTCATCCAAATTGAGTCATAATGGACATCTAGTGGATGGTGTGTTAGTGGGTGTTGGTTCAATTTGGCCAATTTGTTGCAACAATTACAACATATATTTTGTGTTGCACCCATTATTTTCATGGCCAAAGTTGCATTTCAAACACTCATGGAGTTCCTATTTCCAACAAATGTAAAATTCATTTTTATAATTGTGCTAAACACACAAGTTACCATAATTTGATTTTTTTATAAAAAATTTGGGCTTAACCTTGCCTTTCGCTAAAAACTTTCTTTTCAAATTCGACCAAGCCCACCTACCTACCACCTTGCCTACCTATGAATTAACACACCCACCTCCCTAACCTTCCTTTTAAACTATTAATGTATGTTAAAGGGTGAATTTGCAACCCCCAATCATTACCCTCCTCTAGGGGGTAAGACCAAAGGACAAGGTTGAAACTTTATTATTTCACGTAAAAAACTACCCTCCCTATCTTACTTTACTACAACTATTCAGGTAGGAAGTAAACTTTAAATCATACCATGAATAATGAAGATAAGGGTTTGTTGTCCACAACCAGACCTACCTTCTTATAAATGATCTCAATTACAAAGTAGGGAATGGAACATAAGGAAAGGAACAACATGAAAAAGGGGAGAAAACCTGGGAGTAGTTACTTTCCTTGGGTAGTACCTTCAATGTCCTTAGATACTGCCTAGGGGGGTCTATAGACCTTTCTAACGTTACTATCCCTCCCTTCCCCATGCTTGTAGGTTCTTTAGTGGTTATACCTACCATTTACTACCTTCGAAGTGCTTCCTTTGCATTTTATCGTCTATAACCAATTGTTATCCTTTTACAACTCTTGCCTATTGTTTACCATATTACCTTCCAACTTGCAAAAGGTAACTTGCTTGTTTGTTACCCTTGATTTCCACCACCATGGACTGGTTGTTACCCTCTTGTGGCAACCAATAGCTTAGGGCTCTAGAAACTACCTTGTGGTCAACCCCTTACTTTTTGTCCTAGAAAAAATGCATAGATATTAACTCAAGGAAACATCTTACTTTTATCACCTAAACAACTCTACCTTCCACACTTAATAGAACATCAATGCAACATAAAAAACTCAAGTCCTTCTTCCATTAAAATCACACACAAAATACATACTTCTTTTTCCATTCCTTTCTTCCATTCTCCAAGTGAGAATTCTACATCTCCCAAAAGTCTTAAATGAATTCCAAATCCCCCCAACCCTTTTCCTAGTCCCCCTTCCCCATACAAGGTTCATATTGACCCTTAGAAAAAAGGGTCTTTATTTTAATCCTTTCCTAGAAATCTCCTAGATGATTGGGTGAATTACCCCCAACCATTCATTAAACATAAGCTACTTAATCCCATTAGCTTCACCCCTTGGGTAAAGGACAATAAGTTTACTTCTAATAACTAGTAATCACTAGGAGGCCTATGGAACTTATTCTACATGTTAACAACTTATTCCTACTTGCACGTCAATTGACCTACCTATTTAAAAGACCCACCAAATGATGTCATCAACAATCGATGAAAGTATAACAATATACATGAGGCCAATATTTGTTTGAGCCCCTTAACTTACCTACCCACCAAGGTTATGAGATCATTGGTGACAAATGAAGGTATTACATATGAATTATGTAATCACCCCTAACTTCATATGGTGAAGTTCTCCTTTTATCCTTTTATGAAAATTCAGGGAACAACATTCATGTGAATATTACATACGATGGACCAATCATGATGTGATGGGGACTTAAATGATGATGGACTAAGTTTTTGCAATATCACCATATGAGGCCATGAAGACATGAGGACCTACCATGAACTTACACAAAAAAAATTAGATTTTTATAATTCCTACATATTGGATGAAGAACAAAAAAACATCAATGATTTTAGGTGAATGAACAAAAGTATTGCATTTGATGGATCAAATGCAATTGAAGTCACTTTAAGTGGTGGAAGGATAAGTTTTTGCAACATTCACATATTTGAACCATGTTATGCACCATAGCAGCAATGACCTTAAACTTTCACCAACGAGGATATTGTTCATCATGTTGTAGTTGTAATCAATGTTTTCCTTTGCAAATAAGGGTATTGGTCATTTGGTTTTATGGTTAATGTAAACCATTTGTGGTGAATGGGGGGCATTATGTGAAATGGGGCATCTTAAGTGTGTGCAATATAACATAGGATGATCAAGGCCCACAAATTGGGATTGGAAAATTTTGATTTGGAAAATAAAATGGGTGAAAGTTGTGTTCACAAAGACTAAAATAGCCATGAGCTAGGGCAGAGACATTATATGTGATGGGCTACTTGTTGCCAACAAGTAACCTTAGCCCATCACAACATGCATGAATGATGATGCAAAAAAGGACTACATAAATATATGCATATAAAAAGCATGTATCATGTAAGAAACTGATGATATATACATTATTTCCGACAATGCTCACATACCCATTCCATATATTTACTATATTGATAATTTTCAATTAGAAAGTAGGAACTAAAAGCTTGTAAGTAACTTACCATAATTGAATAGCAAGTTCATTGGGTCTTTGTTGGATAATTATTTAATTTCGAAGATTATATTTTGAGAAATAGAATATTATTGAATATTTCAAAAGATGCTTGATTTTCCTTCACAAAAACAAATTCTTTGAATGAAAAAAGAAATTTTTTCAAAAATTTCT
>Ga0209611_10012578_pt1 | contig 11859 bp, 7 predicted proteins | sample S1TSphgellanicum_3_FD_187693 | JGI IMG/M metagenome (GOLD analysis project Ga0209611, IMG submission 187693) | Host-associated microbial communities from peat moss isolated from Minnesota, USA - S1T2_Fc - Sphagnum magellanicum MG (SPAdes) (version 2) | ecosystem: Host-associated > Plants > Peat...
CCGACTCCGCTGCAATCACCTTTCCTCCACTGGCTGGCAATGCGTTGAAGCAGTTGCGCAAAATTGTCACGCACTCCGAATCATTCCAGTTATCCAAAACCCACTGCCAAAGTACACAAGTCATCAACGACGTCAGCAGGAACTACACCTTAAGGAGGAGCAGCAGCAAGAGGACAACAACACAAGAGGAGGAAGGAGATTTGATCAAGTTTGCAAGCGAAATGCCGTGCATGAAGCACTGGGGGAGGCGAGCAGGACCTTCATGAAGACGGCATCACCGGACGGTACGCTCTCGAACATGTTTCCACCCACGTGCTCAACCCCTGTCAAGCATTTGGAAATTAGCGCTGAAGATATCTGCACCAATGTTAAGGTCACAATCTAGTTGATGATGTACGATCTAGGGAGAAGCGAGAACATCATGATCGAGTAATACCTGGATAGGCAGGCGAAGCTAAGGCGACATTGGGTAGGTCAAAATTGATTCCTCGAATGTGCGGGTACTTGGCAGTGATGAGGGCAAGCGTGGATCCTGTACCTCCTCCAACATCCACCAAGCATTTCACGTCCTGGAAGCCATGGTAAGCTCGCAACACAGCTTTCATGTAGAGCCGCGAGTGGTGAGCCATACTGGAGTTGAAGACTTCGTAAAACCGAGGATTGTGGCCAACATACTGGAAACAACTCATCCCGTGCGCTCTTCTGAAAGGCTCCGTGGTGTCATCAAGAACCGTCGCAGACAGATGACGCCACGCTTCTTGAACATCCCGATCCTGCTCCAGGAACAACAAGGGCGCCAATGAATCTCCGTCCTCTTTGCCACTCACAAAATAAGTACCTACGGGCTGCAGCGCATAGCAGCGCTCCGTGTTGCTGCTGTTTGATAGCTTCCCATTCGCGACTGTCACAGTCGACTCACTGACAACATTCTCGCTGGCCAGTAGACGCAAGATACGCTCCAGATACCCATGGTTGATTACGGATAATCCGTTCACAGGTTGAACAACTTGCGACGCAATCTCCTTCGCCGTCAAGCTCTTACCAACTTCTCCTGCTTTTGCAAGGATTTCGAACACACCTAACTCGATAGAGGCTTTCAAAGCCGCAGGCACAGCACCCGCTACGGAAAGTCTCATGGCGGCATCCCTTGCAGCATCTTGCTCGCCAACAATTCCATTGCGCAATGGAGTCTCAGGATGATTCTCCTTCCCTACATGTGCATGATAGCCATTACCGTTTGCTGCCATGTCTTACAACAGAAAGAAAAATCACAAACTCGTAGGCGTGCACAAGTGTGTGCGCACTCTTGCTCACCGAAGAAGAAAGACTTGGATCTTGGCAGGCTGAGCAAAAACCATGGATTTATAGCCCCAAAGCAGTACTAGCTAGAGCTCCTCCTTTGCCGTCTCCTTCTTCGCGTTCTGCTTTTGTCCTTCTCAGTAGCCTCCATGGGACTGTTGGAAGACGTTAAATGCCCAATAACGAGCACAAGAAGTGGTCAACAGTGCTCACTCACGTGGTTTGCGTGGTTTTTTCTTGTGGTTTTTGCACTTCGGCGGACACTAGATAAATAATAAACACTCACTAAACTTTTTGCAAACATAGTTTCGGTGATCAGTCATGAATGCCACAATAGTCACTACAGTTGCTGTTCCTCCCAATAGCTAAGGCACCCTTCCACAACACCCACGAGATTTCTCTTTAATTTTAAAAATAAAAAGACAGCATGGGAGGTCCAACGACCACTCACACACATCCTGTCTGGCTGGCTGGTTTTCACAACCATGGACATATCCTAGGGGCGAAATAGATCCATGTGGATGAGGGCCCTGGCTATTGGGGGAGGGGAGGGACAGCAAGTGCCATGGCTATTGTGACCAGCACATTAATGAATGATCACGAAATCTATGTTCCCCCTAAACTTGTGGGGGACCACAGTAAACCAGAACTAGTGCATTGGTGGACCACAGTGAACTAGCGCCCACCAATGCACTAGTTGGCCATTCTGTCCATTGGATGGGCTGCATTTTTTTCCATCACGTATTAGTTTTAGGGGCTGACCCTTTTTTTAAGTTTTTGTTTCATCATGCATGTTTTTTTCCAGCTCTGACCTTAGTTATCCTTGGTTTCAAAATTTAAAAAAGTTGGCCTACCTATATTCATCCCATCAGCTTCCCTCCCACCCAATCTCATACCTACCCACCCACCTAATCTACCCAACCTACCTAGCACTTATATGATGTGAATGTCAAAAGTATTGCAAAAAATACAAATACTGCAAAAATTTGTCAACATCTGTTTTACTCTCTATTTGAGCCCTAGATGAAAATAAAGTTCTAGCCCCAGGGATGCAAGTATTGCATTTTGTGATGTATCCTTAGTTATATATCTTAAATGAAGGGTATCTCACAAAATGCAATTCTTACATGTGGTTTATTTTTACTTTTATTTTTTTCTAAATTATTTCTAAATTATATTGTTCCACTACCTCCGCCTCATTTCGCATGGACATTGCATGGAATGAGGGCATTCATGGCATGATAGTTTTGAGTTCTTCGGCCCCCTAGTTGAGTGGAGGGGTGCCCATAATTACCAATTGTCATAATCAAGTTGTGTTTATCTTTTGCATGCTTGTGAAGATTCCACTTTGCTGCGAAAGAAGCCTTGCAATCCCCAACTTTACCCAAAAAAATCTTGCGTTTCATTATTTCCCAATCCACACCCTCTGGGCTTAGGGGGGGAGGAGTTGAACATTAGCGTCCTTGCCTGTAGAATCTGTACATTCCTCAGAAGAATTTGCAAACCCCATGCAATTTTGTGGCAACTAACTCTAGCAAAACACAATAGAAAAGTTCTAATCAAATTCTCTACTATTGCTACAACTATTGTTTCAACAAAAAAAACTGAAGACTAAGAACTTGTACCTCCCACTGAACCTGCAATTTCTGAAAACCTGCATGTTATCATTTTATGAACAATTGGTGCAAGCTCTGCTCCTCAATGGCAGGTTCCAGTACAGGAATCTTAGTGGGCTCTAAGTCCTCACATAGAAAGAAAAAATGAAAAATTATATTACATACAGGTACTACTCTATTAAAAATCGCAGTAGTCATGAGAGAATCAGAGTAGTGCATTGCATAATGAAACAAAATTTCATATAAATAAATTAGTACCATTTTAGGTACCACAAAGGAAAAACCCACCCTCCTTTCCATGCCTATTCAAAACATGGGAAAAAGGGTGGGTGAAGTTTAAGGATAACAAAATGAAAATACTGCATTTGTGAAAACAATAAGCATAGACAATGTAAAATGAGGAGGGAAGAAGACTTCAGGGTTCAGGCAGGGGAATGTGTTTTTTGGAGGGGAAGGGAGAAAAAACGATTTGGCATGTTTTCAGTTTCATTTACATCTCACAAATGAGATTGCCCTTGGCCATGGAATTGGCTGCTGCTTGCAATTCTTCCAAGGAAAGTAGTTTGGCGAACCTCAAGTACATTCCTTTAGAAAATGAGATTGGTGCATTGGTATTGGTGAGTGTTAAGTTGCTCCAACCAATCAATATGAGTCACAATATATTACCATCACCACCAATGATTTAGTCAACCCAAAAATGTTAAGTTATTTGATTGCTGACAAACTATGGGACAAAGAACCTTTGCACACCTTTCTTCCTTCCGTGCCTTATATGCCTTACATTTGTGTTACTCAAAATTTTGTAAGAAATGACTTAATAGGTTGCTGTATGTAACAGGTTATTTAATTTAACTTGCGACCTAATATAACTTGCAACAAAATTAAACTAGTTACAAAACTTTACAAATAGCATTATAATAGGTTAGTAGACAGGTTGACAAGTAGTTAGTGAATCGATAGTTTGAAGAACAGGTGGTTGGTAAAACAGGTAGTTTGTTGAACAAGCAGATTTTTCTTTTTTCTTTTTAATTTTTGGATTGTTGGTGTTTATATTAATTAATAACTACTTTAACTGGTCCTTTTCAATTTTTTAAATATTAAATTAGTGTGTATATAACTAGAAGGACTTTAAATTTTGATTATCACTAGATCACTTGATTGTTGGACCACTTTTTTTTTTTTCTATTTTGAAGAATGAAGTGACTATTTTTATTTTATTTTTTTAATTCTAAGAATTTAAATACAAATTGTTGAAATTGCACACGGATTTTTAAAAAATTTCATATGTACATATTGCTGTTTTTTGAACATGTTGAAAATTGATGAGAATAGAAAAATCTGTTAACAATCTGATTTATACCTAATAAATTATGTTAGGTAATATATTTCTATTGCATAATCACCAACATTGGTAGCTAAAGATGTGTACAGTTCAAACTCAAGTCGCAAAGTTATTAGAGTCACAAGCTTTGGCAAAAGCCATTGTGGTGAGAGGGGTATAGAATTGCCTGGACTTGGTCACATTACAAAGGATGCAAGCATCTTTCATCTTAAGTCAGGTGATAGCTATGGGCTTAGCCACTTCTCGACTTCCACCCTTTCAAAACACACCTCCCATCATCACAACTGATCTATTGCAAGGAGTTGATTTTTGACATATAAATATGGCCGACCTACTCTAGGTGGTCAGTTATGGACATGGAAAGATTGTCATAGCTACTTTGAGCAAACTTGATGTTATGTCATTTCTCCCTTTTCCTTAATTTTACTCCTTTGTACATTTCCTTAATTGACGGTGTGTTTTTTAATAATGCTTTACAAGAATTTGTTGTTAGAAGGGGAAACTTTATTCAGGATCTGGTCGTCCTGAGAATTGAGGATACCTGACCAACTTGGGAATAAGCAGCAAAACAAAGGACACATCCAGCTCTCCCTAACTAAGCCTCCCTGAAGCCCAAAATAACTCTTAAACTTCTACTCCTTGAAACTACAGCTACATATTTTCATACAAGAGGCGCTAGGATTGATGCCAGGATAACTGAAAGGATGTTCCCTGGTATAAATATTAAGCCTGGTATCTAAACATTTATATCACTATTATGGTCTCTCCCAAAAAAAATTCAACCCCTTTATTGGGCCCATATGGGGCTAGGGGAGATGCTATCAACCCACCCCCAATCAAGCTCTGTTCCACACTTGTTTGGCTTCTCTTTTAGCACATGTTTTTCGACCCTGCATGGTTCTGCATAGAACCAGGCAGCATGGTTCTACATGTGTTTGTATTTTGCAAAACAACTTAACAATATTCTTCAAATTTAAGTTCCTTGTAATGTTTGGCTGCGGTTCAGCAGATTCGAAGTTTGAAACTCCAAGCCGCTTATCATAGTACTACCCACTGGCATAGATTTTGAGACTCGCAAAAGTCTGATCACTTTTCTATTCGAATAACTTCCCCACTCGCAAAGACCGATAGATTTTTCTTAGTGTACTTTTAGGACGATTGCTTACCTAAAAATTGCACTGTACCTCCCGATATCCAGAAGGTACACTCCACTGTTTGAAGGTACAGTCAAAACAGTTTACGGTACCTTCCGGACTTCGGAAGGTACACTTCTTTTTTTCACCCTTTAGTCATCCTTTTCTTAATTTCCTCTTTCAAAAAAAATTTACATAACTTTTTTTTCTTAAATTTTTTTTTCTTCCTTTGAATTCAATTAAGAACAAGGAGTAAACCATTGAAAAAATAACATAATAACAAAATTGATATCTCCAAAATCAATAGAAGAAAACTCAACAGTTTTTATTTTATTTTATAAATTTACATATTTGAATTAATAGCCATATTTGGCTATGTATTAAAGGACCAATCAAAAAAAAATTTACATATTCCTACAAGAAATCTCTATTTTGGGCTACTAAAATGTGATTTGTCTCATTGTGTCTTTATCATCATTAATTTTTTAATTTCATTTATAATTATAATTTTATTTTATGTATTTATATATTTTGGATAATAGCCAAATTTGGCTATCTATTAAAAGGCCAACCAAGAATTTTTCTACAAATTCCTACAAGAAATGGTCATTTCGGCTACTATAAGAATCCACGACAGGTATACTTTAAAAAAAGGCTCCTCGTTGTGTCTTCTCATTATTCAAACGTACCTCCTCGAAAGATTCGCCGTCAGTACTTTTCAAACTCCTCATCAAATCCGCTTTCCATTCAGTGAAAGGACAGGAGGCTGTAAAAAAGCATAAAATCAAACGAAAAAATGAAAATATGTTGAAAAAAACTCTACCAGAATCTTGCAGGAAGTACGTTCCGAAATTTGAGGCAACTCCCCTCGGCCTACCCTACCGACCTTGGATGGGCCTCAAATCCGGAAGGTACTACCAGCAAGACGTTCTCCTTTACAAAAACTCAAACCCTGCGACAGAATCACATGGTTGTTCTCTGCAGGGCCGCACTGTCCGGCCCAGAAAGGGCGCCGGACCAGTGCTCGATGGGTGGGGGGGTGTGAGACGCCGGCTCTAGGCGTGGTACCTTCACAACAATTACCAATTTATTCTGGTCTTAATACCCGTGTTCATATCATTGTTTATATCAGTTTTAAAAGGTCTACTTGCGTGAACAGCGCAGGGGTTATACTTTACTCTTACAGTTTAATAATTTTGACCTCTCAACCAAGAACAGGGTTAAATGGAACAAAAATACCCTTATTATTCCCTTGTACTGCTGTTTTTTAGGAAAATGAAAAAACACAAAAATTTGTTATTTTTTAGGGATTTCTGGCCCCTTTTGAAATTAAAATAATTAAATTACCCACATCTAGACCTAAGAATTTCCTAGGTCACCAGTTGTAGCAGCACCAGTCTTGTTTTTTGTTCAAAATATCGCCAAAATGCCACATAGTTTTCTGAAAATGAAATGGTCTGTCACAAATTCCCTTTATTTTAAAAGAAAAAATCCGCCTAATTGCGAAAGAGAACCTGGGTTAATGAGGACAATGTCCCATTCATGCCATACTGCCTCCGCTTTTAAGAGTTCTATGAAAAAGAGTTGCCAGTTAAATCGAAATCTGCCTAGTCTGGCTCCATCATGGAATTTAAAAAATGAACAAGGCGGTGTGTCACGCTGTGGCCTTGCCATTGACATTAAAAACATATCTTGAGGCAAAAGAAGAATTATGGAAACTCAAATATTTCACCATGCAAGAATATAATCTTCAAAAACTCGTTTAAAAAGAAACCAAAACCCTTCAAGATATTATAAATCTAGAACTAATCTCAAGTTTCAACACAAGCCAAAATATCATCTTTCCAAAATCCTCACATAAAAATAGACCTATTATTCCCGAGGGGCCAAAATCCCTGAAGCTACTATACTCTATAATGAATCTAAACACGATATCCTTGCTTTGGTTTATTAATGATTGGCAAGGTTTCATCGCTATTCTTGCTTTGGTTTATTAATGATTGGCAAGGTTTCATCACTATTCTCTATAATGAATCTAGACAGAATATCCTTGCCTACCAGGGCAAGGCCAATAAACCCTAAACCCTTTACGGCCTCCATGTGTCCTCCGTCCGCAGTACAGACAAGTGCAGGCCCTAAGGGCAAAAGCACATAAATGCACACCTTAATGGCAAAAGTGCGACTCTTTGTCTCAGCTAACAGTTAAAATGATGATGAAACCCTGTCAAACTTTATTATAGAAAAAGCACCAAAAACAAAAAAAGAAAGAGAAATGGAGAGAAAAGGAAACAAGAGACCTGGAGCAAACGAAGTCCAGGCAAGCAAACAGCCCAACAAAGACAGGCCACAAAGAGGAAAGGGAACCACTAAGAACTGAACCCTCCACCAGTCACATGAAGCAAATCAACTAAAGAAAGGGAAGGTCTACATGTTAAAAACCTATAGAGCACACTGCCATTGGTTCTAGAGCACCCATCCCTGATTTTATGTGGGCCCATTTCAGAGGTGTATATGAGTGTTGGGCGGTTGTTGACTTTTTTTTTGAGAACTCATACCATTCACATTTTTATAAAACAATTCATACCATGTGCAGTTCTTTATTTTTAGTTTTCCTCATGTCAAACCAGTTCTTTCACAACCCGTTCTTAAGTCGTTTAGATTACACAATTTATATTATAATTTATATTAAGCTGGTTCTTTAACTTCTTTTTTTAAATTGAGGATTAATATGAGTTTTTTGAAAAATTCATAGGGCAGAAACAAATCAGTAAGGTTCATTACAAAGCTCTAATATCTTAAAAAATATGTGATCACATTTTTAAGATATACAAGAGAAAAAACATTCAATTAAAAAAAATTCAATTCATTTCACTCAAATGAGCTTTTAAACTCCTTTCATTATTTCTCTAATTTTAATTCAAAATTTATCAAATTTTTTTAATTATTAAGAATGTTGTGATCCACCCTTGCATCATTTGGTCAATTTTTATTCATAAATGTTAATTTCTCATGATTATTTGATTTCTTATTCATAAATATTAGTTTCCCTAAGTTATTTGATTGGAAGCGCCATATCCTCAAATTGATGAACTTAAGTAATTTAAAGCTTTCGTCAATTCTTGTTTTCCTTCCCTAATTTTTTATGCCATGTAATACATTTTTACAAATTTATTTGGGCAATTTTTTAATAAAATCATACTTCAAGCCCTTAAAGACTTTTTTTTCAACATTTGCATATTGACAAGCTTTAGAAAAGGCACATATTCAAAGAAAGCCCTTAAAAAAATTTCATCAAATTCAAAATTTCACAACTTACTATTGATTTCAAAGCAATTATCATGGTATTAAAATTTGCACCTTTATCCTTAACATAAGGATATTTTTGGTGAAGCCATATTGTTCTAAAAGGTCTTGTAAACTTCTTTATGTTTCAAGCACTTCAAATAAATTAATTATAATGTGTTTTGGCATCCAATTTTCTCCCAAGAAATTTGTAACCAATTTAAAAACATCACTTGCCCATTCAAATATCCACAAATCAAAACTTGTAATAGTAGAAACAAATTTTACCAAAACTAATAAACCATGTTTGTTTTGTCTTTTCAACCATGTCCAATAACACTTCTTAACCTAAGGTTTTTTTTTAAAGGGAAAATAACATGAAGGCATAAATGCATTACCAAACATTTTAGCCATATATTCTCAACAACCTAAATGGGCAAACAGTTTTTGACAATTAATAAAGTTCCCAAATTCTCCACAAAAAATTTATAATGCACTTTTTTTTTTGGTAGGGATCTACGGCCGAAAAAATTGGAGATTACATGTGCATTCACCATAGACCATTTAATATTTGTAAGTAATTTTTCCAATGGATCTTTCAACTTGTTTATTTTTTCTTCAATTTTTTTTGTGATTAGTCCATGGCCGACAACTTTTTTTTTTTTAATGTAAGTAACCCATTACTCTTGAAATACAAAACAAGATTTTTTTTCAACCTTGTTTTTTGTTCCAATATTACATGACCTAATAGTCTATTGTAACAAAAAATACAACACATGACTTGTGGCACCTTAACATCAACTAGTGATTCATCATTGGCACACAAAAATGCCAAAGCTAGAAAATTTCTACCATGAGGTCTCCATTTTAACCATTGTTCATGCAATTTTTTCATAATTAATTGGATTATATCATCATTTTCTAATTGAAAATTTATAATTTTTCAAACCTTTCACCTTCAATTCTTCCATCCATTCTTATTTCACTTTCATTCATGTGAACGAATCACATCCCTCATTTGGAAAATTTGGTTCCATTTTCAAAGTGTGTTATTAAGTTAGACTTTGAAAAAACCAAACAATTACATTCGTTTGTAAAAATCTTCTATTTTGTAACCACTCATTTTGCAATTATGTTGTGACACATCACATCCTTTGTTTTGAAATTTTGGTTCTATTTTCAAGGTATGTTAAAAGGCTAAAGTTTTAAAAACAAAACTACAATTACATTCATTCATAACATGTTTTCTAACCATTCATTTTGCAATTATATTGCAACTATGTGTAATTTGCCACTATTCTTTTAACTATTAACCATGCTTGCAAAATTTCCAACTATTTAATTATTACCAAACTTTAGCTGTAAATAATGTGTTTTAGTTGTATTAGGGATGTATTAAGGAGACATCTATAATGACATATTAAAACATTATTTCAGATACATTAATGGTATATTATGAATAGAATAAATATATTTCTCAGTTTAGTCAAGGTTAAGTAAGTTAGGTACATAAAAAAAAGATTAATAGTTATTAACTATATAATTTATTTAATCAGGAATAGTTATTATTAATTACAAGTTAATTAATTGGTTTAATAAAATTTATTTTATTAATTTCATTAATTTTTAATTTAATTATGTAATTTTGTAAATTAAATTAATAAATAATAACCATCAATTTTTCATTTTTTAGTTTATTATGTGGTTAAATAATCATTACAAGTAATTAATCACCAATAAATCATTAGTTTGTTATTTTATTATTAACTAGTTGATAATTAATAATTAATAGGTATAATTAATATGTAACTACTAATAATAAGTAATAAATAAATCATTATTAATTACTGACCAGTTTTAATTTCACTTAGTTTAAACGATTTTATATTTTATCATATTTTAAATTTGTCAAAGTTTAACCAACTTTTTGTTTTGTCAAGATTTAGTCATTTTTAAAATTAGCCAATGTTTAACCAAGATTTAATCAAGTTTTAATTTAGCCATAGGTTAATCAATTTTTATCCAAGTTTTGATCAAATGTTAGTTTAGTTAAAGTTTAGTCAAGCTTTAATTTTATCAATTTTTAATCAATTTTTACCCAAGTTTTAATCAATTTTTTGTTTGGTTAATGTTTTTCCAAGATTTAGACAAGTTTTAGTTTAACCAATGTTTAACAAAATTTTGATGAATTCTTAATTTAGCCATGTTTTAGTCATATTTTAGTTTAATCAAGTTTTGAACAAAGTTTAACCAAAGTTTAGTCAAATTTTTATTCACCCTACAATTTGAGTTCCATTATTATTTTTTGTTGTGCCAATTTCCTCTTTGTTTGTGCATTATGCAAATTTGAATATAGTTGTCAACAAGTTGTCACAAAGATAGCAAACTGACATTTTCTACTTTCCTTTTGTGAAACTCCTTGTTTCTTTTATAACCTTGTGTTCATGTTTTTGATGATTGATTTTCTTCTTTTGGTTATTCTTCTAGTTTCCTTAAATCCAAATTCCTTTATTTTGCATTGTCAAAACAATAATGAAGATACATTCATTTTTTTGTCCTCTTTCCCTTAAAAGCTTTGATGTTTTTGTCTTCAACTTTTTTCTTGAATGTAAAAAAATAAAACTATGATGATTTGGGTAAGATTGCTAATGCATTTTGTTTTTAGTGCTAAATGTTACACTGCAACATAGCATACACTACCCATTATGTCGAAATTGGATTATGGAATCATAATGGGCAGTGTATGCTATGATGCATAACATTTTTCCCACTCCTCTTCACGCTTTGGTTGTTGTCTGTTTGGAGTTTCTTTGGAGTCTTTCCTAGTTTTCAACTGTAATAGTTAGAGTGATGATGTCTTCTACTTTGCTATAAATTCATCACCAATAGTGAAATGTTTTTTGAAACAAAATTGATTTCCATATTAAAGCATCACAAACTTTCATGGTATTTTTTTTAATTTCCCAAGTGTTAGCATTTATTTTTAATTTTCTATCTAACAAAATCAAAGCATTTTCCAAATGAGTTTTTTTTCCATAAATATAATCATGCTTCTATGAAGGATGACAAGTTTGTTTCAAAATAAGATGTCACTGGTAATGAAAACTGTTTTTGAATATTTTCTGTTAAATTCCCAATATTATTATTGGAAAATCTTGATTGTTCATTTGTAAAGAAAATTTCAGAT
>Ga0209611_10012579_pt1 | contig 11858 bp, 5 predicted proteins | sample S1TSphgellanicum_3_FD_187693 | JGI IMG/M metagenome (GOLD analysis project Ga0209611, IMG submission 187693) | Host-associated microbial communities from peat moss isolated from Minnesota, USA - S1T2_Fc - Sphagnum magellanicum MG (SPAdes) (version 2) | ecosystem: Host-associated > Plants > Peat...
AGTAGTGATTAAAAAATCCTTTGGAATGGTCAAGCCCAAGCCCATTATGTTGGGTAAGGTGCCATCGAGCCCATTAGGGTGTGCTAGGTAATGCACCCAACATGATGGGCAAAAGTGAGGGCCATTGCATGACACTTAGGTATGGGGTGTTAAATTCAACAATCTTTTAATAAAAACATGTTCAACAAACATATAAAGTTTGGGGTGGTAGATTATGTCATTTTAAAAATCATATTACATGATGTAATCTTCTAGTTTGGATTCATACATTTATAATAGAGATCAAATTTTTTATTGAATCTTGATGTTAAGAGTGTTGTGTTAGTTACTTGGTTAGGTTTCAATTAATTTGGGCTTAATTTAAATTAGTGTTTTGTTAAGTTTGGAATCAGTTCAAATGTGAATTTGTTCAAGTTTTTTATTTGTTATTTAAATTTGTTATGTAAGTTTTTAAATCAATTTTGGTGATTTGAGACACACATGTTTTGATGTTGCAAATTTTTCATGTTTTAAATAAGGACTTTGATTTACATGTTGTGTGTTTTCATTTTTGTGTGAGTTTCGACTTGAAATCTTGTGTTGTTTTAGATGAGTCATATTTTGAATCATCAAAAATCTTATATAGTTTGACATTGCAAAAACTAGATTTTGGTTTTGTAGCATTGAATTTTTTGTTTTGTGTGTTTTGTGTTGTGCATAAATACACATGTAGCATGGATTAAGGGGTTGTGTTTTTGTTTGTGCAATTATTATTGGTGGGGGTTACAAATAGGGGGCATTTCTGAGCAAAAATTATGGTTTTTATGTGAGTTTTGGTTAAACAACTTTAAGGAGTTGAACCCCAATGGGGTTTGGTTACCTTAGAACGTGGAAAGAAATTAAAAAAAAGTTGGAGAAGGATTGTGCTTTTGTCTTAAGTCCCTTTTTTCTACATTAGCAATTGGTGGTAGGAGTAGGAGTTGCCACCACTACCACCATTGAAGCTTTAAGTTCCAACTAGTTGGGCACCTTCCCTAGTCGCAACAAAAGGCAAACATGGTGGGGGGGGTGTGAAGTAATTGTCCACTTTGTCCACAACAACAAATGGGGGAAGGGGTGAAAAGCTTTGCTCCTTGTCTTTGTCATCTTTTAGTTCCCGAAGTTGTAGTTGCATTAGTAGCATAGGAAGAAGAAGGAAGAGAAAGAGATGGTACTAGACATGCTTGAAGTAGCATAGGAGATGGTAGACAAGCCTAAACATGGAGCTTCACATCACCATTGTCATTGAATTCTTCAACGAAGGCTCAGGCCAAATCGAAGAGGTTCAAAATGTAAAGAGGTTTGCTTGTTTCATAACAAGTTCTAAATAAGGGGGGATGAGTAATCCAATCCAGACTTGGTTCATTCCTTTTTTATTTTTCATTTTATTTGTGTTTTTCAAACCTAAATTTGGACTAGATGCTAGGTTTAGGTGCTTTGAAAAAGTTAGGCTTGGGATAGGGGGTGGGTTCATATCCAATCCAAACTTGCATTTTTTATTTTGATTGTAGAACGTAGTGATTATGTTCAACACCAATCCGAGCCTACCACATATTTATTTTCATTTTCATTTTTTTATTTTTCAAATTTCTTCGATCTAGGTGGTTTTATACATAATGGGTATGTAATTGAAATTTTATCTACCCATTTTCATTTGGGCACTTTAGTTTTTATATTTATTTTCATTTTCATCCACAGGGAGGTGTTTTTGTCCAGAATTTGCAAATTGTTTTTGTGTGAAAAGTAAATGACAAACCATAAGCTAATGTCATTTGTTGCTATTGCATGTTTGTTGGTAGATAGTTCACATGTTGTTTGTTTTTTGGGTGGGGGCTCACCAACCCATATTCACCAATAAACGGTTGGTCACTTTTTTCATCTACCCAGCTTTGGGGGGGGGGGTTTACAGAATATCAAAAAAGAAGAAAACATCAAGTGTGTTGTGTTGCAAGTGTCAATAATTAACTACATAATGACTGATCAATGACCAATAATATTTTTTCTAGGGTTTTTTTTTAACAATGTTTTTTGGATGGATTGGAATTTGGCACCCCTCCCACAAATTGGCACCAAACCATTTTTTTAAAATAATTTTTTTCTTGTTTTCAATAAAATTCAAACATAATTTGAAGTTGTTTAGTCTAGTATTGTCCTAGTCCTAATTTTGAAAAATAATAATAATAAAAAAATTCGTAAAGTCATTTTGTTATTGGGTTTTTCTTTCATCACCTAGTCCCTCTTTTAACCTTTACGCACTGTTCTTTAAAATAATAAAATTTTCTTAAGTTAAGACATGACATGTTAAAATTCAAGATTAGATGCACATGGTTTGAAAGTAATTATAGCAGCTCTACATGTTAGAATAATGAAAATGTAGTAGTAATAGTGCGGGTGTTCATGACAAAGAAAAAATAGGGGATGAAACTAGTTTTTGTACCAAAATCAATGCCAATTTCACTCCTTGTTAATTTTTTAAGAAAAAAATTCAGCCCCTATTATTGATTTCCTGCCCTATTAGGATTGAACTAGCTGAATTCACCCCCTAACCAAGGGACTTTATGGATAACTTTATTATTTATAGTTTGATGAATTAAGTTTTGGGTAGAGTTGGACATTGGGAGTTGATTGCTGAAAATTCATAAATGCATAATTATTATATGCATGAAAAAAAAAATTTGATTGACATTCATGGATCTAAATGACCATCACATTGATTCATGTCATCAAGTTTCCATTAAGTTGCATCCATTAATCAAAATCATCCATGAACAAAGTTTGATCCATATGGTGTGCTTTGTTAATGTCATCTAAACAATCATATTTTTTTCATTTGATTAATGTCATCTATGTTGTGGATTTTCATCCATATTTTCAATATTCATTTAATTTAGACAATGTCAAACATGTGATGAAGTTCAACCAAATGATCTACAAATTTTAATCTAACCTGAAAATCAAAACTTAGATCCCCTCCCAAGTGTAAATGGGTAAAAATGTAGTCAAAGGAATCACACAAGTGAGTGGACACTTTTGAAAACTACATTTTTGTATGCTTGAAAAATCACAAGTGAAACCTAATAATTTGAATTGTCATAATTTTTTTGAATTATTTTTCATTAATTGCAAAGATTATATGCTCAAAACTTGACACAAATCAGAAATGTTTTTACATGTGCAAAGTATTCAAACTTTGAGAATGGATAATCTTTGTTTTTTTTCAAATGACCTTTTTTTCTACCAAATTTGCACCATCTCTTTTGAAATTCAAAGAGGATTTTAACATTAATGATTAGAAATGAAAAAAGAATTGAACAGATGAAAATTGTTTTTATAATCAATTTGAGCACATTTGGGCAAAAGTGATTTTGACCTTGAAAATTATGGATTTTGAAAATGTGCCTTTAACAAATGTTATTCATGTTTATGTGATAGAGGGCATGAATGCATAATATACATGATATAGGATCAATTTTTAGTTTAAATGTATTTATATCTAAAATGCAATGTTAAATGGATACTCAAAATACAAAATTTGAAGTTATAAATCAACCAAAAAAACGACACATGTCATGTGCAATTTTTGGAAAAGGACTTTTACCTTGGTGTCCTTGACTTTTTTAACCATGATTTCACCCAAATATTTTTTAAAAATTGGTTCCACTAATTTGAAATTGATAATTTAATGTAAAATTTTGCAAAACTAATGCAAGGGGACCCTATCCCTTGTGGGGGGGAGGGCCCAATAAAGAAACTTCCTTCATAAATAAATAAGGTGCATTTCCCAAAACATTAGGAAATTTTTGGGAGTGCACAACATTGTAGCCTTTGAAGCTGTTTTAACTTATTAGGCTAGGATCATCCACGCACTTAAAACTTGATCTTTATATGGGTTACACCCAATGGGGAGCTCTCTATACATGCCTAAAGACCTTGTTATGTCAGGTCACCCATCAAAATCACATGAGTTTCCTTGGACATATTAATTTAAGATCACAAGGGCAATAACGTTTTGTTGCAACCATAACCTTGGGCTCACGGCCAAAGCAAGGGCTTGCAAGAGGGTGAGATAAGAGGGAGACTCGGGAGGCACATCTTATACTCCCGGGAGTGCAGGAGAGTGTGAGAAAATGAACCTTCACACTTCCAAGGCAATTCCCACTTGGGGAGTTGGAGTCCTGAAGGACTCTTGAATCTTCAAGGAGTAATTGTAGGGGTCAAAACCCATTGGTTTGAAGAGTTCTTTATATCATTGGAAAGTTATTGAAACGTAGATGTCTAAAATGTGCTTGCATCACCCATTTGGACGTCTGAAACACAAGTTATGGCCAAAAGAAAAGTCGAGAGTCAAATTGGCAATTTGACTCTTGACCACTAAAAGTCGGGAACTGACCCGATTTCCTTGTGTGTAGGTGGCATGCAACATACCATTAGAAAGCTCTCAACGAGGGCTACAACTTTGCTTTAAACCTCATCGCGATCGGAGGTCTGCATACAAAGTTATGGGGTTCCAAAGTTGCAGGAATCCCGACTTTGGTAATTTCAAGGAGTACAAAAAGCCATTTGGATGTGGGCCTCGTGGAGAGGCACATAATATACTATAAGGGGGAAAGTGGTGGCTTCCCCCAAGTCCGGGCCATTATGAGTCTTGTGAATCTGAGTTTGCCCGTGGTTCATCCTAACACCAAAAGTGTTTCAATTATGCACTAACCAACTTGTTGTTTGGTTTGTGCAAGTCTGAGTGAGTGATTAAGTGCTTGTCATTCTTCCTAGTCCCATCTCGGAGCTCCAACACGCCCCTCTACCCCTCAAAGTGCTGCGAACAAAGGAGCATGTTTTGATTCTTTGTTTTTTCGTTGTTTTCAGTTTGGACTCACATTTGAGTCCATTAAGGAGCCTGGGGGTGCATCACGTTTATTGTCACAAACATCCATTAGATCAAGGCTATTCCTATATCTTCACACAAGGTATCAACACAAGATTACCAAAAACTAAAAACTTTATGGCAAAGCCTTGTCACAACCCCATTTATATACTAGCAAGGAGGAATGGATAAATTTTTATCTCTATTCATATTCATCTATTTAACTATCACGTTCATCAAGCACAAACCAATGGGATCATGCCACTTATTGTTTTCCTACCATTAGCATCCATCTATGGATGAATCCTTTTTTGTTTGGAATCTATTTCTATGATCAAGTCAAGCATTTTTGAATTATGCTTAATTTCAAAATTAATTATTATATAATTCATGAGTCCAACCTTAATCCTTGATCAAAAGGTGCTCATGATAATGCCCAAGGTTACATTATTTATTCTTACTCGAATCTGTCATCTTACCCTTAAGGTAGGATTTATTTGATGTGTGTGCTTTTACCCCTCTGCCTTCTCCTTCTCCAACCTTTTTGTGGTGTTACAAACCCAAACGTGTGATCCTTGTGCTAGGTGTGACATATTACTTTGTAAAACCATCCCATGACCTCCCAATTTTTACCTGGTTATTTTGGAACATGAAGGCCAATTTTTGCTTAACACCATTCACAAATATACTACTTGAACCCACTTTTTATGATTTTGCTAATCACTATATGTCCCCAAAATTCTGCCCTTGCTAATAGCTCAAATGAAAAATGGTGGCAAATAGTTTTGAAAAAGAAAATTTCATGAAATTAATGGGAAGGCTTAGCACACACTCAATGGGCCTATTTTTTCATTTTGGGGGTTTGGGCAGGACATTCCCAAATGGACTCCCACTTTAGAAATTGGAGTCCCAAATTTTCAAAAAACAATTTGAAGGCTCAAAACTCATTGGATTGAAAACTTCCTTATACCATTGAACAACTATTAAGACGTAAATGTCTAATATGGGCTCGCATGATCCATTTGAGTACTTACACATAAGTTATGATCGAAAAAACGACTAGGAGTCAAAGTGTCAATTTTATATTTGACTACTAAAAGTCGGGAATTTCCTTAAATTACGTGCTTGTAGGTGGTGTGCCACATATTTTTGGAAATCTCTTTACGAGGGATACAACTTTCCTTGGGATCTTATCTTAATCAAAGGTTTGCACAAAAAATAATGGGCTTCCAAAATGACGAGAGTCCCAATTTTGGGAATTTCGAAACTCTTGATTTGGGAGTCTTAAAAAAAATGACATTTGGGTGCAGCCCTCATGATTAATCACAGAGAATATTATAAAGGGGAAAGTGGTGGCTTCCCCCAACTTCAGGCCGTGGTGAATCTTGTGAGTCTGTGTATGCTTGTGGTTGAATATGGAAATGGCTTTCCCAAAGGTTAACCATAGCTTCCAAAATGATTGAACTATGTTTTTTTTTTGGTGAAAAATGTTTTTGTCAAGCCATTAGATAAATTTTTTAATGATAGTGCATATAATGTAAGAATGTGAACATCACTAGAAATTACCCCTAGTTTGATTGATGTGCATTTCTTGTTAATTGTTGAAGGTACATCAGAAACTTGCCCCCTCCATGTATATGTGTTTTTACAACATGTTAACAATGTGTTCAAGGTTAAGTGCTAACAAAATGTTAATAGAATCATTTATATGATGTTGTGATGACATTACAACACATTGTGATGATTGATCATTATATTACAATGTTATTACAACATCATATGAATGATTGATCAACATTTCATTAACACTTAGCTTTGAACACATTGTTAAAATGTTATAAAAACATAGATACATGGAGAGGCCAAGTTTGAGATGTATTCATATTTGAAAACATCCCTCATAGCTTTCACAAATCATTTCAAGTTAAACATTGCAATAATTTTTCATATGACAGTATAACACAATACTCATCTAATCAATTAGCTACCATTCCATATGTGAAGTACGTATAAGCAACTATGACTTTTTGAATTGTGAATAAACCCATTCCACCATAGTTGTCATGCTTTTACACAAAATAAAATTCATGGTTAGTAATAGAGTCCATGATGTAAGTAAACATAAAATTGTTTCATTCTATTGTCCGTTTAACAAAAATGTTCCAATTATGCACTAACCAACTTGTTTTGTTTGTGTAAATCAATATGAATAATTGACCTGTTTATCACTCGTTTTAGTCCCCATTCCAAAGCTCCAACATGCCCCCTCCCCCCCCCTTGAAGTGATATGAATGAAGGAAGACACCCTAATTTCTTTTTCTTCGCATTTGAGTCTTTCAAGAAGTTTGAGGGTGCGTCACATGGTACTAAAGCTTTGGTAGAACTTGATCCACTAATTGGGGAATTTCAATGGCACTGAAAAAAATTCGTAAGCCGATATAGGAGACCATGGTGGAAGAACCCACCCAAGACTTAGATGTTCCATTTGATATTAACATAAGGTGTAAAATGACTTTTGAATGTTTGACAAAAAAATTTAGTAGAACTTTTATAAGTCCTACAAATTAAACATTTCAAATGAACTTTATTATAACCTTATATACCCAATTAAAAAAAAAAGTAAAAGCCCATTGAAGCGAGAGAAAGAAACAAGTTTAACTTCAATAGAAGTGCATCACACACCTTCACCTTGATGACATGTAAGCAATACATTGTGCAAGAAGACAACCCAAAAATCACATTGTCAAAGATTGCACCCAAAACTTAAAATGGTTATTAAAAACATAATCTTTGAACATTTGACAAAGTTGTAATATGACAATTAACATGACACATACATTGAGTTATCACTACTACAAAACATGGTTTTTCAAACGGTTCAAGTTAACTAACTGGTCATTTTTTACTGATGGACATGTCCATTTTTATTAGAGGCCCAAAATATGTTTTTTTTACCAATCAAGTTGACTATAATGATATATTTGACCAATACATCTAATCAAACTAGAGAACCCTTGTCAAAGTGGCCAACGGGTTTTAATTAAATGTGACATCTAATCAAATTGAACATAATTTTGGATTCCATCCTTCTCCACTATAGGTACATCAACTATTCTTACTTTGAAATTTTTTAATCCCCACATTACCACAAGGTCCAAAATGCTCCATTCTTGTATTGTCATTGTTTTCTTCTTTTCCTTTGTGGTTGAACAAATTAGCAAAAATTGTGGTAGCAAACTTAGAAATATGTGATACCATGTTGTGGACATTGTCCAAATCCATAGCGACCATTGCAATGGTCTTCTTGGCACTTACTAAAAGGTTTTCAAGACAAACTCCTTGAAGCAAAAGTTTCGAAAAGAGATTTAAAATTACTACACACACTTCAAATAAACCAAAAACCCGATGCTCAACAAAACCATAAACACAAAAAAACATATTGGAATAACCAAGTCATAAACAACAAAATATAATCTAGAGTTCTTACTTGGAGTATTGTGATTGGGGTGGTGGCCACTCCTAATGGAAATTCTTCAAATACATTTTTTTTTCATTTTTCTTTCTGACTTTGCCTCAATTGACAACCTACAATCACATTACATTTTATATATTGATAGGCACCTATTAGTTACAATATTGGAAAACAACAATACACAAACAAAGACAAGTGAAATATAAATCTACCCTAGAAATCCAAATTAGCTTATAAAGCTTTTTATGATGGAACACATATCCGTGTAGAATGTAATCCTTATAGCTTATCCTAACACTCATGATGTTGATCATCAAAATGATCTTGTGCGTCACACACAATGATTATAATATGCATGATATCAAGGAGTGTGTGAATTAAAGTCCATAACCTTTAAGTAGTTTAACTTTCTTCTATAACCTAGAATCTCAAAATCTAATTAATCTATCCCCAACATTAAAGGGCTTTTACAGATCATAATGTTTAAAGGGAAAAAAAAAAAACAAAACTCTTCCAACTCACTGAGTGAGCCTTGCATTTTGGTATCCCTGCATTTAATTGCAAGACTTTGTTATCCGATGTTCTTGTTGTAACAACACTGGCCTTTCTGCTTGTATCATGGCAAACATTGTTTCCATGCACATGGATTGGAAAAATTTGCCCTAGAGGCACCCTTGGAGTTGTGGGTTTGTTGGAAAGTTGTCTAGGTCCTCTTGTCTAATGCAGGAAATGCCATACCTCCTCCTAGTTAGGGTGTTGGTTGTGATGCTAATCATCAGAATGATCATGTGTGTAACACACAATGCTTACAATCTGCATGACATCTGGGAATGTGTGAAAAAAAGTCAAAAATCTCTAATTAGTTTAACCTTCTTCTGTAACCTAAAATCTTGAGATCTAATTAATCTTTCCCCAACATTAAAGGGCTTTTGTAAATCCACGATATTTTTAAAAAAAAAGAGAAAAAATACTCTTCCAACTCATTAGATGAGCCTTGTGTTTTGGTATCCCTACATTTAATTGCAAGGCTTTATTACTAGGTGTTCTTATTGTAACAACACCGGCCCCTTTGCTTGCATCATGGCAAACATTATTTCTGTAACTAATAGCAGAATACAATTGTGGTGGAAATTTATATATATATATATATATATAAATAATCTTGAGACATAATATTCTTATTTTATATTTATTTTTCATACTTTGGTGAAATTTCACACACAAAAAGACTAGTGAAAAGAATTTGTTAGATAAGAATTACTAGTGTTTACATGTAATTTGAGTACTTGGTCTATGGTTTATTAGTTGAGATAATTATGTGTGTTAAAAGTTTCAAATTCTTGTTCAAAACTCTTTTGAAATGTGCATGTCTTTTTACATGCACATGTAATCCTTAATTCATTTAAACAATTTTTCAAAACGATATGAAACATTGATTTGAACAATATCTTTGATCAAATTCTCTTTCTTTGCACCTATATACAAACTAAAATGAGGCTATTATAACATTTAAATGTTAGTTTATTCAAATAATTCCTCAAAATAATTGAAGGCTTGCATTTGAACAATCTTATCGGCCATGTAGTCTTTTTTTCATCTTTAAGCATAAGCCTATTTGGGTGTAATCATACTAACATGTACCAAAAGCAGTTGTAACCATTGCTTAATTTTTTGAATTTTGGATTGTAATATAATAATAATAATAATAATAAATCTAATTTTTTTATAAAATGTTATTGTGAATACGTTATGTACATATCATAAAAAATTGGAATCAATCTAATCAGTGAAAAATATGTATAAAAAGTTTTAACCTCTTATAACCATTGCTAAAAAGTTGCACAAAAGTAACTTCAAAGCAATTTTGACACTAAAAGCACAATTTGAAAATATTTTTTAATGAAATTTTTTTGGATATACAATTTAACATAATAGTATTAAGAAATTTTAAAAATTTTTAAATATTTTTTGAAAGACATATTTAGAAAAATTATAAGAATATTCTAAGAATAAAGCAGTGGTCTAAGGGGACACGTGTGGCTCCTAATAACGTGGTTGGACCCATCCCACAAACCCTATATAGCTGAATTACATTAATATTATAATCCTTATTTGTATACAAAATTGTCAAAAGAAGTATTGAAAGAGGATATCACCTTCTCATGATAGGTCAATATGCAACTTGACAACATCAAAAGTTATTAATGTCAAACATCAAGGAGAGGGGTTGCATGGAATATTGAATACCAAAATATATATAGAAAATTACAGGTACGTATTCCACAACCCTCTCTCATCATTGTTGGATTTAGGAAGTTTTGTTCTTAATATCTATTAACATTGATATATAAAGATCCCTGGGCTTCTTGAGGCATGCTCACAAGGATCATGCTTTTGATACCAAATATCAAGGTTTTTCTTCAATCTATTACACCAAGATCATTAGAAGATTGTCATTCATTGTTGTTCCAAAGATTTTTCATGATTTTTTCAATCATTGATCGGCTTTCTTTAAGTTAATTTAAATTCATTTCCGTTGTATGAAAACCTTTTGAAATTAGCCAAAACCTCCTTCTCCATCTTCACATTCCTCACAAAATTTCACTTATATTATAATATTCAACGAAAAAAAAATTGTTCAACAACTTTTGACACGCTTCCCTCTTGTTCCTTGGAAAAAAACTCTACGTTTTTTATTTGTATTAGACCAAGTGACATGAACTAAACATTGATTGCACAATGAAGAGTTGAAGAGATGACTTGGTTGAGAGATGCATTACATCCAAGGATGCATATAACTCCTATCATTATGAATGCATAGAGAAGCAAACATGCCATAGGCTAAACAAACTATTCAATGTAGGTCGTAAGCATAAAGATTTGGTTTCACCCATCCAACAAGGCAAGTGGAAAAGTTTTGTTGGCCTCTTCAAATGTCTATTCCAAATAAGAGAAATAAATTATCATCATTCTTCTTTGGTGCAAGAATAGAGAGTGAAGTTTAATTGACATTGTCCGAATCATGTGCAGCCTAGGGTAAAGTCCACAAAGCTAAATGGACATTGTTGTGTAACAAATTGGTTTCTAGTTTGTCACAATGCAGTGTTACCATTGTTGTTTTTGTTGCATTTCATTCATTCAATTTTTCCTTGCGATTTTGTTGGTAATTGGTTGTTTGTTTTTTTTTTTCTTATAATTATTTTGTTTAATTTTGACACTCAATTTATTTGTATGGTGTGTTAATTCCTTGCCCTTTTATACAATGTTCATTGTTTTCCAAATAGCCTTTTGATAAAATGTGTTTTGAAAATTCAATTTTCTTGTTACAAGAAATTAACTTGGAATATGTTTTTGGAAATACATTTTCAAATTTAACAATTTATTTGTGTGATTTTTTTATAAGAATTTTTTTGTCAAAAATTTTGTTGGCCAAAGGCTTTACTAATCTTGAATTAGGGACTCAAAAACTCATCATTGTCTTTTTGTCTATCCCACGTAAGTTTTGAA
>Ga0209611_10012580_pt1 | contig 11858 bp, 9 predicted proteins | sample S1TSphgellanicum_3_FD_187693 | JGI IMG/M metagenome (GOLD analysis project Ga0209611, IMG submission 187693) | Host-associated microbial communities from peat moss isolated from Minnesota, USA - S1T2_Fc - Sphagnum magellanicum MG (SPAdes) (version 2) | ecosystem: Host-associated > Plants > Peat...
TGTGCAAAGAGGAAGAGGAGGCCAAGGTGTACCACCAGCAGTGTAATAGCAAATGGTTTTGATATAAAAACCTCCTCATGCACAAACTTGAAATTTACAGACCTGCAAGTCACCCTATACAAATTCAACTGATTTTCTAAGGTTGAGATAGACTTTTGGCAACAGAAACAAACTCCTTAACGACCAATCTGACTTCCTGTCTGCAAAGCCCCCTGAAATTATGAACTCAGATATTCCAGCCAGGATCATGTAACAGAGTACTTTCCACAACAATGTTCTGCCAGTTTGCATTTGAAATACCAGAAAACAGCAGTGATATCGTACTGATCACAAGCAAGGTAACAAATCTAGCTCAATACATCTCAACAATACAAAACAGGAGTGTAGACTGTCAATTAATTTGCTTGTTTCCAAAATGAACAGTAGGGATGAATATACCAGAAATGGATGAAGACTCGACCAAGATTGAATGCTCTTGACAGGTACTCTGTTGGATATGCTGCCAGAAAGGGCATACCAACTATGACCTGCACAGTTTGCTCCATATGAGACACTATAATACTTTGCTTTCAACTTGAATTTAAAAACAAAGTTCTGAATTGATGTCAGTAAACACCAGTGCAATGAATGTTGAGCCAACTCATATGCTGAAGTTCCAGGTTTTTAGAACAAAAAATTCCTGGATCCAAAAATTGCCCGTCTGTAGAGAATAGAAGAGGAACCTGAAAAATTGCTGCACAGGATAAAGCTGCCAGCACTCCCCAGATGGTCAAGCTCTGCACCTTGTCCAACTTAGCAAGTTGCCAGTGTATTTTTTTTCACCATCCCAATTCAAAACCTTTGAGCTTCATACATCTATGCTGGGTTCATATTTACATACTTTGACATGGCCTGCTCACTAGGTGCTTGAAGAAAGTAATCAGGAAGAAGGATGATCAACTGTTACCTTGAACAGGAGAAGCAGTAGAGGAGGTGCAAACAGCAGCACATTCATTTTCACAGATACTGCCGCACTGGTACATAAAACCATCACCGAGCCATGAGACTTCAAGTAACCCTTTGTTTTAGTTTTGGACTGATTAACTCTCTAGAAACTACTGAATGAAGGAACACATGTCCAACCCAAGAAGTAGATTGTCTAGTACACCCCAGGCAAAAATGCAGATGGTGAATATTGACAATATCTACTTTACAGCACCTGGATGTGATATGAAAGGGCGAGTCTGTAGCAGATTGCAATAACAATCTAGAGCAACTAGACTGTTGATCATATCTAAACATAGTCTTCACCTGACCTTTCATTATGATTTTCCAGTGATGTATCTTGGTATTCAAGACCTACATGCCACATTGCGTAGAATGCACAGCACAACAATTTATTGCATAAAGCCTATGCAGTAGTGATCCCTTGCCTGAAAACTGTGAGGGCAAGGTGCCAGTGCTGTTGCTGCATGAGAGCTATTGAAGCATGTGTAAGTGTGGTTGCCACACAGTCGTTAAAAAGACGCAGCACAAATATTGAGTGGACTCTCTTTGACAAGCAGAGTAAAGGAAGTGCCCACCATGGTACCTGAAATTTAGACCCATACAAGGCAATTGGCATCACTACTTGGGAGTAACCACACACAATGCAATACAAGGCAATCAGCATGAAAGGAGCACAATACATATGGATTGCCACTCAGCTTAGGGTTTAGGGTTTTTGGTTGAGGGAATTGAAGATAGCCCACCACTTGAGTCCGGGTGTAGATAAGCAGGCAAAGGCTGAGGTTCACCATGTACAAAACCCCAAACACAATCTGCATCACTACTCAGGAGAAACAAAGTTACAACCAGGCACATGACTGAACTCAACCAAAATTATGTTTGTCAGTCACTGTGCACCAGGTTGAATTTGAAAGGAGCAATGTAATACCTGTGCTGGAAAGACAGCACCTCTAGTTATGTAACGAATGCCTGAGTAGACATATAGGAAACCAGCAGGATACACCAAAGGGCCTGTGTCCCCATGGAGTTCTGCATAGTTTCTCTCGCCAGCCAAAAACCCTGTTACCTGGCCCACCCAAAGCAGACTAAGATACATGAAACCTTGCCAAAACTCTGGTCAAGGAAGCAAGCATGCAAGGAATGGGTGCTTCCTTTTGTTCTGCCTTTCTCTGGAAATTAAATGGGGTCTGGAGTCTAGCCTATTGGCCAGGGAAGGAGAGAATTTAGGCCTAACTAAAACTTTAAGGCAGAATGAAGGACTCTTTGGTCACTTCTGTCAGATCCACTCTAAACAGTAGTCCATTTGCAAATGATTGTAAAGATTGGTGCAAAGAGGCTATAACAGTGTGAACATGGAAGCTTGTCACAAAAATCTTCTAACTTCTTGACAATTCTGGTCACATTTACACTCGTCCTCTTCCACAAAGACTTGGAGAGATTGCATCTCCTGGTCCAAACGCCAGCAAGCTGAAGTTCCAAAGCATTTTCACATCAAGTAAAACACCAATGATGAGTTCAAAGGCCACATTAGACATCACCTGTGACATATAGGCATCCCAGTCGATCTTTGTATCTGCAGCTCCTAGATGCAGCCCCCCACATTATTCAGAATTCTGAGCAAAAGTAGGCAGTTTACTGACTCCCTTATCATGCATTGAAAATAGACTCATCGTCAAGGAAGGCATTTTCATGCATGCATCCCAAGATCTGCTTTAAGGAAACCTTAAACCCTTAAACCCTAACGAAACTCAGCAACAACAAAAAGAAATTGGAAACGCTTAGGGTTTCCAAAACCTCACTCTCGAAAGGAAACCAACCGCATACTTCTCGATCTGACAAAGGAGAAAAGCCTCTCCTCCGAGTATGTACCCCACTCTCTAATAGACAAGATACTCAATTAGCAAACGTTCAGTCAAAGAATTAAGACAAACGGGAATGAAAGCGAGAACGCCGTACAAGGCACCCGTGCAATCACGAACGCCGTAAGCAAGGCATCGAAAAGAAGAAGAAGACAGCACACAGTCGGAAGCAGTGCGGTAGTACGGGTCTCCCCGGAGGGCTCAGGAGGCCGGAAGTGGCGGCCCTCTTTGCGCGTGTAGCGATCCTGATCCGCCTCTCGCCTCACTTCCGCCATCACTGCAGAACCCATCCCTTGCAAAGCAGCAATGAAAAAGGAACAGCGTCTTCTCGCTCCAGCAAATTCAATACTCTTGACACCGCCAACATTCCCACGTTCAGTCAGACCACCGCAGAGACCGGAATTCAATCCTTCTGGACTATGCCAAAAAAAAAAAAAAAAAAAAAAAAAAACCTTCTCAGAATCCTTGCGTTTTCTGCCCACTCCACCTGCACATGCTCTCTCTCTCTCGCACTCAATGGAATTGTCACTAGTCAATCCCGTTGCTCGCACCCTGCAATCGCTTCATCGCTGTGTGCGCTCGAGATCGGCCCCGAGGAGCTGCTGCCCTAGGGCTCAACCCGAGCCCTCGTTCACACGGCGACCTCAGGCTAAAGTCGATCCTTTGGTTTTCATGTAGTCCTTCAAATATGTATTTGGCTTTCAATGCAATCATGAATCATTAGACCAATTCCTAACCACCATGATGATTTGATCCATGTTCTCCATTTGGGAAAGTTACTCTTTATATATATTTATGGGACTAACGAGATAAAAGAGTAATTTTGGTAGGTTATGAAATAATAAAATAATTTTCTATTAAATTTAAAAATATTTCAGATATATTTTGGGTGTATTTTCAAAATTCTAAACAACTTATTCATATTTAAATAAATTATAAAATATTTTTTTCCAAACAAGTTGCACCTTATATTTTTTTGCGTGTTAGTTGCAATTTTCTTTTTGTTCTCTATTTAAAAGCAACATTGTTTTAGATCTATCAACATCCCAACAAGACTCATCTCATGTTTAGTTTCCATTTGTGACCCAAGAATTCCAAGGGTTTGCTTGGCAAGAGAACTAATATTTAAAAATTACCCCTCATGGATGTGCCACGAAGCAAGGGGATTTACACATGCATATGGGATAATAGACAACCTCTTGAATAAAGATAATTCTCTAAGAACAAATGCAAGTGAAGATTCTTCAATTGATGTTCCAATGCCATACATATGTTATATTATTCGACATTCTAATTTGAGACTTAAGCTATTGTTATGCATGCATTGGTAATGGAGTTTAGCTCATCAAAGCATATCATCACACAATGAATGACAACTCTTACATTATACACAAAAAGGCCAACCAAATTGTATTCCCACATTCCACATAGTTTTCCACAACATGTAAAAGACTTGAAATTATGAATCCAACATAATTACAAGCATGATACGTGTTTGATGTAGATAAAAAGCTTTCAAAAGTTGGACAAAAAGTTTAATCACCTTTACAACTTCTTGCCATATAAATTTATGGATATTAAGGAAGATTTTAGCTTCAAACGGGTTAGAAGTTTTAAGGAAATAAAAAAGTCACTCAATCTTAATTTCCATGTTGACTATTAATGTAATAGTTGTCAAAACATTTGGTAATTCACCCAATGACCTCTTGATTGACTCATCACGGGCTTGATACAATAAGGTTCAAGCAATATGTGATGGCCTTTACAATAGCCCACACTTGGGTGTTGTGAAGTCATGGTCTTCTATTTTCCATCACAACTAATTATGGCATTTTAAATTTTAGAGTCTTTTCAAAGATAATGGCATATATGATCTTTATGGGAGTTTTCAACTTTTTATGTTATATATAGGCAAAAACATGACTAGGGTATCCCATTTGAGCCTAACATGATTTCTCACGTTTACCTTTTCCCTCACAAAATCAAACATATTTCCTATATTTCTCCTTTTCCTTCATGTCAAATGAAATAATTTTTTTGGTATAAGCTCGTAGAGCTTCTATTATGTGTCAAGTCTATGTTCTATCAATTATTTTAAGTGCTTATAAATTCCACTTTTTGGAACCTTATACATGGTACTTGAATAAGGCATTTAGTTCTTGTCACGTTTGAATGTTTTATACACATTAATGCCAAAACAATTTATAATATCAAAATTGGGGGAAAAAATATATTTATACATTCCCAACTAATCCTTGAACCATTTTTCACTAAATAACACAATTCTTTATTTTTCCCCAAAACTTGTTAAAGATTTTTTAATTTTTTACAAATTAAAATGTTATGCATAAAATCTAGTACCTTGATAACATATGTAAATGTTGAGAAATATTTTTAAAGGTTTGTCAAGGTTTCTAAAAAATTTTCAAATTAAAATTGGTATTCATAAAATATACTTTAATAACATATGTATTTATTGAGCAAACAAAACTTTATGTATCAATATTACATTAAGCTAACAAGGAAACTCCAATTGATGGTGTACATTGGATATTTGATGAAACATGGTTGGACCCATCCCACTATCAATACAATATGTTTTTTCCCCATTTTTTCTTGATTCCTTTCCTCAACCTTTTTTCCATATAATTGTTTTATGTAAATTAATTTAAAACAATGTTGGTTGATTCTTAGATTTAAATTTTTTTTGTTATGGCTAATTTTATATATTTTTTAAAAATGTAAAACCTATTGATTATCAATCTTATATACAATTTTAAAAAATAAAACATTTTAGTTTGAAGGCCAGGTCAAGTTTTCCAAACCATCAATCCCCCATTTTGATGATTTAAAGTTTTATAAGACCTAGTAATTTTGAGTCCAAAGTTAGTTTTGGGTTTTTATCAAGTCTTTAAACTTGGACCTACAACCTTGTCTAGACCCTACTTAAAAGCCTACATTCTTAACAACAAAATAAAATTTCAAAAAACCTCGTAACAATAAGGGAAAAATTTAGAAATATAAATGTAAAATCTTTAAACAAAATGGGTTTAGCAACCCCATTTTGAATGTTCCAAAATTTTGCATTTGTAAATAAGTACAAAAGAAACACAAATTATTTGTAAGAAAAATGATGCTCAAATGGTTGGGAAAATCATTGTTTGTCATGGTAGTTGAGGCTCCAAACCTTAAAGTAGCATTCAACTTTTCTTTTGTGACCTACCTAGAGCATAGACCTATTAAACCATATATATAATAATTAAACTTGCCCAAACATGGCTTGAAATTCATCAAGTTGGGTTTAGCCTTAAATCTATCCCCACATGACCTATTAGTTTTAGGTTTTGGTTGGGTTTAGGTGCCCAAACATTGTTGAAGACTTGTTAAGTTAGGTTTAGCCTTACATCTATCCTTACATAGACATATTCAGTTCAAGTCTTGGTTGGGTATAGGTGCCCAAATATGGCTTAAGATTTGTCAGGTTGAGTCTAGCCTTAAATATATCCCCACATAGTTTTATTAATTTCAAGTCTGGGTTGGGTCTAGGTTTAGGTAGACTGGTTGGTTTCAAGTCTTGGCTAGGTTGGACCTATCAATTTTGGTCTTTAAGCTTAGATTTAAACCTAGACATGAAACCCAAAACTAACCAACATCGGTTCACACATCTTTCACATTTACCTATTTTATCCTTATAACAATTTTATTGTCATTCGTAGCATATTGATATGCCTTAGATGTCATTATCCCATAGCATGTACCTTAATCAACCTCTTTCATTTTCAAAGGTTGGCAAATTAATAATGGAATGTAATGTTGTTGCCATGGTTATCATGTTAGTAATTAGTACCTTCATCTTTTACTTGAGAAATCAAACAAAATTCTCTTCAAAATAAATATTAAGGTTATATAAACATGTAAAGTTCAATTATTTCAATCATTTCATTTATTTCGTACAATTCAATAATAACATACATGGGTCCTAATCTTCATTTTCAAAGTTGATAACTAGAGAAAATGTGTTCATAACATTATTTCTAAACATTCATAGATAAAAACTTGCAAAGATGATTGTTGGTAAGTGCACCATTCAACACAACATCATTCAAGCTCTTGTTAATGCCCACTTTGCCAACTATACACTAAAACAATGAAAGAAAACAACAATGTGAAATGATCATGCTTGTAAAATCAAAATTGAAAACACATTGAAAAAAATAATTCATGTTCACATTTAAAGTGAAATGCAAAATGTTTATGGAATGCATCAACATTGAATTTATAACTATGTGACTTTGCCAAGTGGCAAAGTCAAAACTCCATATCATGACCAAATTTACTAAGAAAACATAATAGCACATAATAACAAAAACAATGTCACATTTTCATTCCCACCTTTTGTGAACCACACACAAAGATATTCAAACTCTTGTGGAGATTTGTTAAATGAAAACACAACAAAGTTCATGGGGAAGATGCAATTGTAACAAGTTACAAAAATAGAGCTTGCAAAGATAATCAGATTGATTTTGAATTTTTTTTTCGTGAAAGAACTCATAATTTAAGTGCAGGAATGTGAAGAAGTTGATTCAAAACTAAATTCCAATAATTTAAAAAAAATGATTGAGACCCAAATTTTAATAACTTTAGAACTAGGATGAAAGGCTTTCTTGAATACTTAAAACTACACAACAATAGTTCATGCTCCTTAACCCAATTTTTCCTTCATATAACAAAGAAACTTTGGGACTTGTTTAGACATGTTTTTAAAATTCCATTTTCTCTTTTTTCAACTCAAATAAGGTTTTTCTGATATTTATCCATTTTTTTTCAAATTAAAAAAAATTCGTTAATTGAATGTAACAATGAAAAGTAATTACATTCCAATATTACCAACAAAATTGAATACAACCTATCTAATATATACAATTTATGCCGAAAAGATACAAAGTTGGACTAATTTGGAAACATTAGGTATTTACTTTGTACCACCTATTTTATTTTATTTTTAGTTTCTAGTTTTATTTTATTAGTAGCCATGATTGGGGCTATAGTACTTACTATGCATAAAACTACTCAAGTCAAAGACATGATATTCCATAGTAAAAAAAATTTATGGAATTACCTTGGCACTGTGGTCATTGTAGTTTTTCAAACCACCTAGGGGAATGAATGAAACTATGATTAGTTATTCAAATTAACAATAAAAACCACACCTACATGTGAACAAATTGTAAATATAATGCAACATTAGTTATGCTCCTCAAAAAGAATGCGGAAAGGGAGGTTGCTCTTAATGCTTGTCATTTGATTATTGGGAGAAACAAAACAAAGACCTTGAGAAATCCACCTCTTACAAGACAAGAACTTTGGGTAAAGGATATGGGATAAAATGTGGTGTTATTTGGAACTTGGGGAACAAATTGGGAGCAAATAAATCACTTTTGGGAACCTCATGATGTACCCCCAAAGTTAAATTTCTTAAATTAAACAAATTTTTTAGCTACACATTTCTTGTGTCTGGTCCAATGACACAGCCACACTAGAATTGAATCTCACAATTACTTGTTGTTGTAGTGGTGAATCTCACTCTTGTTGATCTTCCTAGTCTTACACAATTCGATGAACTGCTTAGTCATAATTTGCAATATGTTTGGCAGGTTTTCATTTGTGTTGTTTGTAAACTAGATTCCAGGCTGGGTTTTTCAACTGTGGCTAAATCTAGTTGATATTTCTCTCAATTTCCAATTTTGTGGATAGCCACATTATTTGGAAACTTTGTTGAGCATGATCAGCTTGTTTTTGCAGATGGGTAATCAAAGAAAACTTGGTTTGATCTTATGTTGAAAAGGTAATCAAATTTGTAATCTTAGTAGATTTGTCACCTTCTATATCTTGTGATGAATGATGATATTCTTCAAATGTTGGATTCACTGAGATCTATGAAGAACAGTGGCAAGAGGGGGTAAGCTTAATTAGGGGTTGTTTTCTATGCAGCCAAATTCTATCATTTTGGCTGTCTCTTCTACCAATCAGACAGAGGTCAATAAAGATTATGAGAGAGGTTGACCCATCCAATGTTAAGTGCTGCTTGGAGAGTGATTCCATTTCTGGCCTTGGTGTATGTTTTTAAATTGTGTGCTATGAATGTCTGTCTTCAAGTTTATTGGAGTTGCATTGAAAATTGTAGTTAAAGTCAATTTTTGGAATGTCACCTAGTTTATTGTTTCAACAGTGCACTTAACATCTAGGTTGCTGGGTTGCTCTTCCATTAATCTTTGGATCTAGGTTCCTCTTGAGGCTTTCCTTATTTCTCCATTAGATTAATGTTTCTTTGGTTAAGGTTCTGGTTTGCACTTTAGAACAAATGTCATTCCTGGAAAACTGATGCCCATCAGATACTATTTTATTACAAATGACTTGGAGGTGAAAAAACTTACCCCATGTTTGATAACCAACTTGTAGCTGCATTGAAAAAGCTGCCATTTGATAAGCATTTCTCAATACAAAATGTGTGGAGAACTTGTATGAAATGTTGATGGGTACCAACCCCACATTATAACCCCTGAGCAAGACCATAGGTGCCTTATTAAAAGTTCCTTTGTCTCTTCCATGGACTAGTAGAAGCAGTAGTTGATGTGGTATGTTTTTATCCCTTGCTGCTTTATAACTTGTTTGTCATTATTCGTTACCTTTCAAGTACATCTACATCATGCTAAATATTCACATTGTTTTCATCAGACACATTTCATCCTCAGGGACCTTGTCCATAAATCAATTGGCCAGTGCAAGGTAAGTTCCACTAATCCATCTCATAATTTCAATCCAGTTTGTTGGGATAAACCTTAGTTCTTTACTTATTTTGAAAATTTGTGGAAATGATAGAATCAGTATTTCCTGCTTCTTTCTTCTCTAAATACATCTGTTCAATACTTGCATTGTAATTCTTTGAGATTTTTGCAAGAATTAAGGTTGTTCCCCACTTTTGAGCAAAGCTTGCCCAAGCAGCAATATAGGCCCTGGAAAGAATGTGGGATGAAAGTTGAAAAACATCTCTCAAGTTGGTAGATTTGGAGATTTGACTGTTGATTCCTTTTGGAAGCTTCCCGAAGAAGTTGAGAAGGGAAGAAATCAAGGTGACTCCACAATGGATTGATACACTGGTGGTCATTTGAGGTGAATTGGTAAGCCTGATCCTTTCCCATTTCATGAAAATTTGTGGAGTTTAGTTGTTGTGGAAGCCAACTAGCGCCTTGTCAGTAACAGCAAAGTCTAGTCCCTTGTGTTGAAAAGCTAATTGCTTGTTCTAGCAGGTGCAAATGTGTCTGCATATGTGAACATGGTCTACAATCTTCTAAGGAACTATCTTCCAAAAGCTATTGTGTACTGTCAAGTTTATGAGGCGTTCAATGGTCTCTACTTGATAATTTTTATACCCAAGTTGGGAAGTGAGAGGTAGACACCCTTTTTCAAGTTCTTCATGTAATTCCAAAACCAACCACCCTGAAAACACAGGACTTTTGCATAGAAGAGGGCCACAGACATTTCTGTGTGATTTGTCAAACGTCATTTGGGCTTGGTGAGCAATTCGTCTTTAGACATATTATTTACATATCTGTGATTACCTTAAATAATGGGTATAATCTGCAAGTGTGGAGAGGAAACTTCAACTGGAACATGTATGGTTGATGCTTGCTATATGAGTGTTTCATGGTTTTGTGGTTTTGAGACAATTGAAAGTTGTAGGGCAAACATCATATAATAGCTTCCAAAAGAGTTTAGAAGCCATCCTTCTCTCCTATTGTAATTGCTGTATATAAAATTGTGATTTGCTGAAAAAATCACATTGCAAAGGAGTCATGCAAGTGGAACAAATATAACTCAAAATTGTTGGAAAGATTTAAGAATCAATTTTGCAAATTCCTTGAAATTGAGGAAGCCATAAGACAAAATGAATTGTGTTTTATATCACAAAAATAGTGAAACCTTGTTGCAAAATAGGTTCTAAATTTGTGAATAGTACACCCATAATGAAATAGAATTGTTTCTGAGAAAACACTTGTGATGCTGCATTTTCAGCATTGCAAACAAACACATAAATATGTAAATTAAGCAATGTATTTTGTATATGTCAAAAATTTAGGTTTAAGAGATGTAAAAGTGTTAGGTGAATGTTATGAAACGGTTAGAAAAATTGTAAGTGCAATGCATTTTTCCTATTGCAAGGGTGCATTAAAAGTTTGATATGTTGAAAAAACTTCCATAGCAAAATGCGTGTATAAGTGTGACAATTGTGACAATAGACTACTGAAAAAAAGACAAATATAAGAAATATAAGCAAAGCATATTTGTTAAATTCCTTTGAAAATTTTAACATTAAAGACGAGGAAAAAATGTTTGGAAACCATCATAAAGTAGTTGTGAAAGGTCTCAGAATCTATCATTATAACCTATTGATATTAGTGAATTAAAATTTTGAATCAGTTGATAATCCTTGTGTTGGAAAAACATCAAACAATTGTTGGCAAATTATGATACAATAGTCTAAAAAAATGCACAAAATATGTATAATGACTAATTAATTGTTGCTTAAACATATTATTGATTATATATTTTATTTGTTGACGCTTTTAAAACGGGTTTTGCAGCCCCTTTTTTTCTGAGAGTTTTACCATACTTTTATCGAAAGGAAGTTTTGCACAAGGCAAAAACCGTTGTTGATATGGGCAAATTCAGACTCAAAACTGTTGTAGTGGCTGGAGGGTGCTGGTTCACTCTGTCCCTGGAGCAGGGGCCACGGATTGGGATGGAACCTAATTGCCGGTGGGGTCTGCCGGTTGTGGAGGGCTTCTAATTGGAGATGGCGGTACTAGATGATGACCCGCGGCCGTCTGGAGAAGTAAACGTCCAAAGGGATCACAACTAGATATGTAATATTTTTCCACAGAAATTTGTCACACTTTTTTCCACACTGACATTTTTCCACGTTTTTTCAACGCTAATTTTTTTCCACAT
>Ga0209611_10012582_pt1 | contig 11857 bp, 5 predicted proteins | sample S1TSphgellanicum_3_FD_187693 | JGI IMG/M metagenome (GOLD analysis project Ga0209611, IMG submission 187693) | Host-associated microbial communities from peat moss isolated from Minnesota, USA - S1T2_Fc - Sphagnum magellanicum MG (SPAdes) (version 2) | ecosystem: Host-associated > Plants > Peat...
ATGTCCTAACAGATGCATGCCAGTGCCTGGAAGACACAATAGCAGATTCATGGAGCACCAAGCAATGGGTTGGTGTTTCCAGTATTGTAACTGGATTGCAATGGCTGGTTCTATGAAAGACATTTTATCACTGCCAGAGTAGTACTTTCTTTCAAATCAAAGGAGATTACCTGATATTATTAAAGGTTATCAGGTTCAATGATCTTTCTGCAGAAAGTTGGGCAAACTTTGGCGCCAAAGAGTTGGAACATCCTTCTGCAGTAAATACAATATTGTGACGTCCTTTTCACTAAACTTAGACAAACATTGTGAGGACCAACAGCTTGTTTGATTTTGTTGCCTACACTACACACAAAAGCTTTCTCTTTAAGAATCCTGGAACAAATTTCTAAATAGTGGAACCTTATTGATTTACTGAGATTATTGCCTTACAAAACCTTGTCTCACTAATTGTTCTGATTACAACCTTTCTGCTGTTACAAATAATTTCAGCCAAAGAAATCTAATCCAGACCCTGGTGAAGTGCACGGGTAATTTATACATTGCCACAGAATGAACAACATATAACAATTCATTATGGAATAGTCTAGTCACAAAACCCACCATGCTTCTACACCTTCTAAAATTGTCACTGCATAGTATTTTGGGAGCAGCATCATCAGATTGTCTGCACATTGATATGGTTATGTGTAGTGATGGTGCACCTCATAAGTATTTGATTGTGAACAAGTCTGTAACTAGTCCTACCTGTCATTGTAGAGCAAGATTTTTAAAAATAATTTTGTCATGTAGCCAAACTGGGTCATCCATAAGAAGATTTAGCCAAATTCGGCTACATACCAGAGATGAAAGTAGAAAATTTTAAGAATTCTTTTCTATTTTGGATACCTGCTGGAACTTCTTCTAGAAATCTGGCGAACCAGGGCCATTTTTTTCTCAAAAATCCTTTGTATGTGTTGAAATCATGTTTTTCAAGTTGAAAACATGTGAAAATTCGCCCCCAAAAGAAACACTGTTGTAGAGGGACGTATTAGCATCATGGTGGTCCAAACCAATCCCCTTGAAAGTTGCTTCAAACCAAACTACATCAGTGGATTCCACACAATGGCAGATTTTGGAGTTCGTGGCGGATCAAGCTACACATGGCTGCTTTGGTTGCTTCAAGCTGTCTGGATATTCTTCAAAACAAATCGTGACAATATTGCAAAAGATTATCAAAAGATTCCATGGTAAGATTTGTGTGACCATATGCAACAAGTTTTAATTATTCTTGCCATTCCAACTAAAGCATGGTGAAAAGTTGAAAATGCTTTGACAGATGTAAAGACATACTTTATTGCATGCAATCTTTATTTTGACTGTTGCAAAATGTTGCCAAGATGTTCATCACATGCATTATTGGATCGGGATGACAATAATGGCAAACATTTAACATCCCACTATTGCGTAAGATAGATGGTTTCACATTCCCTCTTGATCATTGTTATTCTCACCAGCAATCAAACTTCATTTTGCATTTGGGATTGTTTGTATGCGTACCAAATGAACATCAACTAAAATAAATCACTCCACAATGGAGCTAGTAAGTAATACAACTGATTAAGGTAAATTCACCATATGGAACACTCATGGGTGATGTGCATTTGACATAGCAATTTTAGCATTTCTCACTATCAATTCACATGCTACATAAAATATCATCTCATCAATATTGGGGACATAGTGACCATGTCCACTATTGGTGTTTATGACATTGACATCAGCTGTCATCGGTCCAATGATTCCAAAAACCTATCACTTCCCAAATGAAAATGTAATAGCAACTCACTTCATGGATGAAATAAGTCCTCTCCATTCTCATTAGGGTTAATTATGCCTGGTAGCCAACTTGAGGCCGTCAGCAGCCTAATTCATAGGCTATATTTTCAAATCTTGAAATTGTTGCCCATGATAAATTTCCCCTGTGGAGCTTACTTTCAATAACAGACAGCCTCTCACCCATTACCTAATCCATAACCGATGATAGGGAACTTCTCATTAACATGGTAGCACACCATTGGAGGAGAGATCATCAATTATATCATGTATCTTGTTTTCTTCTAACGTTTGTGTACCTCCCTGGTTCCTTTTTGCTCATTCTTAGTTGTTGGTTGCTTGAAGCTCATAACTCATGCTCTTCTCTTTCCCATAGCTTGGAAGCTTGGCACTCTCTTGTAATTAGTTATGCGTGATAATTAGTAAGAGTGACAACCTAAATGGTTTTGTTGGTTACAACCAATGAATTTTTTTCCCCATTTTCTCATGTTAGATCATTGGCTAGCATTGCAAGAAGGATTTAGCATTAAATGGCAACAAGACAACTAAGACAATAATATACTAAAAAATCCTGCTACTGCTTGGTGACTTGCAGGAGCAGGCGAACTCGATCCAGAACCCGGGGTGTCGAGATTTGCGCGGCGTTTCTCTCGCGCTGTTGCATCTGGGATCGTCCACAGGATTTTTGTAATTGAGCATGAGAAAAAGTTGTTTCCATCGATCCAATTTTTACGCAATTTGAGAACTTGTGCAGCATCCGGTGTACATCCAAGAGAGAGAGAGAGAGAGTGTGTGTGCGTGTGTGCGGGGGCGCGCGCGCGCGCGTATGGGTGTATAGAGTTCATCGACTTTGTGGGACTCGGAGATGGTGGGAGAGCTTGTGTCCTTGAGTGTTGTAGCTCTTTCTTGTGATTAGGCTTTAGTATCGGGAGATTGTGAATCTGATCGGGATCGGAAGAAAGGACAATTACAAGGAGCGGAAAAAAAGTGTCGAGTTTTGATAGAGTTCTTGGAAGAATGGAGCTATGGAGTTTTTTGTTTTTGACAGGGTTTTACTCGTACTATGTTTGATGTCTGAATCGCGAAATCTAAGGCGGATCTGGCATCGGGAATGTGTGAAATGAGGAAATGATACGGTGCCATGGAGAAGGCTTTTACTTAGAAGTCGATGTGATGAGAGGTGCTTCTTCAATGGACTTGCCCAATTCGCCGAAGAGAGAGGTCAACGGCGATGAAAGAGCTTCAGATGCAGACAAATGGACTTAGAAAGGCAGCGAGAACGAGAACGCAGGGCAGAGAGAAAGAAAGGTATTCTGTGTCAGTTGTATATTCTCTTTGAAAAATCAGTAGAATGTTGTTGTCACAATATCTGGCTTAAATAAGCACAACCGATAGTTCAATTTGACAAGAGAAGTGCATTGTAATTGTGCAGGCATTGACAGTATGAATGACTCCAGAGGTTTATCGAATTTTGGCGGGAGTGATTGAGTAGGTGAGGTGCAGGAGTTAGCTGAGAAGAATAATAGGTATCTTATTTCCAGTCAGGAACCGAGAAGCCCAGATCCAGCAAACAGAGAATAAAGTGCAGCCTTGTACAATGAGCAAGGCTGCACTGAACTAGTGGAATATGAAGCCCACTTAGAGGAGCAAGAGGGTAAGGAGCATGCAGACAGATGCTTTGCAGCAGAAGCTGGAAGTTAATGATGATGACTATGATCACAATGGAGAGGAGGAGGAACCTATAGAACATCAAGGTAAAAATACTGATGAAGGGGATAACAATGAGGAAGTACAATGTAACGATGCCAGGTCCAGACATGATGGCAGCAGTCCTGTTTTAGAAGGGGTTTCCAACTCCAGCAGTGTTGGTGACATCTCACAACAGGACAACAAGAGCAAAACTGGAGTGGACCTTCATCAAGATGCTGGTTCTCCTGAGGACCAGCAAAAGAGTGATGATGATATTGAGAAAGTTGAGACTCATCCACATGCAATTGTGCAGAAATGTATAAAAAGATCCAGGCATAAAACAGCTAGGTACATGCTTTTTTGTTGAACATGTTTGTAATTGAAATCTTTGACTTTCTTTTCAAATTCAAATTCTGCTCAGTGTTAACTGTAACTGCTTGCCTGGGTTTGTTGTAATTGTTGCTGGAATCAATGCTACAAAGGCTCAGCTAAAAGGCTTAGTGGGTGGTTGATTTGTTGTTTTGATTGTTTGTACTTGCTCCAGCAGTCTAGGCATCTTGTTTCTTTCTGACTTGTGAATTTGTTTCAAGATGAAGTTTAGATTCTTTCATCTGTGGTGGAGGATTACACATCCATCTGCCAGGTACAAATAGTAGCTGTTATTATCATACATGTGTTTTCTTTTCCTGACTTTGATACTCTGTGGGGGTTGAAGCTGCACCATGTGCCATAACCTTCAAAAACACAACAGAGGGGCTTGAGAACCTGAAGGCAATTCAAAGTTTCAAGCATGCCATACTGCAGGCTCTTCCTGCATCTGTGGCAACTGGGATCATCTATGGTCTCTCACTAATAAAAAGGTAAAAGGTATTTAGAATCTTGTTGGCTGTCAGCATCAGAAGAATCTAGTTGCTCGCCATTGTTATGTTTCAGATTTTGTACTGAATTCTTTCTGGCTGTGGGGGTTTGCAGATCTTAGATTACAACAAAGGAGAACATCTGTTTTGTGGCATTTGTCGACCAAGCAAGCCAAGATGTCATTCTGCGGGAGCAAGAGCCAAATCCTAATACGAATGGGACTTTTGGATTGTGGAGAATTGTTTTGATCAAGAACTTACCTTACCTTGACCGTCAGCATAATGGGAAAGTGCCAAAGTTTCTAACACACCGGTTGTTTCTGAAGGCAAGGTCTTATGTGACTGGAACCAAAGGAATATTGTTTCTTGATTGGCTTCTGATTTTTAGAATTACTTAGATCACCTTTTGTTAAGGGGGCTGTAGTTCTTCATTCCTTGATGTTCTTCTCCTGTGGACCCTTGAAGGGGTGTGTATGAGATGGTCAGTTTTGGGGTGAAAGGCTGTTAGTCCTAGATTTCTTAGCGCAACCAGTTTATTAGGAGAATTGGCTAATCGTTCAGTCAGTGCACTCACCTCTGAAAGTTGTGATGACAATTGGGGCTATTCACTTTTATAGCAGTATCCTTCAATTTGGTAATTAAGTCATGATGCACTTATCTACAGCTTGTCCACCTCAATTCCTCCCTGCGATTCTGTCTCAAGATGTTCAAGGCACTTGAGCTGCACATCTAGGATCAGATTCTTCAATGAAATGCTGCTGGAAGATTGTCTATCTTGTCCTCAACTGTATCTCACTGTCATGTCCACAATTAATATGTAAGAATATCAGACATGTGACTTCTGTGGATGTTATATGTTATGGAACTTGAAGAGAGAGTGCAGAAGCTCACAATTTTAACCAGTAGGAAAGTCCAAGTGCTGCTCTATTTCACATATCAATCCATAACACATCTTCTGAGAAAGGAGACTTGTCATATAAAAAGTTGGATGCAATTCTATGGTAATGATGGGAAATTGATTGATTTTGTGTGGTATTCTTTTGTCATGATGGGTGATGATGGAGTACACACTAGCAGGGTCTCCCCTGATATGCAGACCTTGATGTGAATTGTCATTGGTGTTGATGCAAAAGTGAATGATGATAAGAAGATGTAGACCCCCCCACCCATGGACAATCCCTAGGATAGATCTGTTGGATTTCAGCCTGGATCTCATTCAGATCAAGTAAGTTCTGGTTTGGAAGTTTTTATTCATCTGCTTACTGACAAGGTCTTCATCATACAGAAAGGGTGTTTATGTTGTTTTAAACTCTTGTGAAGCAAATGAGCTTATTGGCAAATGTGATAAAAAAGGTTGCCACACATAATGTACAACTGCACTTGGCCTAATGCTGATCTCATGACTGAAAAGCTTGGGGGCTTTCACTGTCTGGGCAAGTTCAAAACATCCTCCCTTGTGATGAACACTAACAAAATCTTTGACAGCAAGCTCTGTTGAGAAAATGCAATCGATTGAAAGCATCTCCAGTTTTGGAGAAGCTCTCAACAACTATCCACCATCCTTATTCTTACCACCATAGAAAAAAATTTAACCAAAATTCCTGGAAGTAGGCTCAGGTATTGTCTACTTCCTTTGGCATTTCATGCCATGCAAGTCATGAAACAAATCTAAGGTACTGCCTCCTCCAAGAAAAATGCACTCTGCTGCTGCCATAAGTTTCAGAGGTCATATTTCCTGCAATTTCAGATCTCAGTGTATTGCCAAATCCATTGTTTCTTCAGACAAAAGTTGGGAAGTCATTGTTTGCAACAGAAATCTTTCAATGTTTGCACTAATTCTGGCACTCCAGTCTGATGCAAAACAAGCATGTGAGAGAAACAGTACCATCAATTGCAGGAGAGTAAGGTACAAAAACCGTGACCTATTAAGGATCCACAAAGTCTGCTTATCTTTTGTGAGCATGCAAAGATGACATAGAGAGGAGAGACAGTTTTGCAAGCTTTCCCCATCTACCCATTGAACAAGATTCTCCTGGACAATGCCACCCCATCTCTAGACCTAAATTGAATTTGCAACTACCAATTGTTGATTTTCTTACAGTGCCATTAAAATGAGAATCTAGTTTCATCACTAGAGGTCATCAAGGATTTTGCAATAGAGTTATGAAACACCTAGGCATGAGCCCTCCTGACTTGGACATTCCAGTGTTTGAAAACTTATCCAACATTACTGTTTGATATGTGAGGAACCTTATATGTATGCTGGCTTCTGGATTTAAAGATATTTTCTGCTTTCAAATGAATGTGATACAATAACTTCTACATTTGATTAGAAAATGGCCATAGTGTAACAGATATTGCCCATTGCAAACATAGATTTATGCAGATGCTACGAACCACATTCAAGTTTCAACTAAGGAATTCCTTCTTTTTTTTTCGAGAATATGCCTTCAACTTTTGTCACACCATGTCTCAAGCCTCACAAAATTCCCAAAAACTTCTCCTCTGATGAGGAAGAAGATATTGCTATGCTGCTTGATGTGAGAAGAGAAATAAAAAAAGAAAAAAAGACAAAAAAACCCAAAATCTAAAATACTCCTTTTACAACTTCATATTGACTTCATATTGACATTATATGGTCCAACAACAGCAAACAGTTCACCATGTTGCTGCACTTCACAACAATATTTATTCATATCCTCAGGCTGCTGCCACTGCTGCTTCAAGTTGTCTAGTAAACAACTTTTACCATTTTGTCACGTATTTAGAGTAACAAACACAAAAGCTCCACCTATATACTATTCCCTTTTTACAACCAGCAAGGGAATCAGCAGAGCAAACTTATCAGCCACTGGGATCATCAGCCTTTCAATTTGACAAATCCATGTTGTTGTCACAGTTTGTAAATACCTGCCACAAATTCCAAAAGCATAATTGCATTAGTATATATAGTCCCAAAAAATTGCAGTCTTACTCTTAAACATGGAACTAGATATTTATTGACTTCGTAAACGATTTGATAAATCTTCTGGCCAGCTACAGAAAAATCCTAATTAGTTCATTATTCTTTCAAAACCATTTCTAGATGATTATTTAGAGACAAAATAATTGCATGTTACATAGTGTTCCAGATCCACTTTTATCTTCCACAACACTAAAATGGCGGACTGATTGCAAACTCCTCCAGATGGAGCCTAAGAATTCTTCGATTTTCATACAATTAGAGCAGGTCAGTGCATGTTGACTTCTCGTCGTCGTGATCCTCCGCCAGTTCTCAACTCAAAATTAAGCTAATCACAGCAATTTTCTGTGGCAGTTGACTTACTTGCTCAGGCTGATCCCCTTGCCGGCCCGAGAAGGAGACTAGCCGCACCTGCAATCAGTTGAGCAACTTTTAGTAACAGTGTTAAACCAGTCTTGTCATGAAGTAAGCGCGGGAAAATGAGAACATCGCCTCGTTCCCCTAATTGGAACATGTCGAGCGGCGAGCCTACGAATCGAGTGAAAACTGCCTTGAAAGAGCGGGTCAATACGAAGCCCGAAGCGCGAAACTCCATGATATCGTGATTGCATGCCGATTTGATTCACGATACTAATAGAAGCAAGCGAATACCAACAAAAAAATCCTCTACCAGACATCAAAACAGACTTCCAGCGGTTGCTTTATTTTCACAAGGCAAGACAATGAAATGCAACCATAACATTGCGAAACTCCGCGATCTCGATCCGCTTGCTCGCCAATTTGATTCACGGTACTAATAGAAGCAAGCGACTACGAGAAAAAAATCCTTTTAACAGAAATCACAACAAACTTCCGGCTGTAGCTTTTATTTTCCACACTGTTAGACAACGAAATGCAACCACAAAATTGCCAAACGTCATGATATCGGACCGCTTGCTTGCGCAATTTTGATTCACGGTACTAATAGAAGAAAGCGAATACCAAAAAAAAAAAGAAAACCCTTTAGTAGAAATCACGACAGGCTTCCAGATGTAGCTGTATTTCCACACAGCAAGAGAATGAAATGATACAACCACGAAATCGCCAAAAACTGCAGAGCAAGACGCACCAGCACGATCGTCTAATCTATGTACGATAGGGAGCCACATATTTGAAACTTACTTGCAGTCTCCCGGGGTGCAGCCACAGCTGCTTCCGCACTTGCAGTCAGGCTTCCCACAGTGCTCCAACATCTTGAACTGAAATAGTAGCACACACACAAACACAGAGAAACGAAACAAAACAAAACAAAACAAACAATCCGACGGGAGTGGGGAACCTTTAAGAGTCGCGAACAAACAGGAGTTGAAAACGAAGCGTTGCAAAAACGACGCGCTCGAAAACCCAAAGAGAGCTATGGAGCTCGGTTCTTTTTATAGAAATCGAGAGGCGAAGAAAACGAGGTGACGCCCACGATCTCCCCCTCCACGAATCCTGAGACACGTTACGTTATCTTGTCCACTCACATCCACGCCCATGCTGTAAACACGCACATTGTAGTCGTCCAGTCAGCTATCGCTTTTGTAACAGGACACGTTACTTATCCTGTCCAATCAGCGTCCGCCTGTGTGACACCACGCGTAGTTTATTCGGTTATTTTAATGTGTTTTTAAATGTATTCACACGTAATGATTTATCCTTTCATGCAGGTCCAATTGCGAATATTCGGTAGGGTTTTATTGAGGGTGTGTATAACCCCCCCCCCCCCGGCCTTTGGCCCACCTATATTGGGGAACACATTGAGAACCTAGGGAACTTGAAGGGAACATGTTGGGAACAAAGGAAAAATGAAAAAAAATCCTCTCCCAGTGGGTGTGAAATCGAAGTGCAGGGTGGCCAAAGTGTCTTCACATTTTGACCTAAACTTTTCACAATCTGTCCTCGTGTTTGTGACAAATAATTTCATGAGTGACCAAACACCATCAAAGTTCAGTTTTACTATTCATCAGTTTTGTTGAAATATTTTGGTGATGGATTCATTTCAAATTGAACAAAAGCCCCTAATAAAAACTGAAGAGTTTGCCTATTTCATTTCATTTACCACACAAATCTCAACAAAAACGTCAATTGATTTTATGAGAAGGAAAATTTATTGTGCAATTGAGCTGCAAATCTGTACTGTATTGTGCCCACATCCAACACCCCAAGGGCAAGTTATCAATCTTCTTCAAATATGACTTTGAAATGCATGCTTTGTTTGTCCAGGGAGAACATGTTGCAACATTTTATCTTTGTAAGACACTTGGAAAAACTTCCTAAGTGTATTCCAAAGGAACCAAATATGCAAGAACACATTTCCTAAAAAAGAGAAGACATATTACCTTTCCTTGTTACAAGTGGGAGGGATCATGAAGAGCCAGACGGATTTGTGCATGATAAGTAGATACTAAAGATGTTTCCCACTTTTAAAAATAAGCCAAATATTGTAATATCTTGCCTACATGTGTTTTAGGCTCATGATAACCTTTGCCTCATCCTTGATTGGGTGACTTGTTACAAGTGGGAGGGACCGTTAGCAGCCAGAGGGATCTTCAGATGTAAAGGAACATACTAAAAGTACCTCCCATTTTGAAAAAAAAAGGTGTAATACTGTAATATCTCTCCCCTACTATGATTGGTGATCTACATATGTTTTAGGTTCCTGATAGCCTTTTGCTCATCCGTAAAGCACTCCCTGGATTTTTCTTTTGTATTGTCAGCTCTCTGACCTGCCTGAAGGAACGTGTTTTCAGCAAGCGGGATCTTCTGGAGTGGAAGGTACCAGCCAAGTTGTACTGGGATCTTCTGACCAGCGGAAGGTACCAGCCAGCCTGTGAAAAAATCCCAGCTCTGCTTTATGTAGGAAAAGGACCTGAGTACAGGCCCTTCCATGATTGTCAACTTTGTTCCCTTAGCCTACCGGCCTCGGGCAGAGATCTCAAATCACGGAAGGGCCTTGTACAGGCCCTTCTCATGTACTTTATTGAGTAACTTGTTGCAAGTGGGAGGGACTATTAAAAGCCAGAGGGATCTTCCCAGTTAACGAACATACTAAAAATACCTCCCATTCTTTAAAAAATAGGTGTAATATTGTAATATCTCTCCCCTACTATGATTGGTGATCTACATATGTTTTAGGTTCATGATAACCTTTGCCTCATCTTTTATTGGGTTCAACTATCATCTTGTCCTATGCTCTTATTTTGAGAATGCTTCCACCTTGAGGGTTTATTCGACCCAATACCCACATCTGCACTGTCCATTGGAAACCATTTATGACTTAGTCGTAATGAACCACAACTAAGTTGTCAAGGTTCCACATTGCTAATTTATATCATGTAGACCTTCTTGCTCCCACCATGCATTACTTGGGTGATTACCTAGATAAATGGATGAATATGACTTAGATAAATAGGTATAGAATGTAAGTGGTTACTTTGTACATAGGTAAATAGGCAAGGCACTTGGTGATTACTACGTAAGTGTATACATGTGAATGTTTAGTGATTGCTAACCACCACCGTTAGACACTATACATTGATGTAACAAACAAATGTTTTAGAAGACATCTTTAGTTTTGAAGTCCCATCACATGTCATATTATTGGAATTTCCACTGGTTTTGAACATTTTATTTTTCCAATACTAAGTTATAATGTTTTATGTATAAGTGTATGTGTTGCGGACGGCAACTCACACAAGACTCGGAATAACACTCTAAGCTCCAAAACTAGAACTAGTAACACTTGAAGCGAGAAAGCTAGAAGAGCAAGTACAATGGTGTTAACGAGAGTGAGGGACAATGTCTCGAGGCTCTCTATTCATACTGTTAGGACGCTACTGGGAAACTCTAAAGTTGGAAAGTTGGCACCGCCTCCAAGTTCGAAAAAGTTCGCATCATCACCGTTACTGTCACGTTCGTGACATTTAGGGAGAAGTTCGCACCGTCTCCCAGTTGCGACAAGTCCGCACCGCCTCCCAGTTGGGAAAAGTTTGCACCGTCACTGTCCGTCACCGTCACGTCCGTGACATCACCCCCCCTTCAAGCAACGAGTTCCCACGAGTTGTTCTATTTATCTTATCAAAAACAGAAACAAAGATCTATTACAAGAAGGCCATGGTTATAGCTTAATTTGGTGTTGGTGTTGATCCAGACGTGTTGGATTCAAATATCTTTGGCATTCGGTTTTGTCGGGTATTGACGATGAAATTTTTTGATCATTTTGGGAACGTTAGCAAGATTAGCAGTCGGTTCCCAAGTTCGCTCACTTACTTCATAGCCCTGCCAATGTACAAGATATTCTAATCTCCTTCGATTGATGCGGGAATCGATGATATTAGAAACTTCAAATTCTTCTTCTCTGTTGATCTCGATTGGTGGTGGAGGTGTTGGCAACCATCCTGGAATAGTCGATTCTCTATACGGTTCAAGCAAGGAAACATGAAACACTGGATGAATTTTCATAGATGATGGCAGGTCCAACCTGTATGCTACCTCGTTGACCTGCTTACTCACG
>Ga0209611_10012584_pt1 | contig 11856 bp, 5 predicted proteins | sample S1TSphgellanicum_3_FD_187693 | JGI IMG/M metagenome (GOLD analysis project Ga0209611, IMG submission 187693) | Host-associated microbial communities from peat moss isolated from Minnesota, USA - S1T2_Fc - Sphagnum magellanicum MG (SPAdes) (version 2) | ecosystem: Host-associated > Plants > Peat...
AAAAAAAAAAAAACAAGGGCTACAGTCGTCACACTGTGGTCTTGCCATTTACATTAAAAAGTATCCTTAAGGCACAAGAAGAATTATGAAAACTCAAATATTTCACCATGCAAAAATATACTCTTCAAAACAATCCTCTAAAAGAAACCAAAATCCTTCAATGTATTATAACTCTATTATAACTAATCTCAAGTTTCAACACAAGCCAAAATTATCATCTTTCAAAAATCCTCATATAAAAATAGACCAGGCTATTTATTATTACCTAGGGGCCAAAATCCCTTAATCTACTATACTCTATAATGAATCTAAACACAATAATATCCCTTGCCTTGGTAGGCAAGGCCAAAAACAACAAACGAGACACAAAGGGCTTTCAATTGGTGGGAGGGAAAGGCCCATTTGATAGAGGCTCCATTTTTGTAAAAGTGGTAACATTTGAGGAAATAATTTGGGATTTGAGTATTGAATGACTCTTTTTTAGCTGCAGTTTTTGACTGAGGCGAGAGTAGCATTATAGTGATAGCATAGGAAAAGGAAAATAGAGATTACCAAAGTTGTAAACAAGGGAGTAGTTTCTTGGTCGGTTGGACAATTTGTTTTTGTTTTTTTCTTTTGGGTAGAAATGTCAAATTTTTAAAATATGTTCTATTGAAAGGATAATTTAAAAGAAAAAGAAAATAGAGAATGTTTTAGAAAAGGAAAATAGAAAATACACGTAAATTTTTAAACATGAAATTTGAGAAATGAATCAATCGTATTAACATGCACATTGTGTTTAAGTTGTGCATGTTGTACAATATATAAAAAACTTAGTATGTGTCCATTTTGTGAGTGAAGTTTATTTGAAGTCAAAGGTTTCTATTGTTACTTTTGTTGTTTGGCATGTGGAGCAATTTTCTCCAAATTGCTAAAAAGAACAAATATTAAAACTCATTTTTGAGCCTTTAGTTTTGTAAATGAAATAAGTAAGAAGCACCATGTTTCTTACTTATTTGAAGCACATATGCTTGATGTTTTAAAAATGTGTTGGTGAAAATGTGATCCACATTGAAATTAACCTTTCACTAGTTTGAAGGCTATAAAAGACCTAAATAAAACCTTAGGAAAAGTAGAAGATGGCCATCACATCTAGGAAATGTGCCATTGGCTTAATATATATATGTCTACAACATCATATTCACAAAGGTGAAACCATTTTAGGTCAGTTGTCTTTGTTTCAATTTGTAATTATCATAGAAGTGTTTTGTAATACATGTGACAAAAAAACCCAATGTTAATGTAGAATAAAAATTTAATAAAGTTCAATAAGTTTATGAGAATGGAATGTTTAAAAGTTGGACCTTAGGAAGATTGTGGCACAAAGTGAATTGTAATGTGCAACATTAGAAATGGTGATGGGGATAGTTGAATAGCACCATAATCATTCAATAGGCCTATGACCACATGAAATACGTATGAAAACAATCTATACATACCAACTTTCATATGGATTTTCACAAAGTGGTCATAATGAAACAATATGTCTATTAGGTGTATTTCAAACTAAAGTAACTATTTTTATGACATGCCCTTGATATGTGTGATAATGTAATTTGGAATGTGATGCATATATTATAGTTAGAAATATATGTATATTGGACTTATTTACATGCTAAAATTATGAAAGTGTTTTTTAAACGTTTTGTACCTACATGTATGCATTTTTTACCTATTAAAATATTGAATGAAATGTGAAAAGAATTAGGTGCTAGGAACGTACTTTCAAATTTGAGTTTTGAAATAATATTGTTGTAGTTTACTCTTCTAGGAAATTGTAAGGAGTAAAATCATTGGAATAAGATTTTCAATTATTTTAAAGTTGTTTTGATTTGTGACTTTGGAAAGCATGACATATATGAGTTTGGGTGTGAAAGATTATTTTATGTCAATGACAACTTTTGTGGCAATTGCCACACTTTGTGATTTGTGGCCAATCATAGTGTATGTTACTACTATCAAAAAATGATGTTTTGTTATAATATCCATTGTACATATATTTATGTTGGAAAGAACATTTTTTGATAATCATTTTCGTGGAATTATTTGTTAGTTGAACTTCTATGGTTGTAACATTGTTTTGAGGATCAAAAATGATAGATTTGATAGTTGTAGTTGCACCATTTACAACTCCTTTTAGTAGGTTACCATTTTTAGTGAACATGAATAATGTAGTGTTGTTCATGTGGTCGAAAGACTTGTCATTAAGCCATGGTTCAATGTGTTTAATATTTGTAGCATTTGTGAATATTTTTACTTGGTATTTTATGTGATTGAAAATTGTTTGTGTAACATAATGGTGTTGTATTCTACAACATTTGTTTTATGTGTACAAAGAATTGTTGAGGTTACATCCATTTCAAAATGTATGTTTTATTTATTTTTGAAACATAATGATAAAATTGTTTGAATTTCTTTAGTTGTTGGATTTATTTTTCATATGACATTGAAAAATTCAGGGTCTCTAAGATTATGCACAAAAATGGGTAGGAAATGTTATTTCCTTATTTTCCAACATGGGGTAGGTTTAATATGGCAACTTTTGCATAGTATGTTATTGTTTTGAATAGTGTGTTTACAAATTGGTGGTAGTTGGGCAAGGTTTCCAACAAGTGGTACAAGATTTGTTTTAAATGGAGATATGCTTTCAAGATTCATTGATTGTTTTAGTTGTTGTTCAGTCGCACACAACATGTTGATGGTCATCGTTGATGTTTCATCAACGACTATGACATGTGCATTTTTGAAGTGTTCTATGATATTATTAAGTTCAAGAAGGATGGACAAACATCTTCATGTTGGAATTTGAAATGTAGTGTGTATTGTATTGGCAGTGGAGTTCAAATGAAGTGTTATAACACCTATGGTTGTTAATAATAATACATTTTTGCCAAGCAATTGGAAATTTTGTGTGAATTATTTTTTAAAAAAAGTTTTGCCACTATGAAGTGTGTTTGTGACAATATGTAAACCTTATGGGTTTTCAATAATGGAAATGTGTGTGTCAAATGTGTATTGCGAAGGTTTGAAAACAAGTTGCATTTTGTTTGGCTGTTTATTATGGAAAACATAATTAATTGTAGATTTAGGTTGTGTATATTTTGGGTCAACATATGGATGACGTTTCAAGCACTATGCTAAAACATGGCATCCATGAATAGTCCTTTTTTACTAGGTTAGTTGTTTATGCCATTTCTAGTCATTTATGACATGTGTAGTTGTATCAGTCTAGTCATGGATGCTATGTTTTAACATAGTTAAATAATTGTGTTTGTCTTTTAATATTAAAAAATCTTTATGTGCATATTTTAGTAAGTATGTTTATAAGTTGTCCAATGATGATAAAAAGTGGCAAATGTAACATTCATGTATGTAATTTTTTTCAAAGTTCAATGTGAACAAAAATTCATTTTCATTTTTAAAAGACACTTTTTGTAATAATATGTTGTTAAAAAATCCTTTTATGTTGTATGTGGGATGGAAATTTGTAAATTTGATTAATTTATTACTCTTGTAAATGAAGTTTCCTAGGTCATCTTGACCATCACATTTTAAAGTGGGACATTGTAATTTGTCATATTCAAAGTTTGTTAAATTATTGAATAAAAGTCACTTATGGAAGGTCATTGGCATTTGCAAACATGTGAGTATAGATTTTACAAGAAATATAGGGTTTGTTGATTATAAGGGAGGGTAAGAATTAAAATTGCACTTTTAAAACATTTTGTAAGCCTAAACCTTCCACAATTTTTTTGTTTAAATTCAATGCTCCATATGGTTCACATTTTCATAATATATTTTAAAAGATAATAAAACCAATATAAAGAGGTAACCCATTGGATGTTAAGATGGGCACCCCATAAAGGAAGCAATGATACATGGTGTGACACAACATTGTAGTCTTCATATTTTGGGTGGTAATATTCCCAACAATTTGTGTGGTTAAATGTAAATCGTTGATCCGGTCATGCATTAAATGGAAGTAAGTATGGTTTGTGGAATGTAAAATGTGAAAGTAATACAATCATCCTTTATTTTAGATATTGATTAAAGATATAATATTATCATAAGCTCCATGTCCATGTGGGAATAAAAAAGGAAATAATGTTAGTTCAAATGAAAGACCTTGTTTTTCCATATCTAATGTGGCATTTCTTATGACTATTGTTTCATATTGTTGTTCTTTCTTATTTGTTTCACGTTGTTGCACATGTCAAATTATGTAATTTTATTTATTTTTGTTGTAGTTTTAACCTACATGTCGAACAAAAGGGTTAGGTTATATATTGGTTTAGATTGTTCATATTTGGGAACATTATATTTTGTGTCATTTGTTTTTCAATAATATGTTTTATTACATTTGGCATGAAAATGCACATGCTACTTTTCTTATGTGATTGTTAAAAAATGGTTTTGTACATCTGAAATTAAGGATTTAGTTGCATATTTTGTGATAATAGTGATGTTAATGAGGTGCCTATCTTGTGCATTAAAATAGTAATCCAAAATGCCATCCCAACTTAATAAGGATTATTCAATAAATTAGTTTATATTATTTGACATGTGGTGAAGCCCCAATTTCATGATTGCATTTACAATCCAATGTCAAAAAAAAAAAAAATTACAAGTAGAGTGGGTGTGTAGAAAACAAAGTGGCCATGTACAATGGTGCTTGGTACATTACATAAGCTACATTCCGAGGTTATTTTTTTAAGTGGCATTTGTTGCAAAGGTACATGAGTACTCCATTATTGCAAATGATGTAAATTGCCATCATGACATTTGTCATTGCATATGGTGTGCAACTATTTTGTTTGTTTAAAATGTTATGCCAAAACTAAAGTGTGGTGCAATGCCTGATAGGTTGCCAATACTTTTATTCTCCACCTTGGCAACTTTGTATGTACTACAACAAAGCTCCATCAATACCAATTATAATCCTCTTTTTCTTTTGTTAATGAAAGTACAAAATAACATTTTGTTTGCCCCCATAACATGTTTTATGTCTCTTTGAAAGAGGTTCTACTTCAATTTCACTCATTTTCCATCACATTCTAATTAAACCCTCCATGATATAATGTGCAAAACATATTATTTTGCATTTGATCAACATAAAAGCATGGCAAAACTGAATTTATCCAATAGGTAGAATACTGTTAGCAAAAATTAGTCTAGAATTCATCAAATTAAGTATCACAAATCAAGTGTTCTACATTAGAATTTCACACTCAAAATTTTTCATCTCTACCAATACGCATGTGGCCCATTGAACCTAGAGGACATTGGTGACATGTTCAACCCATTGGAATACTAGTGTTGTAATGTGGTGTTACTAATAGTATATTCATGTTGCAAGGTAATGTTAATAATAGAATATGATTGTTGTGGTGGTAATGTGTTATTATTTGCATAATGCTATTAGGGTGCACGATTGCTGCTAGAATATTATTGTTGTTGGGGTTATGTTGAACCATTGTCATTGGGATAATATTGTGATGTTGGGCCATTACTAATTAAAGTTTATGTGACTAAAGGCACTAATAGAAAATGGACATTTTGCCACTAGTCTTTATAACTAATTTTTAGTTGTAGGTGACATTTGTAATTAAAATCTTAATAATTGTGTTGAACAAATTGCATGTGACATTAGTCGTAAAAGATTAAAAAAATTGGATGAAAGAAAAAGTCAATGAAATACAATTTCATCCTTTGACTAACCATATATGTATCGTTGTTTGTGACTAAGATGTGATTTTTTGGGTGAATAATGGGAAACAAGTGATGTGTTGCCATGTGTCTCAACTTTTAATAATTTTAGATTTTTTACTTTAATTTTGAAATAATCTAAGACATCTAGTTTTTATGCTGGTATGGTTTTAAATTATGACACATGATGTAATAGAAATTTGCCACCTGACATATTAATTGATTTTTTTCAAAATCAATTTAAATTAATATTTATATATGTAGGTTGAAGTAGGTAAGTAGGTAAGTAGGTAGGTAGGTGGGTAGGTACCTAGCTACCCACCCACCTAAGCTTACCTACCTACATAAGTTGGTAGGATCGACTACATACCCATTTATTTAGGCTAAACACCTATTTAGATACAACCTAATTACCTACCTAGGCTAAATACTTATTTAGGTAGGTAGGTAAATAGGCTAAGGAAGTAGGTAAATTAGGTGTACATACATGAATATTTATATTTTATTTTTGGTTTAACCTTTTTGATTGGTTCATCCCTTATGCCCATGTTTTCAAATATGAAAATGTAAAACAAAACACCTTGCTTATATATTTTTCAAGATGAAAATAAAAGACAAAACATATGGGATAAATATGTTTAGTCACAAATTACTTGCAACTAAAGTTTTTATCCCATATTTTTTATTTTCATTTTATTTTTTGTAAATTATAATTAAGTAGGTAAGTGACTAGCTAACTAGCTAAATAATATATTAACTAATTAACTAATAATATTATTAATTAATTAGCGAATAAAACGTAAATTAATTAATATTTTAATTAATTAATTAAGAAATAGACTTTAAAATGATTAATTAATAAATTAGCCAACTAACTTATTTTTTTAATAATAATAATCACCAATAATTTTTAATTACATAATTATATAACTAAAGAAATAATTAAAATATTAAATATTAATAAATATTTAATTCTAATTAGATATTAACTATAATGAATTATTAACTAATTTAGTTAATTAATCATTGGCTAATACTGAAATAACTAACTAATGGTTAATTAATTATTTATTAATAGTTCATAAAGTTTTAATAACTGAAAATTTGAATAATTGTTAATTAGTAACTATTAATTATAAACATTAAGCACTAATTTTACAACTCTAATAATTTAACTAGTAATTAACCTAGGCTAACTACTTTGTTATAATTATTCCCATTTTTTTCTTTTTTTATAGCTAATAATAAATTTAAAAATTAATACTTAACAATAATAATAACATTAATTGAATTATTATTGTGGCTAGTTGTAGCCAAGGCTAGCTATTTTATCATTAGCATACAATTAAGTCATTTTTTATAACTTTTATGAATTATTATATTAAGTATTCAAATTTTTAATAAATAAAAATATATTGAAAAATAAGTACATTAGTCCTTTGAAAATAATTTCAGTAATTAATATAAATATATTCATAAATATTAAAACATTAAAGGATAATGGAATTATTATCGGTTTAGTATTTATTAACTTAGGTTAACTAAATTGTTGTTCATATTTTTATTATTATGTCAATTTTTATGGCTGATTTAAAACTATAAATATCAATATAATAATAACAATAAAATGTCATTTGTAATAATTTGAGGAAGTATAATAAACTAACTTTGATAAACTTGTAATAGGGGTGCAATATATTTAGTAAATATCTTGTATAAATATGTGTATATTCAAAATATACACCTAGTGTAACCATAATATCAATGCCATTTAATGTTAATAATAATTATTGAATACACATGTAATATGGTGGTTCATATACATTGAAAGCATACATTTGTAAATCCTAATATGCCTAATTATACCCCTTAGGATGCACAAAATACATTTGTTATATTCATAAAGTTACGATTAAGTTGGTCACATTTGTAACTAATGGGACATAAGTTGTTCTTCTTTGATGAAAACCAAATCAAATGTTATTCACATGGAAAGATCAAAATCACAATAGTTACAAATATGACCTACATAAGAAATAGTTGCAAAATTGTCCAAAGGTGAAAATGACTAATAGTTGCAAATAGAATGATTACATTTTGGCCAATTTCTATTAGCCTAAGTTTGTATGTAGGTGGTGTTCCACCATTTATAGGCACATATTTTGCAAAGGTGAAATTTTTTTCTAGTACATTCCATTGTCAAATCAATTAGCCATATTTATCATATAAACATGCAAACTTCAATGGCTTAAAAAGAACAAAAAATAGGAGATATTGAGGTTGACCCCACAACAAAAAATTGGCAATTTACACTAAATGTTGACATTGTAAAACTTAGCAACTTTCTCAAACATGATAAGTTGAAATTGTGTATGTACCCACTTCTTAGTGTTTTTGAAAAAATGTCAAGTTCGAGTTCACATCTATTTTCAATCTAAATTGTAGGCCAACTTATCAAGTGTTTTTGCAAATAAAACATTGCATGCACAATTATAGGACTTAAATAGACATTAATGGTATCTTTGTTGACTTGTTAACTCTCCAATCACAAACATATGCTATAGATCCACAAAAGTGGAGACACACAACTTGGAAGGCTATAATATCAAGCATGCAACTCAACCTAATTTTATAACAACACACGTTGCTAGGTGCAAATAGTAGTCATTATAGCCAAGAAGATGGAGTATATCCTTAAGAGTACATGAAGGAGGTGCAAATGGTGGTTGTAAAATAAGTGAACACATGTTTGGTGGCATCGAAGGCCATTGGAGCAACCCAAGAGCAAGGAGTGGCTTGTACTATTTAGATTGCAAGATTGCCAAATGTTGGTAATTGCACCCCTTATTTGTTGTTGTGCAAATGTTGCTATTGTTTAAGCCAAATGTTCCTTCACCTTTTGATCAATCAAACTTTGTGTCTATTGCTCTTCAAACTATTGGTAGTATTACCACACATTTGCTTGGCTCATGTAATAGGTGAGGTTATTCAAAGATGTGAAATTTTTTCATAGGTATACATTCCAAACTACAATCTAGTGAAGTTGGCTTTCTTGACCTTAGACTTTTCTTAAGTTGAAAATTGGCATAACATAATTATAAGCATTTAGCCATATGTAAGGACACCAAGTTAGAATGATGTTTTACATACCTTGTGTTCATATCCTGCACATTGTTGTTTTCTAATAGATAGTTGCATCTAGCCACACCTAGAAAGCAACCAAGTCAAGTCTCTTAAAGGATTACTTACACCACAACACACATAAAACCTAACATTAACCCTTTTTTGTTAAATGAAGCACATGCATGATCCAAAAAAGAAAGGGGGAATTTTGTGGTGTAGTTTTGTCACTTGGTGACAAAAGAAAGAGGTCATACTTCATCTTGTCCTCAATAAAATACACATCAAACAACACTAGCTTGTAGAAATGAATATACATGTTTTGAATTGTTATGCCAACAACCAACCACCATGACCAAGTTTTTTCCCAAAATACCAATTTCCTAAACATCCCATAAAATGGATCATAAGAAAATTGATGGAGGTTATAGTCCATTTCTACTTGTAGAGTGTATACTTGCAACTTGGCATATATTGTTTTGGTTCAAGATCTTGAGGTTTAAGATCTCATTTGAGATTTCAAATAAAGATAGGGCAGCATGGTCCACCAATGTCCAACACTTTTGGAAGGCATTCAAGGCTTTCTCTTTAAAAAAAAGGTTTGCAAAATAGTTTTAAAATCATCAAAACAAAAGAAAGCTCTCTTTGGAAACCATGAATTATATGGTTGTAAAATTCTTGATATAATTTTTGGAATTTTTTTTTGGGAGGAAGTTTTGTACAATTTTTTTCAAGGACTTAATCACATACATCACATCTACATATGGCAATTGCTCATAACAAGGAAAAATGGAAAAAAAAAAATCGAACAAAGTTTCTTTGAAAGGGATCACCACCAAAGTTGAATAGATTGTCAACTATTTTGCATTTGCTAACATTTAAAAAAAAAATAGGTACCTTACCAACTAGGAAAATACAATAAGTATTTAATCTAGTTTATTTTCATTTACTATGGTTAAATTTTACTTATTAGTTTTAGATTTTGTCACATCATTGTTGTGGGCCAAGGTGAAGTAGCACCCACATTTATAATTTCACCTTTTTAAGTTAGTTTGTAACCCATAAATGTATAAAATATTTTATTGTTAAGGTTTAAAGTGTGAACAAAGAAGGCCATGTTAATGCTTAAATGCCAAAAACTAACATTTGTTTGTCTTAGAGTGGAATGATGATTGATTTGTGGAGGAATGATGATTTTGGTTCATAGAGGTGCAAATTGTTTGGCATGTGTGTGGATGTTGTTGGTGCTAAGGGATGGATTGAAGTTGCAGAGGTCAACCTGGATAAAAAGAAACAACTTTTAGAAGCTAAATATTTTTTTCGCATTGTGTGTTTATTTTTCTTCTTATTCTTTGGAGCTAGGATGGTTTTCTACTATGGACGCATTGAAGGGAAGAATGCTCAAGATGCAAAAGTCTAAGTTGTCTAGTATGAATCTTCAACATGTTCTTTACATCTAGGTCTTATGTAGTCAAAGAACTAAAGCTGCATAAATGCGTTTAACCACACTATTAGGAGCCAATGGTGCCTCCTTGGATAAATGTTTAGTGCTTGGCGAACAGTCAAATTGTGTTGACATGGCTCAAGTGTTTAGTCAAAGGCGGGATGATGATTTTTGAAATAATTGATTAGTATGCGTGTGCACGTCCATCCAAGTTCATCAGCATCAACCAATGTTGCGGGCGAACTAGGTTTCGAATTCCCACCATGTCATCTTCATCCACTATGGTCTGTGTTTGGGTTCTGAACTCCCACTCACCATTTTTGACACGACAAGTCTTGAGAGCTTGAGTTGCATAGTTTATTGAACTTTGCAGAAATCCAAATCTTTTGAAATTTGAAGTTTGAACTAGGTTTTGTGGGATTTGTAAAACTTGTGAACTGCATAGTCAGTGATTCTCAAAAACATTAGAAGGATTGAGCTTCTTCCACAAAAAATCCATCAATGATAATATAACTTCTAGCTCACAGTTCAATTTCTATGTTTTTTTTTCCTGAGATCTACGTTGTCTAGTGTGATGTCTATGGTACTGATATATGTTTGTGACAACATGGATCCATATGTCTGTAAGTAATTGTATTTGCAGTGCAGTATTTACTTACATTTTTGATCGGAGTAGGAAAGCCCAGTCCTTCCAATTAGCATGCATGCTTACATGTTGATGATTTGTTACATGATATAATTAAATGTGATCTAAACAACATTATAATTACAGAAGACACACAATATTAACAAAAACAGATTTTACTTTGAGACACAGTAGGGAGCTCACTGTTGAGTTTTTCGCTTCTGTAGTGGGACTATCAACTGAAGGGCTTAATCCTAGGAACATCGATCCAAAGTTTTTTAGTGTGAAAGATTGTGAGTTAGTTTGGGGAGCTGAGTGCCTTGACAGCCATGGATTTAGATATAACAAGTTCTGCACAGATGTTGATTTGATTTTTCGAGTGGAAGAACTATGGCCAAAGGCCTAGTCTTCCAGAGGCCTGTGATCACAAATGACGTCATTAGTTTGTCTTTCGCAAAAGGTGTTTTGGCTGAGAGTCGGGGAAAAGAAGTTTGTTGGGCTACTTTTGCAGCTGAAGTGCAAGTTCAAGGTGTGCATTCACATCGAGGTAAAGGCTCAAAGCGATCCCGAACGTGTAAGCCGAGGAAGGCGAAAAGGTCGCAGAAAGACTGCAGAAGCAATTGCGTTACAAGTGGGGGTCGAGGAAATGAGGAGACCGAGCCCAATGTTGTGGAGGCTCGTGATTCTGGGAATGTAGAACAAGTCCCTAAAGTTGTAGAAGATGTGGTGAATTCAGAGTATGTACATCGACTGCTTGAAGGTTCGAAGCGTTCCCGAGTCTATAAACACAGGAGGGAAAAAATGCAACAAAATGGCTGCAGAAGCAATTGCATTACAGGTGGGGAAGGAAATGCAGAGACCGAATCCCATGTTGTGGAAGCCACTGATTTTGGAATTGCAGAACAGATTCTTGAAGTTGCAA
>Ga0209611_10012585_pt1 | contig 11855 bp, 10 predicted proteins | sample S1TSphgellanicum_3_FD_187693 | JGI IMG/M metagenome (GOLD analysis project Ga0209611, IMG submission 187693) | Host-associated microbial communities from peat moss isolated from Minnesota, USA - S1T2_Fc - Sphagnum magellanicum MG (SPAdes) (version 2) | ecosystem: Host-associated > Plants > Peat...
CCCCCCCCTTTTCACATTACATTATGACTACATGATTACAAAGATGACTATAGATATTTATGATTCTAATTATAATTAGTGACTAATAATCATGTGCATTTAACATGAACCTTATCTCTCGAGCACTTTTGTGAAAATTAACACATTTTTCATGCATGTGTCATTGATGGAATTGAAATCTTAAATTCTTCTAGATATTTTGTGAACTAATTGTATAAATAAATTATATAATGGGCCCTTCAAATACACAAAAAAGGTTTCTTGGAATGTTTTATGATGTTGAACAATGGAGACAAATTGTGACATTCTCAAGGAAAAATATATGATCTTTTGAAACATCCAAAATAAAAAAAACATGTCCCAACTTTTTTTTTGATTGACTTAATGGAGGGTCAAAATTTGAACTATTGTGATGATGAGGGGGGTTATATTTGTAGCTACGAGATGTGATTTTATTAGCTATTAAACCAAGAGGTTGAAATGAACATTAAACAATATCAATGAATTAAATTTACATCAATTTCCAATGCAAAAAATTCATTTTTCTTAGCATGCCCAATAAGAAACTAATCTTCAATTTTTTTTGTCCCCTAATTACAATGATTGTGATAAGTATGGCTTGAACACTAATGCTTATTAAAAAACTTATCGTGGCCCAATGGTTTGACCTTTTTCACTTCAAGTGAGAGTATAAATTTCAAATTATTTTGTTGTTTTTATATTTGTCTCAAATGATTTCCATTTGGGAAAGAAAGAAAATTATTTTCAAGGATATGTTTGTTTTCTAGAAGGAAATGATTGTGTTTTCCTTAGGATGTGTCACTTGTTATTTGAGAAAATGGTTGTGTTCTGTAGGAAGATTCTTCTTAATCCAAACTCACAATATGTAAAGTTACAAACCTCAAAAAGTCTTCAATATTATAATGCCTTGCTCATGGACATGATCAAAGTTCAAATATTTTGGTTTACAACCTTAAATTCACCTACCACTATAAGTCATCATATTTCTCATCTATGTTTCAATTGCTTTGTTGTTTAGAACTATGCACAAGAACCTTGTTGATCACCATAGTACCAAAAGAAATAATGTTATAACTTAAGTTCTCATTACAAAATTTGAATCATCATCGTTCATTGGTTTTGGTCTATTGCCATCTACTAAAATGACACGTAAGATTAACCCAGATGTAGTCATAAAAGAAGTTGATTTGAACACTAGTTACATCTATAGTTGTAATTATATGGTTGGAATGGACAAGATTTCTTCTAGTGAAAATTTAATCCTAAATCTTCACTGGTGTTATGTTCCTTTTATAGAGAAAGAATGTCAATGACTTTATAGAGAGTGCAAGCCACCTCCATATCAAGGCAAGTTGTTATTGCAAGGAAAGGTTCTTCTAGGCTTGGAGTTTTATCGGGCTTACCTCCCCTTTCTTTAGTTGATATGCTTCATGCAATTGTTGGAGGTTTCAATACTTAGTGGTTCCCTTACCTTCGGGTGACATGCCTCTTTTGGGGTTGTTTGCTTGCTTGGACTATGGTCTTTGCCATTTGTTTCTTTTTCTTTCCCTTTCTTGGGTGCTTTCTTTTATGAAATTTGGTAGGGTTTCATCATGATGGGCTTTTTGGCACTTTGGAAGGATGGCTATGTTGGTATCCAAGTCGTTTTGATTTTGCACTTTGTCGGGCTCTATGCAAGGGTTCATAGCATGAACTCATTAGATACATCAATGGTCACTAAACAAGAGTATGTGGTTAGTCCCACCCTGGTCAAGCATGGAACATAGTCCATACCAGTGTTGGGCAGGTATCGACTTTTGAGCAAAGTAGCTGGTACTAGTATTGAGATTTTCAAAAATAATTCAGACCTTTTTTCTCCTACTGGTGCTGTAGGACACTTAAGAGAATAATCATATCACCATGTTATTTGGTATGGGATCTCTTTTTAAAACTTTTATACCAGCCAGGTCCTGGTTTTAGCCTGGGCGCAAGGCTGCTTTGGGTATGTGACAAGTGTATACACTTGATATTGAGATCAATAGATCGTTGGTATTAAACTAATGTGACCTCGAATTCCTACCAAGCAGGTACTGTTATGACGATGATATTACATCATGTCCCGAGCAGACAGGTACGCATATGAGCCTGGTATTGCCTCATGTCATACACAGCGTGCTCAGTTCTTTGAAACCAGGACCAGCCTGCAGACCACAGTTTCCAGCTTTGGTACCCATCCCTTCCAACACTGATCCACAAAGGGTTCTCTTTATCTAGAAGAAAAGAAGCATGAGGGTAATAAGGACTGAAAAAAGAACTTGAAAAGGAATGAACATGACCCAAAAAAACCCTTTGTCAAGACTCAAAACACCTCTTATGTGTGTGTGTGTGTGTGTTTTGTGTGTTTATGAGAGACATATTATATAACTATTTACCAGTCACATTGGGTACCCTCCTAAATCAGATCCCTTCCCAAAGCAACAATTCTCAAAAGCAGACCAAATTTCTTGTCCTAATTACTTTCTCAAACAATTTTTAACAGCATTTTTCTTTGGATTGTAGACCCTTTGTTTTTATAGAGATTTTCTTTAATGCATTTCTCATGACCCATATATAACTTGAATCGTAATTATAACTTTCACCATCCAGCAAAGCTTTGGGTGTTTTGATCTCTAGTTATGGTGCATTCACACTTGATGTTATAGTCAGTGTTAAATTCTATATCTAGGTGGCATCCTAGGTGGCACCCAATGTTAGTTAAATGGGTGATAGCTTGACATTAAGTGAAACGTTAACATTAAAATGTTCATGGTAAGTAGGTGTAAGTCCTAAATGACTAGCATGATATTAGGGGACTCTACACTAGAGTCTCTAAAACCAAGTGTGAATGCACGCACCTTTAAGAGGTTGTAAGAGCTTTTGTGGGGTGGTTAAATTTTTTCATATTCTTGGAGGTTTTGTGGAAGTATTTCATATTCAGCATACCTATGTACCTACTAGTGTGGGGCAAGTATGTAATTTTTTTGATAATAGTCAGGTTCGGGTTTTAGATTTTTTTATAAAAAAATCCAAAACGGGTCTAGGTTTATGGAAATTTCAAATTTCAAATAACAAGTGAGGTCCAAGTTTTTAAAATGTAAGTGAGCAATGAGTGTGAGGCGAGTCCAGGGTTCAATGCATTTGAAGGCAAGTATACAATCTTAGGTCTTTATCAAAAACCTTGCCCAATATCCTATTGAGTTTTTAAAACTATTTCGGTTCTTTGACAAAAACCCTCACAATCATTTTTGATTTTTTACTTGGTTCTTAGAATTGAAATATTCAAATTTTTTTTCTTTCACAAAACCTATTGACATTTAGGGTTTAGGGTTCTTGGATTATGAAACTGCAATCCAAAGTTCAAAGAAAGAATTTTATTAACAAAGAGTTTTGGAAAGGCATAACATTGTTTTTTTCTATATGTCTAAATTTTAAACCTAATTATAAGAACTCATCCTAATGTCCAACCAACATGCATGAATTAGAATGATTGTTTATTTTGTTAAATATGGTTTTTTGTATCAAACTATTCCATGTTCCTTTCATCTAACATGTTCCAAAGATCAAAAGCTTGATTCAACTAACCTCAAAGACTAGCACTTTCACTTAGTCCCTCAAAAACAAAGACACATATTAATTTTTAAATTTTAAAGACATATATTGTACATATACCTTCAAAGACAAACAAATAGACAAGTGATCAACAGATAGCTAACCCTCAAAATAAACAAATAATAGATAGTAGACCCAAAAAGACAAACAACTAGCACGCCTTGAAAGAAAAACAAATAATAAACCTTCACATACATTGCATACATATTCTGGAAAACTAATTTAAGTAAAATGCAAACCCAAATGTCACTAACATACATACTTTAAAAAGGTAGATGCAAAATAACCTTGAAAGACACAAACACAAATAGAAAGACCATTAGATAACATACAACACATCCTCAAAGATATAAATAACCCTTCAAAATAGTTTAGAATTCAAAAATGATAAACTTTACAAACCAACACAAACTTGACCTCAAAGACCATAAATCTATAATTTTCAAATTGTCCATGTTTCACATTGAAACATAGTGAAAACTGAAGACCTCTGGATCTAGAAACATGGAAAAGCTTTTTACGCAAAACCTTAACAAATGTACTCAATTCATCATTTTCATATTTAGTTAGTCTTCACATGAAAGGAAGGACTTTTGGCAACTACAAATCCCCATTTCCATATTCTTCACATTCCTCTTCATCCACGAATTCGACATCCAACCATTACTACAAAATGTGGGTGCAATTCATTAGTCCTCATTCACTAGACCAATGAATTCACTGCTTTTTCATTGGTCCCCATTCACTACAATCAGTGAATTCATTCAAAATCCAGTGAAATCATTTGGCATACAAGGACACCTTTTGTTGTAGTGAACTCGTCTATCAAATTAGATTTTGCTTCACAAATAGTTGCTAAATCAAATGGTTTTAAACAACCAACACAAGGATCGGATGGCTAATTCTTGTGGACAAAGATTAATTTGTTTAGATTGTCAATTTGAAGCCAACATTTCTTGAGTGTTGTGAGGATTCCAGCAATGGAAAAGATTTTTTTAATCCCAATCTAGTTAGCCAAGATTCCCATAATCTATTTTGCAAGTGTAGCCACTGTTGGAAACTTTTGCTCTTCTATCCACCACCATGTCAAAACACATGAATAAGTTTTTGCATCAACAAGATATTGATGGAACAAACCAAGTTCTCATCATACAATGTCCTTGTAGTATTTACAATTGTGTTAATCTATTGGAATAGATTATGAAAATCCATAAGTGAAGTAGATTCATCCAAACATTCCCCTTTGTTTGGCAACAAACCTTTGTAAGCCTCTATTAGTAGAGGCAATAACAACTGTTCATCATAATCTACCATTAAAGTGGTAGTAACTTCATGACTTAAATAAGTAGTTACTAAACACATACTTTTGTACCTAGGATCCAACATAAGAAACATGTTATGGCCTTTAAAAAAAAAATCATGCATAAAAAAAATAAAAGGCAAAAAGACCTTTAACATTTAGCATTTCATAGGAGAAATGAACTCCTCTAGTTGATAATCAAATACATTTATCTCCTTTTTAGCAAGGTTATTGGGCACCCTCTAGTGTGAAAGTTATGACAAAGTTCTTAGGATATAGTTAAAATAAAATGGAAGGTATCCCCAAGGAGCCAATGCCTTTAGTTGTGGTTCAAAACACACCTTTTCACAATGGGTGAAAAAACTTTCACAATAAATTCACAAACAACCCAAGTTCAAGGAGAAGGTATGCGACTTTGTAGTAACAATTTCCCAACTGTAACAGAGTGCAATGGCACTTTGGAAAGTCAGTGCATCCTGGAACAATAAAACACAACTTGCAAACTTGCAAGCACCAACACAATTAAATCAAATACTTTAATATAAGATTTATGTCATTTTTATAGTCCATGAAATTAACAAGAAAAACACATGAAAAAAATTTCATACCTTGTTTTCGCAAGTGTACTCAATTTTCTAGGCCTCAAGCTAGAATCCATGCAAGCTTTATCCCATGCGAATATCCCCTTCCTAGACTTCTTTGGCCATGTAATGCACTTTTGAATGCTAGCTTGGGCGGTTTTTATTGATGCATAGGACAATCCTAGGGCAACCTTTTCATTTATAGTGGCATACTAGCAAACCTTTGACAAGGCATGCCCAAAACACAACCCATCAAAAGGTTCCATCATAGTCAAACTAACACACAAAACAACATAGTTCAAAGCGTTCGCATAGGTTTATAGATTAGAACCTTCGTCCTTAACATAAGCAAGGATCTTTTGGGTAAGAGAAAATTATCCAAAAGTTACTATAACCTTGGAGCCATAGTTGCACCACAAGTATTGGACACTTTAAATAGTTTGATAGTGATGTGCTTGGCTTCCGATTTATTGGGTAGAAAGTTAACAACAACAACAAACACATCATGCGTACCTTTTGACACCCATAAGTCAAAGGTGCAAGTGGCTGAAATACAATCTGCAAGTGTAGGATGCACACATGTAAACATGATTTTTTCCACCAATCTAGAAAACACATCATCAACAAATACTTTTTTGATAAGAAAAAGCCACTTTTGGGCATAACCTATATGCCATTATTAGGTAAACATGATTTTTTCCACTAATCTAGAAAACACATCATCAACAAATACTTTCTAATAAGAAAAAACCACTTTTGGGCATAACCTATATGCCATTATTTATAGCCAGATGGACTCAATAGTCTTCATGGGCAAATAAAACCCTTGATCACAAATAACATCACATCTTTTAAGAAACAAACATGGGTTTCATTATCTTTTTTGAATTGGTTTGTAAAAGAAAAAAAACTAAATATGGGACTTGGAGTCACATGCGTTCACTTCTTGGTTGGTTCATGTGATAGTCAAATAGTAGCAGCCGCATCAAATTGTTTTTTATGAAACTTTTTAATTAAAGTGTTGTGTTCAAGTTTTACATGTTTTTTCATGGATGTTATGCCATTTGACTTGTGGTAAACAATAAGACCTTTCCATAGCTTGGTGTGCAATGCAAAAATTTCATGACCAACAACATTGTTATGGCATACCATGCATTGCATTATCTGGTTCTAAGAAAGGTTTATGGGGTTGTTATTGTTCACTTAAAAAAACACCCACATTAGTGAATTGCAATTGTAACGTTTCCAAGCTACATGCTATTTCTCCAAATTTGTCAAATATAATTTTGATATGTATGCATCAACACCAAAAACATCCTCAGCATCATCCTTAAAAACATTTTTACGAACAACATTTGTAGGAATCTTTAGTTTCGTTTTTTTTTGGCAGCATTTCAACACTCATGTTGCTATCATACCCTGTAAAAACTGGAGTGTCAACATTAAAATTGGAATCCTTAGTGTTCAAGAAAGGTTGACTTGAAGAAGCGATGAGTACTAGTTAAGGAAAGACATGCAGTTGTAATTGATTCAAACAAATTGGAACTTGATAATGCAGAAACTTAGAAACCAAACAAAAAAGTGTAAAAAATTGACAACCCATAAACCAAAACCCACGACTAACGTAGAATTGACAACTTTGAAGAAGATCGTCAAGCTTTTTCACGATCGCAATAGATGCAACGTGAAGCACAAAATGTGCATTATGCACTTTGCACACACTATAACCTTAATAAAGACCCAAAAACTCGGACGAAATGACAAAGCACGAAATCAAAACCATACAACATAGACTTGAAGGAAGTTGAAAATTGTTCTTTCACAACAGAAGCAAGTTGGAAATTGCTTTTTCACAACACATAAGGACTCTTTACATTAATCCCACAAGCTTTATAGAATGTAAGTAAGAAGGTTGAAAAGCTTCCCTTCTTCTACATTGTTGACTACTAGCTCCATAGCTTTTGCTTTTTGTCACCAGGAAACTCATAAATTCACATTGATGATTGCAAGACCTTGAATAATCAACAAGATGACATCACAACGTCCACCACGCAATGTTCAAAAGTTCCAAATTGCAAAAACATTTATTAAAAACGACAAGATACAAGATTTGATAGACCACAAACGAATAGATGAACGAAGAGATGCAAAATGAAACACAAAACTAACCTAACCTTAAACGTAAAGTACACAACAACTTTTAAAACCCTAACCCTAAAGTATACCACTACTAGGTAGGTATACACCTACAAAGGTACTCAAATATTTAGCAAATACCTTTTCCTTTACTTACCTCACAGGACGAGTATGGGTTATAAAGATGATATCCCAATGACAGGTATGAGGCGGGGGTGGGTTTGTTAACATAGATTAATCTAGGGAATGAGGCGGGGGGGAATTTTGGAGAAGTTCACATCTGCCGGTTCTAACTACGTATACCTGGGTTGATACCCGACCGGGGTTTTGGAGATTTTTCTGGTACCTGCCCCCCACACTGGTACGTACTTGAGGGCAGGGCTTTCAACACTGTCAACTGTCTAAAGTGTACGACTTGGGGGCCCCCGGGGTTTTCAAGTTTTTGTGGCTGAGAACTGACTGACACACATCCGTTCACAAAATTGTGGGGCTGTGGTCCCGGGAAGTTCTGAGCCACGTAAACAGCCCAAAGTTTTGTGGCCAAGATTGTCCTGTCCGGATTTTGATTTTGCAAACACCCTCATCCACAAGTTCTGCATCTGGTCTCCAAAGTTACCAAGCTTTCCATCTTTGGTAATCTATCCTTTTATCCCTCCTATTCCTCTCCCCATAACACTACCTAAGTAATTAATTACCTGTATAAGTGGGTAAGTATCATAGGTAAGTAGGTAAAGAAATGTAAGTGGTTACTAGGTAGGTAAGTAAGTAGGTAAAAGGCACTTGATGACTACTAGGTAGGTAGGTAGATAGATAAATGTGGGAGGTTTATTTAGCACATAACTAATAACCGTGGTTAGATATGAGTCAGGAATCCAACGAAAAAGAGTTTTGCTGTCCAATATATATCATCCATCCTGTAATGGTGCAGTTAGCAGTAGTGAGTGAGTGCTACTAAGTTCACTACTGTTTGCCTTTACTTGAGTAAAACTATAATAACTAGGTACGTAGTACGCGCCTGTTAATCAATTTCAAGTGGCATTGTGAACCATTTATCATCACAAATTTGAATAAAAAAAAAAAAGGTAAAAAAATTGAAACATTAAAAAAATCATGGAGGTCTCTTTTTTAATTTGTACGGTGTCCAATTGCGAACCAATTACATGGACGGACTCTGACAAGCTATAAGTGACATGATCTTTCTCTCCGTCCTTTTGTACGTACACTTATATGACCATGACTCTGATTGGCGAGTTACTTTGATTGGAGATATTTTGATGCGAGATATTATTGATTGGTTCAAGTGGTTTGCTATTAGTAGTCTATCACTTAAAACTTGCATTTCCCCAGTTGCCCTTTTAGGGACGGGGTTGGGAAAAACTGTTAGTAGGTAATTAAAAACTTGGATTTGAGAAATATTTTTGCAGGATCACATACTTAGCGTTGGTGGCGATTGGTTCAAGTGGTTTGCTATTAGTAGTCTATCACTTAAAACTTGCATTTCCCAGTTGCACTTTTAGGGACGGGGTTGGGAAAAACTGTTAGTAGGTAATTAAAAACTTGGATTTGAGAAATATTTTTGCAGGATCACATACTTAGCGTTGGTGGCGATTGGTTCAAGTGGTTTGTTATTAGTAGTCTATCACTTAAAACTTGCATTTCCCAGTTGCCCTTTTAGGGACGGGGTTGGGAAAAACTGTTAGTAGGTAATTAAAAACTTGGATTTGAGAAATATTTTGGCAGGATCACATACTTAGCAGTTGGTTGGTGGCGATGCTCTATCTAACCAGGGTTTTAAAAAAAAAACATTTCCTTCAATTTTGTGAGGTAGCTGGCCTGGCAATCGTCCACAAGAGGACTTAGCCAAATTTTGGCTACAGAGAAGAAAAGTAGAATTTTTTTGGGCTATGTTTTTTAGACATCTTAGAAGGAATAGTCTAAAATATGATTTTTTTTTTCCAATTTTTCTCTTTAAATATTGCAAAAAGAAGTCTTTTGTAAGAGTCACAGTCCCTTTTTTTTTTTTTTTTTTTTTTTCTTTCTCGCCAAATGGCCAAAATTCGTCACACAATAAAACCATGTTTAGAGCATTCATGTATACAGTATCTCGAATTTGGAGGTTGATTTTTCTATAAAAAATTTCCCCAAATAAATTCAGGTTTTCCCCCCTGTGCCCATCTTTTTTGACAGAACAGAACACCCACCCTTTCATGGCCTGATGGCAAAAGAGACAAACATTCCTCCCCCCTCTTCCCCCCCTAATCCGCAGCTACCCTCCAAACTATTGAGTTCACGAAAACCTATAAACAAACTTTGTGATAAAATATCTTTTCCTTCTATGATAGAAGGAAAGGTTGGGAGTGGAGGTTTTGTCGTTTTGCATTGCAGGTAGATAGCAACGCATCTTCGGATCAATGTGGTTAGCAATTTCAACTTAATTGTATGTCAACTTTGGACTACGATAATGTAACAATTTCTATTCTAATTGTTGCTGGTTCGAACTTTGCCACAACAGGCTTGAACTTGCTAGAAAAGGGGTAGAGAGTCACGATGCAAAAGAGCCGGCTTGTTGTAGAACAAGGGGTGTGTCACACTCTGGCCTTGCCATTTACATTAAAAAGGACCTTAATGCAAAAGAAGAATTATGGAAACTCAAATATTTCACCATAGCAAAAATGTAATCTTCAAAAACTCCTCTAAAAGAAACCAAAGCCCTTTAAGATATTATCACTCTAGAACTAATCTCAAGTTTCAACACAAGCCAAAATATCATCTTTCAGAAATCCTCATATAAAAATAGACCTATTATTATTACCTAGGGGCCAAAATCCCTTAAGCTACTATACTCTATAATGAATCTAAACCCAATATCCTTGCCTTGGTAGGCAAGGCCAAAACACACACACACACACCAAGGCATGACATTTCGAGAAAAACAAAAGACCCCACTCTAGCAGGCATTTTGCTTCTCTTTTGACCCAGTTCTTTTTTTCCATTTTTTTATTTTTTTTGCTTGTGATAACTATCAGATGAAAAAGCAAAAGATTCTGCCAGTCGTTTACAAAGGAGAAAATAGGTGCATATTTCGGGAACCTCAGGCGCTTACACTCCTGATATGAAGTGCCCAACGTTCCCCAAATAAGTGCCTATTTGTGAACTTATTTTGGGAACCAAATAGGCACATATTTCAGGAACCTGGGGTGTTTACATTCTTGATGATAATACGTGCCCAACGTTCCCCAAATTATAAGTGCCTATTTGTGAACTTCTTTTGGGAACCAAATAGGCACATAATTTTGGGAACGTCTCGCTCTGTGGGTGTTACCCTACAATAAATGAAAAAGGCTCGTTATTAATTCAAGGGGACGAGTAGTTAGCATAGTCACTAAATGCTTTGTTCACCCAGTTATTGACAAGGGTTGTGTCACACTGTGGCCTTGCCATTCACATTAAGAGGTATCTTAAGGCAAAAGAAGAATTATGAAAACTCAAATATAATCTTCCAAAAATCCTCTAAAAGAAATCAAAATCCTTCAAGATATTATAACTCTGTTATAACTAATCTCAAGTTTCAACACAAGCCAAAATATCGTCTTTCAAAAAATCCTCAAATAAAAAATAGACCTATTATTTATTATTACCTAGGTAGGGGCCAAAATCCATTAAGCTACTATACTCTATAATGAATCTAAACATAGTTAGGCCAACAGAATTACTTTGATGAGAGCATTTGGCACAACAACAATAGCAGCAAAGGCAAGTGTGTGAACAGTGACAGGTTCACATCCAAGTGTGTGAGTATGGGAGTATAGGAGGAAAGTATACAGTAGACTTGACCAAAAGATGTACTCGGAAAAGACATCCAGTTACGTAAAAAGAATCAGGTGTGGGCTGCACTCGCAGTTCACTACAGTTTTGCAAGGAAACAAGCGCTGATCTTTCGAGACAACGCAAGGAAACAAGCCCTGATCTTTTGAGACAACGCACTCTCAGGGAAATCCGGTAGCGTGCAAAACTGCTGCGGACGGACGCAATTTTCTCGCGGAAGGAGATATGTGAGGAGGTTTCGGGATTTGGAGTGAAATGAAAACAAAGGAAGTCACTTCCTTTTGTCATTTGATTTTTTCATTGTTCCTGTGTTTCTGGTACTGATCTTTTGTTCTCTGTTTTTTTTTTTTTTTTTTTTTTTTTTT
>Ga0209611_10012588_pt1 | contig 11854 bp, 12 predicted proteins | sample S1TSphgellanicum_3_FD_187693 | JGI IMG/M metagenome (GOLD analysis project Ga0209611, IMG submission 187693) | Host-associated microbial communities from peat moss isolated from Minnesota, USA - S1T2_Fc - Sphagnum magellanicum MG (SPAdes) (version 2) | ecosystem: Host-associated > Plants > Peat...
GGGAGTCCCGCCGGGACAATTTCGGGACTCCATTTCGGGAGTCCCGGGAATTTATGCCATTTGGATGTAGCCTCGGCGGAGAGGCGCAGAGAATACTATAGGGAGTATGGTGGTGGCATACTCCCGAACCAAGGATGTGGTGAGTCCAAGTGAGTCCAGGTCCCTGTGGCTTGTCCCAACACCAAAAGAATGCAAAGGGATTCTAACCAACTCATGTTGGTTTGTGATGTAGGTTCGTGTGATCTAAAAGTTTGATCTCTTCCTAGTCTAATCCCGGGGCTCCCAACTCGACCCTCTACCCCTTTCTAGAGTTGGAAGCCGAGAGCGTGCTACCAAGTTCAACTTTCCGCAACTTGACTTTGTGAAACCCTCAAGTGGGTTTCACCCCGTGACTTGGGAGCGCGTCAGAAGGTTTTTCGGATGTGGGACGGGGTGAAAAATCCGGGTTCAAGAAGGACAACAAGTTCTTTCATAAGAAGCCACACCATGAGGGAGAATGGAACCGAAGGCAAGAAAGCCTAAGAAAGGAAAAGCCTAAACAATTCCAAGGCTTGGGGTTCAAGCCCAAGGGAAATTTTGTGAAGAAAGGGGTTCCTTTCAAAGGGAGCCAACCCAAGGGAGATGTCAATGTGAAGCCTAAAGGAACATGCTTCAACTACAACGAAGTGGGGCATTACTCCAAAGATTGTCCCAAGTCCAAAGTGGGGAATGGAGGCTCTAAGGTAATTGCCCTCAAAGCCAACCTAGCCCAAGCTAAATGCAATCGACTTATCTTCTTGAAGGGGAAAATTACTAAGCGGGATGTGTTATGTCTTTTGAACACAAGGGTTTCTCACAACTTCATAACCTGAGGAAACGCCAAAAGGATGGAGCTCCAATTAGAGGAGCTCAAGGCACCCATCAAGGTGCACTTCGCGGATGGGGTTCCCCATCCCACTACGTCACAAGCAAAGGAAGTGCCTCTTCAATTAGGAAATTGGAGAGGAAAGGTGGACTTGCTGGTTTCCACCTTGGGTGGAGTGGATTGCATTTTGGGAATGGAATTCATCACCCAGAACAATGTGCTCATAGAAGGGCACAATAGACTAGTTAGAATCCCATCCAAAAGCGGGATCGTGCGCATGAAAACACACGAAATGCCTTGTGGGGTGGATCAACCATCCACTTTATGTTAGGAAAAACCTGGGAAAGAAAATGTGTGGGAGGTTACGGCATGTTGTGTGTGATGCGGGTGTTCGATGAGTATGAGCCTAAGGAAACCGCCAACTTCGCGACTTCCCCGAATTGCATTAAGCGAGTCTTGGATGAGTTCTCGGATGTGATGCTCGAAGAGTTGCCCGAGGACTTGCCCCCAAGAAGAAGAGTTGATCATGTGATCAAGGTGATGTGGGGTATGGCACCTCTCGCCAAGGCCCCATATTGAATGAACCATGAAGAGTTGAAAGAACTTAAAGTTCAACTCGAAGAACTCCTCATAAAAGGATACATTAAACTTAGCAAATCGCCATATGGGGCACCCGTCCTTTTTGTTCACAAGAAGGATGGGACGTTGAGGATGTGTGTGGATTCTAGAGCCCTCAACAAGGTGACGACGAAGAACCGACCCCCATTACCTTGAATTAATGATCTCTTTGACCAACTCTCGGGAGCTAAAATGTTTAGTAGGATTGACTTACGTTCAAGGCATTACCAAATTTGAGTTGAAGAAGGGGATGAAGAAAAGACTGCTTGTCGCACAAGGTATGGTTCATACGAATTCTTGATGATGCCTTTTAGGCTCACCAATGCACCCGCCACATTTTGCACTCTTATGAATGACATTTTTCGGGAATGGTTTTTTGATTTTGTTGTCGTCTACATAGAAGACATTTTGATCTATAGTGGCTCCTTGGAGGAGCATGCGGAGCACCTCTAGAAGGTGTTCCAAAGATTGAGGGAAAACAAGTTGTATGCCAAGCTCGAGAAGTGCGAATTCGGGGTGACGGAAGTGAACTTCCTTGGACATAAGATCATTTAACAAGGTTTGAAGATGGAAAATCACAAGGTGAAGGCAATTTTGGATTGGGAACCGCCTAAGTCAGTTTCGACCTTGAGATCCTTTTTAGGATTAGCCTCCTATTATCGCAAGTTCATCAAAAACTTTGCGAAGATGGCCGTACCCTTGACAAACTTCTTGAAAAAGTTCGTCAGAACTTATGAATGGCATGGAACATGTGACGAGGCCTTTGAGACCTTTAAAGGCATTTTGGTGAAAACGCTAGTGTTGAAGTTACCCGATTTTGACAAGGATTTTGAGATCCACTCCAATGCCTCCGACTTTGCAATTGGAGGAGTCCTAGTGCAAGAAGGAAAATCGGTGGCATTTGAGAGCAAGAAGTTGAGGAGACGGAGCAAAGGTGGCCAACACATGAAAAGGAAATGTGGGCAGTCATACATTGTCTCAAGACTTGGGGCCATTACATAGGCTCCAAAGATGTGGTGGGGTGGACCGACAATGTGACCTTGAAATACTTTGCCATTTAACCCAAATTGTCCTCAAAACAAGTGAGATGGTAAGACACATTGGCCTTGTTCAATGTAGACATTCGACACAAGCCTGGGAAGGAAAACATGATGCCCGATGTGTTAAGTCGAAAGCACCAACTTAAAGTGGTGTATGCAGGAGAAACGAAACTTCAAAAGGAAGTTCGACTAGCAAGCCGCCGTGACGAATTTGCCAAGGAAGTGAGGCAAAACATTCAAAATGGAGCCAAGTCACATTTCCAATTACGAAATGGACTACTATGGTACAAGTAAAATCGGCTTTATGTTTCGGAAAGGAGGATGAAAGATGTGCTCTTGAAGGAATGTCATGATGGGCCGCTTGCGGGCCATGGTGGTGCAAAACGCACCACAACATTCCTTAAGAAGTCCTACTATTAACCAAACTTGAAAGATGATGCAAAGGAGTATGTGAAAACTTGTTTGACATGCCAACAAAATTAAACCGTTAACAAAAAGCAAACGAATTTATTACAACCTTTGCCAATTCCCGAAGGGCCGTGGGAAAGTGTGTCCAAGGATTTCATGGTAAGCTTGCCCCCATCAAGGGGTTTTGACGCCATCATGGTGGTGGTGGATCGATTCAGCAAGATGGCACATTTCATTCTCACCAAGGATGAGGCCACAGCCCAAGAAATGGGTAGGTTATTTTTCACGCATGTTTTCAAGCATCAAGGCCTCCCAAAGGACATAGTCTCGGATCGAGACCCAAAGTTCATAAACAAGTTTTGGCGAACCCTATGGAAGCGAATGGGGTCGGAGCTCAAGATAAGCACTTCCTTCCGCCCCCAAACCGATGGACAAACCAAGAGGGTGAATTTGGTTATCCAACAATTTTTGAGGAATTATGTGGTGGCGGATCAACAAGATTCGGTAGACCACTTGGAATTAGCCGAGTTTTGTTACAACAACTTGGAACACTCCGCAACTCGGTCCACCCCCTTTCAAATGGTGACGAGCAAGTCACCAATTATGCCCATGACTTGGGCAGCACATGGACAACCCCTGAGTGATGCAAGTGAGGAAATGCCAATGGTCACACAACTTGATGAAAAAAGGCAGCACCTGTGGGAGGTGGTAAAGGCCAACTTGGAAAAGGCACACAAGAGGTACAAGGATTTTGCGGACAAGTCCCGACGAGAGGTGAAGTTTCAAGAAGGGGATGAAGTGTGGTTGAACATCAAGAATTTCTGATTGCCAGAAGGTTTGAGTCACAAGTTCTTGGGCCCATATGTGGGCCCATTCAAAATGTTGGAAAAAAAACTTTCCGACATTTACAAGTTAGAACTATTGGAAAATCTTAAAGTTCACCCCACATTTCATGTTTCTTTTTTGAAGCCGGTCGCTCGCAATGCCTCAAGGCCTAATCGGGAGCACAACTCAAGGCCCCTACTAGACTTGGTTCATAATGAACCAGAATTTGAAGTGGAGGCCGTGCTCACGTCAAGGCAACTAAGAGGACGAGAGTAGGAATACTTAGTTAAATGGAAAGGATACCATCCATTAAAGTCATCTTGAGTGAAGGAATCCGATATGGAACATGCCCAAGAAATCATAGGGGAATTCCACACTAGATCGGCAAAGAAGAGACGTAGAACGTGATGAGGACATCACCTTTCTTTTAGTGGGGCAGGGAATCACATAAAATGTACCACATCAAGTTGCAAGTGAAATAAAGGCTAAAAATTCCAAGAGATTGTATCACAAAAATAATGTACAAGTACAAATAGGGATGTCAAGTTGGCATTAGACAAATGGAACTTTCTTGCGTAGGCCCAAATCAAAATTGGACTCCTACCTTGGGGTTAAGAGAAATTTTGACCCCAAAAAGAGGAGGCAAGCAAGGTGAGCTTGCAGGGACATGCACAAGCTTTAAGTGCATCCCAAAGGGTTGGTTGGTAGTGGCGGCCAACGCGAGAAGTCATGACCCCGTTCACATACTTTAATCATGTAGTTTGGGACTTGGGTTTTTGCAAAACCCAAATGTCGCTTCTCGTACCTTGATAAGCAAACCTTTTAATTAAGGCTTGATTGTTGTGATCAAGGCGCAAGGTTGGGAAAGGAGTCATGTCAAATAACTTAGGTCAAGATTAGACTTGGCTTTGAATTCCTCATGAAAAGAAGGTTGAAATAATGGCCTCCCAAATGAGGGTTTTGTCAATTAGGCTAGTTTAGGTCTTTTGACGAAGCAAAGGTTAAAGGTTTTTTATGAGATACCCTTGGACTTGCCAAGAAAGTGTTGGAAACTTGGGGACGCTTAAGTTAACTTAAGGCAAGGTCCTACTGCAAAAGTCAGCACTTGATGGCCAAGGATCCAAAAGAAAGCAATTGTAATTTTTGAAAAAAATTTTAAGTGTCAATGAGGACATTGACCTTTTTTTCTAGTGGGGGAGAGTGTCGCAACCCTACTTTGACAGAGTGTGAGGATGAAACTCACACTCCCGAAATGGGGACTTGGGAGTCCTTCGGGACTCCTAAAACTTCAGAGTTCAATTGCAGGGGTCAAAAAACTTCGTATTGGGGTGTTCCTTATATCATTGGAAAGATATTAAAGTGTAGATGTCAAAAATGGGCTTGCATGGGCCATTTGGACATTTGTAGCACACGTTATGGCAAAAAGAAGAGCCAAGAGTCAAACTCGCAATTTGACTTTCGACCACTAAAAGTCGGGAATCAACCCGACCCCGGTGTGTGTAGGTGGAGTGCGACACACTGTTGGAAAGCTCTCAAGGAGAGCTACAAGTTTGTTTTAGACCTCATCCCAATTGGAGGTTTGAGCAAATAGTTTTGATCTTGCAAAGTTTTAGGACTCCTCCTTGGGAGTCCCGGGACAAAAAGCCATTCGGATGTAGGTGCCGCGGAGAGACGCAAAGAATACTATATGGGGGAAGGTGGTGGCTTCCCCCGAGTTCGAGTCGTTGTGAGTTTTCTGAGTCCAGAATTGCCCATGGCTTGTCTTAGCACTAAAGGTGCTCCAGAAGGTGAACTAACCAACTTGTTGGTTAGTTTGATGCAGGTTCAAGTAAGTAACTAAAGCTTGTCACTCTTCCTAGTCCTATCCCGGAGCTTCAACACGCCCTTTTACCCCTTCTAATGCTGAGAGCTGGGAACGTGCCCCGAGTTCTTCACAATTCCATTGTTTGAATAACTTAAGCCCATCTTGGGTCTAACTAAGAACTTGGGAGCGCATCATTGCCTGCATATTGACTTGGAGATTATTATACAATTGAGTTGTAATATCCACTTTTATATAATGTTTGAATGAAATATTCTTGTTTGGGAATTTTAAAAGATGTGTTATATAGCTTTAATAATGTAACTTTAACTTTCAAACCCTATATGTCCACTAATACAAAATCAACGCATTAACACAAATAATTTATTCTTTGACACAATTGTAATATGATGCACATTTTAATAATGGAAAATTAAAATGGGGGATAGGTACAAACAAATTTGTGTTTTTTTACTTGTGAGCCCTCTTTTATGAATATTTCCATGTTTTAACATCGTTTCATGCCAATCCTTCATCCGGTGCACTAAATTACCAAGTCCATCATTGAAGCAATGAAATTTCGTGCCAGGATGCATGACTTCATTCACCTTAGAAAGGCGAATGCCTCGTACATCTATTGCAATAACATGCAATAATGATGTGGTGTGGTTTATGAGTTGAACCCCACCTTCTTTGACTTCATTGATGATTTCTTGCATTATGTCACCCATTGGAGCAAACGTTTTTTTCCGTGGAGGTGGATGAACTTGAAGGTTAGTTGTGATCTTTCTTTTTTTCCACACTGGGGGAGGTATCATTTGGTCTCATAAACTCACACATATCAACAACCCATGGTTTTTTAGAGTGATCTTCATTGGTTTCTTCATATTAGATTCATTGTTATAAATGTGCAAATAAGTAGGGTCCACAAACATGGCAACAAAACCTCCACGATCATATCTATACCATGTCCCACAATATTGAATGATATTTTCTTTAGTGAGATCGGTACATGTAAGAAAAATAACAACTTGATGTTTACACAAGTTTCCACGCAATGCCCATTCACATGTGTAACAAACATACTTGGTGAAAGGAAGTGAGACCTTATATGTCATATTCAGATTTTGTTGGCTTTGTACCATCCATGCATGGCCAATTTTGTTCGAATAATATATTTCATGGATGACATTGGTGTGAAACATCAATATGGCCTTCTCAACATTCGTTTTCACAATGTGTTCCATAACCTTATTTCTTATGAACCTGCATTTCTTCATTTCAATTGTGTGCATGTGGTGTCTTATAACCGTTGTTGTGAGTCTCCACACTAACTAATCATTTCATCGACCTCGAAGCCCTTTTGTTTCCAAAGAAAACCAACATTTCAATGTCCCATGGTAAGATTCAATTGATGTTTATGTGTCTTGGTTTGAATGTGGCACTCATTGAAACCCCACCATTCACAAATTTACAACAAGACATAGTGTGCATCCATAAATTATCATGCAAGTATTGCATTTCCTTCTACCATATATAGTATGGATTAGGGTCTATGTGGGTATCGCATTTTCCCCCCATATACAGTGTGCATTTTTAAATTGTCATGTAAATATTACATTTAAAGCTCCCACATATAGTGTGGATTAAGGTCATAATGTGAATATTGCACTTTGCCCCACATACAATGTATATATTTAAATTTTCATGCAAATATTACATTTATTGCTCCCACATATAGTGTGGATTAAGGTCTTAATGTGGGTATTGCATTTAACACCCACATGGGATTGCTAAGTCCACCATTGGTGTTTTTACCTTAATTCAAAGAGTGAATATTTTGGGATATGCACAACATGGTGCAACAACAATAATGGATTGAAAGTTAATTCACGTACAAGCTTGAAAATAATAGGTCCAAAAATATCAAGTCCATAAATCACTGGGTAAATGTTGGGTGAAGCTTTCAATGATTTTGTTTCTTCCATGAATCATAAAGGCTTCAATGCTTTCACTTGGTTCAATGGGCATGTACATGATGGTGTGAAGGTCATTTAATATTGCACGTCGCATTTCATTGTCTTTGATTTTTTCCATCAAACATAAGCGCCAAGCCTTTAAGACGTGCCATGTGCAAAGGTAAATGGGCACTTGATCGTCGCCCCACACAATCCTAACCATGCATAAAATACTAATTTATTATCATTTCAACTAATAACATTATTTAAAATGGAGAATGTGGCATGAAATTTTGAAATGGTTGCATGTACATAAAAGTTCAAAAAAAGGTAGAATGAAAATAAAATTCATTGCAATGCTTGTAATTCTTGTGGAGCATCATCAATGATGAAACATGAAGGTTTCCATTTAAGGTTCTTCCTTAAAAGTTTTGTTTTCAAAGGAGTTAGCCATTCCACCAAATCATCGCATGTTTGGCGACTTGTAATGATCCATGCAATCAGCGTTCCAATGTGATGTGCATCAAACACCATCAATGTGAACAAATGAAATTTCACATTATTGGTGCTGAAGGTGGCATCCATTGAGATTACCCCATTATCACCTAATGAAACCATGGCTTGCAATTAAGATGGTGTTTGTATCCTTATTATGAATGGGACATGAATCCCATTATCTTCACTTGCATCTTGAAAATAAAACACATCATCTGGATGATTAAATGCCCATGTGCAAAGGGAAATGGCCGGATTTTGGTGTAACACTAATTCCATTTTTTGTGTTTATGATCCAAGTAAACAATGTCTTATTGTCTAATGAAATCATCCCTTGTCATTGCTTCTTCTACATTGATTCTAGCCCACCATATTGTTTTATGCTTATCATATATTTGCTTGACGGTGCAACCTAAACCCAATTGGGTCCAAATGTGGTCCTTGAAGGCTTGTGACATTCATGGGGCAAAAAAAGATGGTCCCGTAATGGAATCAAGGTCATGTTTACCATGTGCAAGCTCATCGTTGATCCGCATATGAAGTTGATGGTAGAAGATTATTTCGGCCACCTCAGGTCATGTGTACAATCGCCTAATCAAAAATTGAACTAAACAACCCCATTTAATGGATCGATGGTGATATGGGTCTCCACGATCATCTTCTGGCACATATCCACATGCATACCTACAAAATGTGAACCTAAATTTTGGTATAATATGAGGTTAAAAAATAAATTCCATATAACAAAATGAATAATATAACATCATACCAAGTATGGCCTAGGTGGTTTTGGATTCTTGACATTTTTACATTTTCTTGTGAGGGTACCTGCTTATAAATGTTCTGCTCCATCGGGGAGTCTTCATGGTTTCGCTCACTATTTAGAAATTCTGAAATTTGTGCATGTGGGATGTATGCACATTCAACCTTGATTATATGTGCCCTTCCATGTTGAACATCTTTTTTCCACACAAGTCCATGTTGTTAAAGGGTGACTTCTTTAGGTTTTGAATTTCAATATATTGAGATTTTCAAGCACGACCCATGTTTGAAACTATGCCTTGAGTTGATTATATAAAAAAAACAATAAATTGATATTGATGTCCAAAACTTATATTTGCAATATGTTGAATTACATGTTAATTGTCATATTCAATATTAATCCAAATGTACATGTTTTAAGTACTTAATTTATATCCCTCATCTAAACCCTATATAATCATGCACATAATACCTTAAATGTTATATATGGAAAACATATGATATGGTCTATGGCCATAATTGTAAATTTTTAATCCATATTATCTATGCATAATCTAAATGTAACACCCACATGATAGTTAACAAACTGCAATACAATACCCACATTATGACCCTAATTTACACTATATGTGAGAGCTTTAAATGCAATACCTACATAACAATTTAAAGATGCACACTATATATGGGGGCAAAGTGTAATACCTACATTATGACCATAATCCACATTATATATGGGAGAGGGAAATGCAATACTTGCATAACAATTTAACGATGCACACTATATATGGGTGGCAAAATGTAATATTGACATTATGACCTTAAATCCACATTATCTATGGGAGGCCAAAATGCTAAATCCATATATCAAACATGGAACATTTTTAGTGGAATTTGATGACCATATTAAAACCATCCAGGGAAATTGAATTCCTTAAATTAAGAACAAAATAATAGGAAAACATAAAAAAATGATTAAGAAAAAATATTATACCGTTGATGTTAAAGGATGAAATCACATTCAAAGGAGTTGTATCTTGATTTGAAAACACAACCTAAATAAATCAACACACATTTCATTAAACCTTAAACTTAAAACCCTAAATAATCCTAATGATAAGTGTTTTCAACCTAATGATTATATAAACAAATTACAAATGGAATACAAAAAACATTCATAACAACTATGTTTTGAATTTTAAAGTTAATCAATTAAAAATTATAATGAATGGAAACATTAGCCTTAAGGTTTAAAACTAATTACCCCAAAAATTTATATATAAACCTAAACAATTTTAATGGTAAATTTCATAAAAATTAATAATTATATAAACATATACAAATGCCATACAAAATAATCTTTTCTGAATGAGTGATGAATTAAAATTGAAACACAATGAAAAGAAAAAATTAAATGAATGAAATAAAAGTTTATTTTCTTACTTTTAATGTGGTCATTTCAACTTGAGACTTTTTTCATTCACTTTCAAAAGAGATAAAATGCATCTTGTTGCAAGTATTTGTATGTGAAAATTTGGCCAAATTTCCCTCCCAAAATCCAACCTAGGATTGTTTTTTATTAGTATTAAAAATTGTGCAAATATTCATAAATGTTTGATGTCTTTTAATTCTAAATTTATCAAGCCTATTCTTTAATTAAACTAAGTACATCTTGCATTAAATGGTCCAAAGTGGAGGTAGAGAACTACAGCTAAAAAAAAATTCGCAATTGCAATACCCACATTTTACATTTTAATTTTTGCAATTGAAGTCCATAATTTGTAAGTGCATAGGTAGGTATAATGACATGTGGGTAAATAGGTTTTGCTAATAAGTAGATGTTTTGCAAATAATTAAAATGGCATTACTGAAAAATGTATCTACTTTTTTAGTTAATTTTTGGAATAGGAATTAGGTAGAAGTTTAATCAATAAGATATATAGAGTTTGCCAAGAAATAAAAGTTTAACTAAGAAAAAAAATGAGTTTAACAAAGAGAAATAATTTTAACTAATAAGATATATAGGTTTTTCCAAGGGATATAAGTTTAATTAAGAAGAAATATAGGTTTTGCCAATGGATATAAATTTAGTCAATAAATATAAATTTAACCAAAAAGAATATAGGTTTAGCCAAAAGATATATGTTTTGCCAAAAGAGAGAAATTTAGCCAGTAAAATATATAAATTTAGCCAAGAAATATAAGTTCAACCAATAAGAAATATAGGTTTAACCAAGAGATAGAAATTTAGCCAAAAAAATATGTTTAACTAAGAAGAAATATAGGTTGAACAAAGAGATAGAAGTTTAGCCAATAAGAAATATAGGTTTTAGGAAAATAATAAAAATTAGCTAATAAGATATATAGGTTTAACCAAGAGATAGAATTTTAATCAAGAAATATAAGTTTAACCAAGAAAAAATATAGGTTTAGCCAAGAGATAGAAGTTTAGTCAAGAAAAAATATAAGTTTAGCGAAGAAATAAAAGTTAGCTAATAAAATATATAGGTTTAGCCAAGAGATAAAAATTTAATCAATAAAATATATAGGTTTTGCCAAGAGATAGAAATTGAGCCCCAAAAAAAAAAAATTAGCCAAGAGAAAATAAAAGTTTTGCCAAGGTAAGTAAATGATTAATTGTTAGTTTGTAGGCAGGGCTAAGATTCAGGTCAGTATAGTAGCTAGGTGGGTGGGTAGTATGAAGGTCAGGGTTGAGAAAAAATTGGCAATGAAAAAAAAATGGTCAAAGCTTAGCAGCCAAAAAATATTGACTGTGGTAGAATATTGGTTAACGTAAGGGAAAGAGGTGAATGAAAAAGAGGTGAATCATCTAGCCCATCCTATGGACAGAATGGCCAACTGGTGCAGTCCGGGGGGCTGGTTCACTGGCCAGAGTGAATTAACAGCCACCAATGCACCAGTTGGCCGATCTGTCCATTAGATGGGTTGCGTTTTTTCATTCGGCGCCGGATGGGGCTCATCACAGTCGATTTTTTTTGCTGCTGACCACTGTACTTTTTTCTTTTTTTTTTTGTTCTTGGCCGTTTTTCTTGGACCTGACCTCACACATAGCTACCCTGCTCACTTTCCTACCCTCATAAGTATT
>Ga0209611_10012589_pt1 | contig 11854 bp, 5 predicted proteins | sample S1TSphgellanicum_3_FD_187693 | JGI IMG/M metagenome (GOLD analysis project Ga0209611, IMG submission 187693) | Host-associated microbial communities from peat moss isolated from Minnesota, USA - S1T2_Fc - Sphagnum magellanicum MG (SPAdes) (version 2) | ecosystem: Host-associated > Plants > Peat...
TTTAAAAAAAAAACATGTTCAAATTTTTTTTTTTTTTTTCATTGCATTTTTTAAAATATATATTAAGCACATTAAGGTCATATGGTGTTAAGGCAAGTGAACATGAATAACACAAGCTTATGGAGTTTGGAAGCTAGCATCACATATTTTTCTTACAATTACAAGTGCTTAAAAAAAAAATTCTTTTTTTTTGTTTATTTTCCCTTTACCAAGATTTTTTTTAAAAATTCTCTAGGTAATGTTACCTTTAGTTAAATCCTTTTTTAACTAGGTTTTGTTCGGAACTCTTGTAGGTTTTTTTTTCAACTATATTTTTGTTTGAACTTTCATTAAAGTAACTAAAATGGTTTTAGTACACTTAAGTGATTAGGGCAGTCTAGATCCAAAGGGAGGGCTCTTTTGTTTCTACTATCTAGGTAGATGTTGAACACCTTTTTTTAATGCATTTAACGTGTTAAAAATCGTCAAAAATGTATTAGAAATGAGAAAGTTATGGCCCCCTAAGGGGATCAATAACTCAAACCAACAAACCACAACTAGTTCTTGAACACCCAAAAAATTCCTTTTATATTGCTCTATTGTTATTATAGTTCCAAGATTATTCATATAAATTGAAGTGGCATTCCTATAACACTTTAAATCATTTAAAAATGAAGAAGAAATGAAAAAGTTATGAGCTTTGAAAGTATGAAGGGTCTAAATAGAAGAAAAAACAAAACTTGTTTTGTAGGTGTGAAAGTTTTTTTCTTCAACTCTCATTGGTTTTTCTTCTTTTCTAGTTCCAAAACAAACACTTGGGCAATGAAAGCTAAACTTATGAACCTTTTCAACTATCAATGCAAGTAAGGTTTTGATTATGTTTGTTTTAGATAACTACTTTCAACTAAGTTTCAACTATATAATTTCTCCTATATTTTGATTGAGTTCAACTAGATTTCAATTAGGTTTCAACTATGTATAAGGTAAGCCCATGATGTGTGCCATTTCTACTCGTTATTTAGTTTTAATTTTTCTAGATTTCAAAATGTTTTTTTGGGGGGGTCAAACTTCATATTCTTGAGTAGTAAATAATGATGTTTTAATTGATTTTTAATGTGTGCAACTAATACACAATCTTTTTCTTGATGCATTATAACTTAGATTCCTATTAAGTTTTCTTATTTATAACAATTTTAATTTCCTTTAATTAAAAAATGTAGGGTGCAACTATGAACAAGTCAAAAGACGTGGTCCAACAAAGCAACAATCAAATTAAACATGCCAACAACGAGTTCACACCATTAGTGCATAAACATAGGATAACCACCTTATAGGAAAGTCATTTCATTGTTCTAATAAATGTTTGATTAATAACATTAACAACTTCAAGATGTAGATGGAACCATTTCCTACATGGGAACATTGTTTCTTTGCATAATTTCATATTACAATAGGTTTTGCATTCTTAGTTGATAATGCATAAGTAAATTATACTTCTATTATGGTTTGATTTTTTTAAGTTAATTTTAACAAGGTGTATTATCTTTATAGTCTAGCTCTAGTATTCTTACAATTGTGATTGTAATTTGTGTATATTTGTAATCTCAACTGCATTTCAATTAATTTACACATTTTGATTTATTTTCAACATATTTTCAACTTGTTTTCAATTACCTTATAGTTGATATCTTTACTTTGGCTTGATTTCACATATGTTGGATGACCTACAAAAAACAAGGTGCCATGTGTCATGCAAGTGTGTAACATAAGTGTCCACATGGCACAACATCATACATTGACATTTTCAAAAAATCAATAATTTCAAGATTTTGAGACTATACACATGGCACATGTCAAATAATTTAGTTTGATGGTGGACCATGAATGCCCATGTGACATGTGTCAATGTTCCATTGGTTATAACATAATTGAATAATAATCAAAATTGTAAAATTCCATGCCCTTCCTCAATGACATACATGTGCCAATGCTACATTGGTTGTAATATAGTTAAAAGATAATCATAATTCCAATTCCACACCTTCAAATGACATGACATGTAGGTGGATAAAGTTCATTCACCGATTTGCTAACATGGAGTCAACTAAGTCTAGTTAGCACTTTACAATTGAAATGTTGCATCGATTAGAAATGTATGTTGTTTTCAACTAAAATGTTGTCACTTCAACATTAACCCACAAATTGACACATGTACATTATTTTCAACTGTGTTGTAGGGTCAACGCAACATTGTCGACTATTTTGGAAATTAGTTGTCAACGTCATTTTTGAATTGTTAAAAACATTTTGTAGCTGAAAGTGATGTTTTCAACTATAAATGACAATTGAGAAGTAGTCGAAAACATAGTTGGAAAATGGTATTTTTCTCCTAATGACGCCAAACTCTAAGATTTGGGCAAAAGTTGCAAAACTCTAAAGGAAAATTGTGAAGGTTGCTAAATTTTTCCCCTTAATGTCATCTTTCTTGGAGATATGCAAAATGGGCATTTGTTGGGTTGATGATTTCAAAGGGGGACATTTTAACATGTTTATTATGAGAGTTGCCCAATTGAACAAACAAGGTCTATGTATTATGGGGAACTTGTGGAACCCCAAAATTAAAGCTTTCTGCTCTTGAAAAGAAATTAAAGGTAATCATGGGTTGGAAAAGGGTATGAGAAGATCATTTGGGAAAGGATCATAGATAGTTTGTAAAAGAGTAAACCCATAGGTTCATAAAGGGAGTCAAAACACCCAAGGATAAAAAATGGGTAGGATTTTTCCAAATCTGCTCATTAGTTACCCCTTTTTATATGTCAAACTAATATTGACTTTGGACAAGCTTGCAAACGTGAAGTGAACCTAGGTGGCCTATTTCTCGAGCTCACAATTTTTTCACTCATTGCCCAACCCACCTTTTACTGAAATGTAACATGAAAAATATTCAAACAAATCTTAGGGATCTGTAAGGAATGTTCCACCAAGTTTGAATGACCTTTGTTAAAAAGAGACCTCCCATGCATGAATTCATTATCTATGGACGTAAATTAAAAGATCTATTATTTAATATTAATAGATGGAAATGGAACCATGAAATTAATCTACTAAACTATAGTTCCAAAAATGGTGCCAGTGGCTAAAGCCATATGAATCCTTGGAAAAGTGGGTGCAAGAAAAATGGAGAAATAATTTCACCAACAAAGCAAAGTTGGATTAGAAGGAAGTATGGCACCAAGAGCAAACAAATTTTTTTTATGGATTCATGTGGGCGACATCGCATAAAGAAGTGGCAATTGATGATTGGTGAACGTTCCCCAACATGGACATGTCCAAAGTGTGTAGGTGGTGCTATATGAGTGTGTTTGAAACAATTCTCCATCACTTCCATGAATGCCCACAAGGGTAGAGAGCTCGGAAATGGGCCTTTACCATTGTTAAATGCATGCAAGCCTTAGGACCACAATTCAAGCCATGGAAGCTCCCTTCATGGGTGTAATGCATCTTTAACACCAAACTCCCCAAAAGGGTTTGCAAGTTCCATGCAATGTGGGCTTTATTAAGAGGTATTACCTTCAGGTTTATTTGGATTGAACCAATGATATTGTCTTCCGCATTAAAGAATGTTGATAACAAGAGAAATTGCAAAGTCTTCTTTGGGAGGCATTGCTGGACCATGCTAAGCTAAAATGGAATAGGACATTAGTTATAATTATCACATTTCTTCAATTGGAACATGACTATCTTAGTTCTTTTGATAAAACTTGGGGAGGGCACTTCCTTCTCTATAATAGGGATTACTTCATGTTAAATGGTCATACCACTTACCCAAAATAGGTAAGTTTCTTGAATGTCCAGTTGGCATGTGATTACTTTCCCCTTGGTTGTGTGTTTGCTGGCCTCTATGGTGTTTTGTGTTCTTTTTTTCTTTGCAATGAAGTTCTCTTCAATTGTGCCCAAAAACAAAAACCATTTGTAACATCATCATATGCATGCATTAGTTAGAATGGAAAATCTCAACATGCACAATTTGTAATGTCCCAAATCTGAAAATGTTGCAAAGAACTCCCAAATATATCAAGTTATAAATTGAACACAAAATTTTCAATTGCCATAGATATCGTTAAAGAATTCCTACCATGAGTAAGATAAATTATTACTGCCTTCTTTTGACATAAGTAATCGACTTGTTCAACAAATTGTAAAATGTCAATAATCCCAAACCTAGTTACAATTGTAACTTCCTATTATATATGTAACTTTGAAAAGATCAAATTGTCACATGAAATGGTACCCATTGTGAGTTGATAAATTTATTACAAAGGCAAAAGGGTCACATGTCCATATCTAGACACCCACAAATCAAAAGACAATGTTGTTATAACACAAGCACCCTAAGCAAGGATCACATTTTATTTTTGGCACCAATGAAGGAATGTCATGTTGAACCATTTACTTCCAATTTGGAAACACCATTTTGGAATTCTAACATAAGATTGAATGCTTTCACCAATGATTTTCTAAGATAAAGATTGGCATACAACCTTTCCTAATAAACAATAAATCCTAAAAGAATTTCCTTTGTCTCACATCCTCCATCTTGTAAGGGATAATATTGTTAAAATGATCTATGATGGTCCCATAATTAGTATTAGAACAATGATGATTTGACTCTTTCTTGTCACCCCAATTTTGTAGCAACATCTAAATTGGTTGTTTCCCACCTTGCTTAAGCATTTGCATGTTTAAATGTCACGTGTTTTTTCATAGAAGTAGTCCCATCAATGTCATTGTTATAATGATCACACCATTCCTCTTATTTGTGGTACTATTAAAATTTAGTATGCTTGGAAGATGAAGTGGCATATCATATAATGCATAGTTTGAACAATTGCAAGTGATATTTTTCTACCATCATTGACCACAAAAAAGAACCCAAGGGAGGAAGTTACCATTGCAAAGGACACCAAAAATTTAATTATGTTTCAATTGAACCTTAATAAGTCTTATATAATCTCTACTTTTGAATATTTGATGCTTGAAATTATAATGCCATAAAATTAAATTCATCTGCTACCCATTAAAATTGAAACACACACTAGTCTATAAACTTTAAGCAATATCATTGTCATATCATCAACTTAACATCATTGTTAGAAACTTGCATTAGTTCCTCAAGGTTCAAAAGTGAATTAAAATTTGCTATTTGGATTTTGAAGATTGTAAAAAAGAATTTAATAACTTCAAAAGATATCATATATGAAATCAAACGCAAATTGAATTCAAAAATTAGGGCTTTGGGTCTTTGAATTTTGAGTTGAATATTGCAAACATAATCAAATGGGGGTTGTGGATCTAATTGAAACTTTAAACACTTTAAACACCTTAAGCATTTTGGGTTTTGAAAAAAAACCTTCAAGTACATCAAGCATATAAACTACAAATGTAAAAAAATTCAAATCAAGGGTTTCAACTCTTGGTTCATAACAAGCATAATCAAAACCAATGAAAGCTTACATAGAAGATAAAGGATGAACACAAAGGTTAGATATGAAAAATGAAAAAAACCCAAGAGAGAAAAATTCACACATTTAAACAAGATGGGATTCTTCATTTTCTTATAGAATTTCATTGTTGAAGGTTGAAAATTGATAATGGCATGTTGAAGCCAAAGTGCATTTGTAATCTTCACACAACTCCTCAATTATAAGTTTTAGATATATCCTTCTAAGAAGTCAAGGTAAATTATCTTGGAAAACCCATATACAAATCACAACTTGAAATTTGCATTCAAGTCAGATTGCAACAATATTGAGCTTTGAATGGAAGCCATTAAAAAATTGAATCTTTCAAAAGATTTATCCTAACAAAAAGACCACCAATAATAAAGAGTCAACATGTGTAGCTTTGAAAAATCAACCTCAAAGGTTTTAAAACTAAAAATGTTAACCTAAGTGGATGAAAAGGTTTCAAAATTAAAACAACAAATAACCTACATAAATGAATTGTCTATGTGCACAACATGATATAAGTAAGGTATTTTTTTCATCCACATAATGCCCTCCCATTATGGTATAGTTGGGTATCTAACATTTAATACTATTGTAGTACATGAACGGTTTTGACATAAACTATTTTTTTTATTTTGCCAAAATTTTGAAAAAATATTTACTACTTGTGTTGAAATGTTAATAATTATTATAAAATCAAGTTTTGAACTAATAAAATGTTGAGTGAATTTCAAACTTGCCATTTTTAAAAGTGAAAAATGTGATAATTTAAACACATTTAGATTGTTTCACAAAGACAACAAAATTATGTTTATTATTTTATATAAACATTATCTTTCAAAAATTAAAAAATTAAAAAACCAACTGCCAAAGTTAATTATTGAAATTTAATTAATTATCTGACAGTGTGTTGTTAAATCTATTTGGGTACTATGTTAGATAGGTAAGGTTTAACTAAGTATTACCCCACTTTTGAATAATTAGGTAGGTTATTTCATGCCCAAACCTAAATTGAAGTCATTTTTCAATAATTGAAATTAGAATGTGGGGGTATTTTTGGAATAGGGCCTTGAGACAAAACAATAAAAAATATGTAAGAGGTTTCTTATGTAAAGTGTCTCCTATTTTAAAAATGCATTATCAAGTGTCAAGGGTTTTATGTTAGTTACATGTTTATATCTTAAGTATTGTAGGTAAACTAAGGTAAATTGTTGTGGAATTAGTCCCAATGTGAACACGGTTACAAGTATTTGGTTTATGGAATATAATCTCAAAATGTGTAATCTTAAATCACTTTTGGTGATTTGAAATTCCAAAGCACATAATGTATGTTCCTTTGCAATTTTTTTTATGTTACGTAAGTTTTATTTTAACACAATGTTTTTTGTTTTCCATCTTGTGTTTAGGGGTTGGATTCTTGCCTTGTTGTAAACAAGTCATGTTTCAAATCACCAAAAGTTTGATCTAATTTTAAGTGGTGCTACAACTAAATTTAGTTTCGTTTAATATTTGGTTTATTCGTGTTTTGCACAAAAGTTGGGTGTGGCAAGTTACCATGTTGTTTTTGTAAAATTTGGATTTTATAGTTTATGCGTGTTTTAATTTGGTAGGAAATGTAATTAGAGGCATTCTTGGTCCACTTCACCCAATGATCTTTTGAGTTTTGGGTTGTTTTTTTTGTTTAAAACTCCATGAGGAGTTGAACCTCAAACAAGGCCTAATACCTTGGAGTTGTGAAACAAAAAAAAATCACAAGAAAGAAAAGGAAACCTTGCCACATGGTGCTTTTCTTTTTTCATTATTTCTCCCTCCTATTTTTTTCACTTCAAATGAAAGTCATCCTCATTGAACATCGGTAGCAATAGCATCAATAGTAATAACACAAGGCAGGGAAGTTATTTTTCCCCATCATTGTTGGCATTGGCGAGCATGGAGTTCTTATCCTCATCATTGTTGTTTTCCAATGGCAAAGGAGGAAATGAGGAATTAGGGGGGCATTAACATTTTGTTGGCTTTCTTTTCTTCGTCATCTTTTCATGTTTTCTAAGAGTTCAACAAAAAAAAGGAAAAGGAGGTCAATAGGGTTGAACTTCCACAAGTAGCCCTACTAACCTTGTTGAATTTTTCACACTTTCATGCATTTTAGGATGGAGGCCCATTGATGATTTGGATTCCAATTCATCTAGTATGGAGGAACCCAATGTGAATGAGATGGAGTGGGCCATGGGGTTCCACATTACCATGACAACAATGTTGGGGCTTTTAAAAGGAATTCATAGGTGAATTTTGGGGTAAGTGATGGATATTAATTGTTTCATTTGGATTTTCAGTTTGGCTTCGGTTGAACAAAGATGTTTTACTAATCCACCCATTTAATTTCTTCACATGTTACACCTTTGATTGGGATAGCCATGTCAATGCAAAAAGGGGGTGATGTTATGCCAAGTTGGGTTACACACCCTTGGTAATTGTGGCATCATGGACACCAAGGGGGATTTACATGGGTGCTTGAAAAGATGTTGGTGACGTGGGGGTGCTAGGACTCATTAACACCCCCTCACATTCTACATAATAATCATAGTAATGCACTCAACCTTGAATCATGGAGATATTCCATCACCCCAACCCAAAATATAGGCGATCATGGAAACATGGGAACTATATATTATCCAATGGTTACAAGAAATGAAATGCAAGTAACAATATGGTAGTTATTATGGAATTACATTCGATGTTTTGTTTTCACTTGAAGGAATTAAGCCAGTTGAAAGGACATGAAATGAAAATCATATTGGAAGATGATAAACTTATTTTTAGGTGACCTCATAACCTTAATGAAATGGAATGGGCCTTGGTTTAGGCTCAAATAACAAAATTGTTAGATGTAGGTTTGGTGGAATTTTATAGGGGTGAAAATGTCTTAACAACAATGATGATAACCAAGAGAGACATTTGTAACAATTAAATAAAACGCCACATTGTGGGGATTATCATCCAATGGGATAGACAAACTCATTTAGACAAATATGCCCTACCCCAATAAGAAGAGATCTTTGATGCCCTTGGACAAGCCAAGGTTTTTAGTACCTTGGATTTATAGTCTAGTTATCATTAGTTGCCATTAAGGGAAGGTGATAAGGTCAATGCAACATTTTGGGGGATTGATCATCATGGTTGCAACAATGAAAGTTTTTGCCATTTGGTTTGAAGAAATTAATCCCCTAATTTTTTTAGAAGGTCATGGATCAAATCTTGGTGAATTTTAGTTTTGCCAAATGTTATATCGATGACATCATTGTTTTTAACTTGACCCTAAGGAATCACATGCACCATTTGCAAGAGGTGTTTGGGAGACTTTAAAAACATAACCTTTAAGTTCATCTAGGCAAATGCTGATTTTTTCATACTTAGGTGGAATACCTAGGTCACATGATTTATTCAGATGGATCAAAGGTGTAGAAGGTCAAGGTTGAAGTGATATCATGGGTTCTTTAACCAATGGATGTTAATCAATTAAAATCTTTATGAAACTTGTGTAATTAATTATTGAAGGTTTGTTAAAAGGTTCAATAACATTATTGAACCTTTGACCCAATTTATGAAGATTGATAAGGAATACATATGGGGTGAGACACATGAATGGGTCTTTTGAAAGTTGAAGGCCATGCTCATTTTAACTCCCATTTTGAGATGACCCATGGGAGGGTGACCATTCCGATTACACATTGATTACAACACATTAGGGTTAGGAACAATACTCACATGGTTGGTTCATGATGGCATATGCCAATTGGTCCAAAAATAAAATGTAGGTCAATTATAGCTCATTCGAAGGGTAATGCCTTGTTATTGTTTGGGTAAATTCATCACTTTAGTGCTATTTTGATTCATTTTGGTTACAAACCACTAGCCATTCAAATTTTTGATGGAATCTGATCAACTCATAAAAAGGTTGGTAAGATGGGCCCTTGTTTTACTAGAGATGATTTTGATGTTTTCCATAAAGTTGGTAGGATCAATCAAGATTAGATGGCCATAATCCAAACCCATGTTCTAACGAGAAGGATATTAAAAGGGTAAGGGTTCATTAGCTTGGGGATGCAAATTCGGATGCAACACCAAGATGGCATGTATGCACATACTTATTTATTTCAATTTGGGGTGACAAAACACCTTAAATTGACATGAATACCATGGGTTGCCATGGTGTGGACATTGAGTCAAAAAGTGATGATGCCCTAGATATACATGATGATGCACCTATCATTACATATTTGTAAACATGTTAAATTTTGATTGGAATAACATTCAAGGAACAAGATTGTGTTGTGCATAAGTCCAAACAATTCAAATCAGAAGGTAATTCTTTTTTGCGGTTTGGATAGATGGATGAATGTAGGTGGTGCTTCACCCAAAGTAACATGAAGGTTTTGTGTGACATGCTCACAAGGAGTGGGGCCATTTTGAATTTTGTCGGACTTCTCGTTTGTTCCAAGCATAATATTGGTGATGAAGGTTGTACCCGCAAGTTCAATAATTTGTGTCTTTGGTGTGTGGTGTGTGACCAAACGTGAACATCATTCATGCATCTACACTTAATTTATAACTAGTGTCCATCATAGGATTTGGCTCTTAATGGAATTTGGATTTTTTTCAACACATTGAGTTTAATAGTTTAACATAACTAATATGTTTTGGTTATGATTGAACAATTTTTTGAAATAGCTAGAATTGGTGCCATTGCCAAATCACAATAACGAAAGTGTTGCATATGCATTTTTTGATTTGGTGCTTGGTAGGTTCGGGGTTCTAGTTGAAGTACTCATAGATCAAAATATGAAATTCCATGGGCAGTTTCAAGAATTATGTGAAAAGGCATTGATAGATCCTTGCACTATTTAATGAGACCATTTTGAGGCAAACATGTTAGCTAAACGAATGATGGAAACATTGAAACATGGCTTGTGAAAATATGGGCTCCAAAACAGTCATAATTGAGATTGGGATTTGTAATTACCATGGTTAATTATGGGGTATAAGTTTAGCTGACAAGCTTTTTTTTCACCGTTTTCATCATATGGCATAACTTTTACTATTTGGCCATGAACTCAAGCTATTAACTTTAATTCAACAAAATGCAATGTCAGTAATCTCTTGGACAATCTTTATGTGTGAATTAGGTATGTGAGCAGTGAGCCACCTTGTTTTGACATGTTATGCCTATGGTTATCATGGAGAACTTGACAATTACCCAACATTAAAATAGTTGTGTTATGCCATTATTCGTGGAGCTAATTATCAACTTCATATCCATATATTCAAGCTAGGAGATTGTGTACTTGTAACAAATAGTAGGTCTATTACTTTGGATGTGATTATAGGACGTGTTATTATATGTGTGTAGAAAGTTTTACCTTTTAATACATTATTGTTAGAAGGTTAAAATGGTCAAACATGGAAGGACCACATGCATAGTTATGTGTTGTGTCATCTCCTCAATGTGAATGACCAAATTGACTCATCTTTGATAATTGTTCTTGTCAAATTCGTTTTATGTTATATGTGTAGTTTATAAGGGTTGTCACTATGTTGGTGTGTGATCGATGTTCAAGGAGTTGTTGGCATATGGAATCCCTTACACCATCTTTGGATAAAGTACCGATCAGAAAATGATTTTGCTTTCATTGTGCTATGTAAACTTAGGATCCTATTCCTAAAGTTAAATAGTAAGGAAAACACCTTATGCTATTTTTCCAAGGTGATTTATATTTGACCAAGGATTTCCAAGATTGCAATTAAACAACTAACAATGGGTCTCATATTTGCATAAGGCATATTGGTCCTTGCATTTTAAATCTAAAGTGTTTTTTTCGAAAAATTAATAAAAAAGATTTCCGAAGTTGCTATTTGAGTTGAAAAGAACCTTAACCCCCATGTAAGGGGACAATTTGAAGATCATGCATTTTTGAGGAGGGTTGTTGTGTTTTTGTGTGTCAATAGTGATGGTTGTGGTCACCAATATGGTAGCGCACAACACACCTTTACAAAAGGTGAATACAAAATATTACATATAGTAAAAGACGTCGTGAAACATCATTTCATCCATCTGTCCATCCGTTTGGTCATCCATCCGTCTCATCATGGTTTGTTTACTTCGATAGGGCGGAGAAAGAGTGGAATACAGATGCGATGCGACAAATAATAATATATATTAGTGTTGTAAATTTTTATTTTAATTTTGGCGTTTTTGGACTTAGGTACACTCATCCTGTTTCTTTCTCAACAACTCAAAGAGTTGGGTTTGGTTTTTTTTTTTTTTTTTTGAAATTTTATTTAAAATATTGGAAATTTTCAATGCTTTTTACATT
>Ga0209611_10012591_pt1 | contig 11853 bp, 19 predicted proteins | sample S1TSphgellanicum_3_FD_187693 | JGI IMG/M metagenome (GOLD analysis project Ga0209611, IMG submission 187693) | Host-associated microbial communities from peat moss isolated from Minnesota, USA - S1T2_Fc - Sphagnum magellanicum MG (SPAdes) (version 2) | ecosystem: Host-associated > Plants > Peat...
AGAGGTGCTTAAAAATTGATTTCTTATCCTCTTTTATACAAAACACTAGCTCCTCTATTTTTCCTTGTTCATTAACTTTTCAAGGCATACAACTACATAGACACCAACCCAATAAAAAATGCAAAAAATATCATAAAAAAACACTCAGTTTGCAAACAAAATCCTTCACCCAAATCCTAAAGATTAAAAAAAATAACAACACAATCAATTTGTAAAAAAAAATGAAGCAAACAAGTGCAAACCCTAGACACCTTTGAACCTTGAGAAATTCATCATGGTCATGTTCCATGATTTTGCCATAGCTACCTAAATGACAATAGAACCCAATCATGATCATGTTCCATGATTTTGCCATAGCTACCTAAATGACAATAGAACCCAATCCTGATCATGTAACGATACACAAATGTTTGATACATTGCTTGCAAGATGCAAAGTTATCCCATGGATTTCCCCAACAAGGAAAACTATTTTCATCTTTTCCTCATTCATTTTCACCCTTTTTAGGAGTTTTGAACAAGGTAAACCCCATGTTATAAGCACCTACCCATCAAAACTTGACGATCATTTTATTCTTGACAACCACCACTAACAATCTGAAACATAGCAAAACTATGTGGTTACTACTCAGGTTCTAGGTAACCCGGATTGGAACTGGTGGTTAACTACTAGTTAACCTCCAATTAGCCCCCAACTCTAGTTTTTTAGTTGTTTTTTTGGTTCAACACACTAATCAAAACCAGGAACCTGGTTCTGGGTTGCATACTTAAAATAATTTCGGGATTCACAAAAGCTGAACTGGAACAATTCTTGGATCTCATTAAGGTTTGTTCATACAAGAATGTTCACAAAACCAATCCACTTGGCCACACCAAGCAAGAATGAGTCATGTTGAAATTCATTGTACGATAGCTTGTGCATGATAGCTACATGTCTCTCCAATCATGCAGATCAGCAGGCAGGGAAAGAATCATCAAGGACTCCACAACATATTGAGCAAAGTTCAGTAAAACCAGCTTTTCACAAGTTCACTTCTGGAGCTTGGAACATGGAATTACATGTTCCACAAACCTTGTGGAACTTGGAACATAGAAAATGGAATTACATGTTCCACAACCCACATCCAGCCAATCAAATATTCCATCTTCTTCTCTACATATTTCTGAGCTGCACATTTCAACCTAGACATCTGCTAACTGTAAGTTGTTTTAACACTAGGGATCCAAAACAAGCACCTGTCATCTTTACCTTAATCTGAGACAATGAATGTAAGTATGGAGTAGTGACCACTACAACCTCAGTTGTACCTGATTCACTGCAATGTGAATCAGGTACAACTTGACAATGGCTCAAACCTGAACCAAGTAGGTGGAGACCAAATAATGAGAAAGTTGCAAACTTTTAGACCAGCTGCCAGAACATTCATGGGCTAGTCATGGTGGAGTGGGTATGAGGTCATGACTGCTGAGAGAGGAAGGTACCAGGCTTGGATCCAAGCTATTCAGCTGATCCATAAGTTGGGAGCGGCGCTCCTTGAAGAAATTGAGGCGTGCGGCAAGTTGAAGGAGTGCTGCTGATGCAGTTGGAGATTGTTGCTTTGAAGGCACATGAACCTGCAGTTGTGAGAGTAAGAATTGCTACATTATGTCTAGCTTATAAAGTATATTGACCAAAAAGACACCGTCATCCAAACATTTGTACAAATTCCTATATCTGATGGATTTACATTGGGGAACCTACTAGGAGACAATGTCTCATACTCTACAACATTCAAACACTATATTGAGCAGTGAAAGCCTCTTCCATGAACATTACCTCTGGATCTAGCGGGAGCCTCGTTCCATTCACATGGTCCACTTCAGAAGCATTCGTTGGAGATGCACGTTTATGATCAGCATTGGAATTATCCAAAACGTTCGAGGGATCTGGTTGGTATCTCCAGGCAAACTGCCTGCCGGCAGCTGAAGGCCCTGCTGGTGGCTGAAGTGTTTGACGATCACTTGTTACTGAAATACCAGGTTGTGCGGAACTATGACACTGCCAATTTGCACCCCGTTCTCTCTCAGCCATGAGTGCTTCCTGCACAATGACCGACACAGATGAGGAAGCCAATTCTTGTACATTCTCCCTATTCCCAGATTTGGCTTCTTCAGGTACTTGTTGAATTAAGAACATACAGAATTGACAAGTTTAAAAACTACAATCACGAATATGCAACCTGGATGTACAACCAGGTCCTCTATCAAAAGGCCAGGCAATCTGAAAAATTTCAATTGGACAAGTGTCAGAGGAATCATCTTGGACTGCACCCATACTGCATGGCTCACATCTAAAGGGTTACCACATATAGTCAGAAACAAGGAGAGAAGATAGAATGATATATGAAGAAGAGGTGGAAAGAAAGAAAGAGATGGAAGTGCAGAACCACTACCTTTGCTTCTGCAAGTGCATTTCTCTGTTGGGCCACAATGTGCTCAAGTGCAGCTGCCTCTTCGTCTTGTTGCCCACCTTCACACTCCATTTGCTGCATGATTTGAACAACAAACAGCACAGCAGGCCCCCCGACAGCCAAGCAAAATTTCCTGTAATGTTAGTCCTGCTGGGATCAATATGAGCAAAGTCTTGAGCATATCAGAATTTCACACAAGAGAAATCCAGAGGGGTCAAATCAAGAAGCACAAGTTTTCATAGCACCTTCCACTAGACTGTGTCACTCTTGATTCCATTGTCAAAATAAGATGATTGCTAAATTCTAGTAGCCCACTTCAAGATTGCAGCACTGGGAAAAATTGGAAAATAAATCTGCACCTTATTCCTTTGCTTCTCATGATGGCAGAGCACCAGTGTGGCATTCAACTCCTGCTGCAGTGTTCTCCTGAAAAGTCGAAATTTTGTCTCAGACCAATAATCCTCATGCAGGAGATTTAATGCTGAGTCCACAGCCAGCAAGCAAGCAAGCTAGCAGGATACTGAGCCAATGAGGAAGTACCACACATATCAATCAGAATCTTGCAACTCACAAAGAAATCATACCCTACTATCATAATGCAGATAAAGGGTGGGAGGGAGGAGGATTGGGCATTTTCTGGGAGGACAGATTCATCAACTACATCAAAAACCACAAAAGACCCAAACTGAAAATCCCAGATGTATAAGGGGAGCATATTTCAAGTTAGTGAAATTGTGACATACTGCTCAGATTGAAAGTTTTGTACATGGTGTTGATAATCAGATGAACCTGCCAGTGATACACATTGGTGTTGCTGGTTCAACTGGAGGTGGAGATCAGCCATTTTCTGTTTCAGACGTTTTACATCAGCTTCAACAGCTGCTATTTCCTCCACATCTGCTTGCGTCTACTCCAGAAAAAAAGCCCACAGGAAAACACCTTTAGGATTGAGAGTTGTCAATCTGCAGCACACTGAGAACAAAGGGTGGCAAAGCAAATCTGTGGCAACTATATTTGTGTGCTTTGCACTCTTGCATGAATTTGGAATTCCATTCTTTTTGCAATCCATTCAGTCATTCTGCAGCTAGTTTTTAGGGGCAAATACAAACCTTTGAATCAAAGGTTTCTGCAGCAGAAAGTTGGGCAGCTGACACCCCAAGGCCGGTCTCCAAAACCACTCTTAAGTCTCGCTCTGTTTGCAGTTGATCCTGCAATCTTGCAACCTGGTAAAAGCCCCACCCACACTCCAGTTTTTATTTTATGCCCAATCATTTGTGACATGTTCATATACCCAAGGCATGGGTTTGATACACACAGTCTGAGTAGGAAAAACACACAAAACAATGGCACATAAGTGCATTAGGTTCTCACATCTTGCTCAAGGGCCACACGTCGCTCATGCAGTTCTTGTTTTTTTCTCTCCAAATGGGCTTGCAGAGATGCATTGTCTTTGACCTGATACATTGAGAATGTCATGCAGAATCCTCAAATCTCGTATGCTAAAACTAATAAATGGGTACAAGTCAGTGTCATTAGTTTGATCTGCACAAGAACAGATGAAATAAAGACCTGTTATGCTTCTAGCTGATTGGCAGAGAAAAAATGACAGAATACAAATGGCACATACCTCTTTGGCAATCCGATTGCGAAGATCATTTCGTATGACCTCCAAGTGATGTATGGCCAAACTGCAGAATGACAGACCACTAACTCACATGGAACCAAAGTATATATTTTGCCAAATTCAAGTAGACAACTCTTATATGGGCATCTCTCAGGAAGCAGCAGGACATTCTGTGGAACACCAAGTGACATACACTGCATGAAGGTGGTGAAGGGAAACTATTATTGCCATCATGATGCTCCTGTAGATGTTCCTCCATGTGGAAAGATTTTTCTGAAGAATGAATAAAGAAACTGCTGCTCTAGATCCAAACCAGCACTTTTAGAACTTACTCTTCTTCTCCAGATGAGTCATTGACATCCATGTTTGAAGTCTTGGTGTTGGCCTGTGAACCATGACACAGTCATTAGCAGATTCATAGCCACTATAACTCAGCTTGGTGCAGAACTATCTACAGCTAGGGAGAATGTGAGGCTTACTTGCTTGATCTTATATGAGTAGTTTAACTAACAATTCCAGGGATCGATGGAACTGAAATCCAAACTCAATCCTCAATCATCAGCTCATGGAAATGTGCAGATCTTCCAGGTTCATATCCAAAGTTCCTGGAAATTGAAGGTTAAAAAAAGACTTGTAGAAACTACTGAGAGCACCACTTGGACTGTGACCTTGTGCACCCTGCAAGAGACAAAAGGAGCTTACTGAAGAGAATCCCCAAAGAGATGTCTGCTTGGGGCTTGACGTTGATCCACATGGTTTCACCTTTACATTTGGGCCATTCCCTCTGGATTGGGTGTTGCTGAAAGGAGGGGATCTGCTATCACCCCATGGAGACCCTTCACAGCCCTTTTTGCTGATGTTCAAGCCCCCCCTGTTTTCCAGGCGAAGGGCGGGTGCTACATTAGATTGCTCATCAATCCCCAGGTTCACTGATTGACACCATGGTTTTGTGCTCCCCTTACGACTGGTCAAAGAACCAAAGCCAGCAGAAACTTCATAGTCTGGATTACGATGTTCAAACACCTGGAGGGAGGGATCAACCAGAATGTCAACTGGATCATGATATTCAAGGCCTGTATTCTCATGGAAACTGCCCTGTCCCAGTTGTCTAAACCATTTTCCTGCTCACTGGATAGAGAAGGGTGTCTTTGCTGCACAGATATCTAGGGAGTCACCCATTGCAAGGCTTTTTTCAGCTAAGGTGCGAAACTTCAGAGTTTCTATGGGATCTTGTGTGTCCACCTAGCCAGGTTGCACCTGCTATCCTATGAATACTGCTTGACCTTGCGAGGTCAAAGCCAAACAAAGACATGCTTGAAGGTTACCTCAGAACCAAACTCTCTCCAAGCATCACTCACGTTTCTGGAGGAATAGCAGATTACTCTCTTGATGACATTCCTTACAAACTCTCTATATTTGACAGGCACAAGAGGAGATGCTAGGTGGGAATTTTTTGATTGCTGAATGCTACTGAAATTGAAGGGAAAACAAGGGATTCGGATATTCATCTTGTGACTCACCTTGTGATGAAAAGGATTGCTGCCAAGGTTTCCACTGCTTTCACTGAAGGTGCCAGATAATGCTCGTTCAGCATCCACATCAATGTCCTCTTGAAGGTTGTTGGGAGCATCATGGTAACCCCCATCTACATCACAGATTACATGTGATGCTTCATCATCATTATCATCATCCTCTGAGGAGGCATCACTGGCCCTGGCCTCCATGTGCCCACCATACCTTTGTGATGACAGTGGGCCTTGCTGCACATCCTCCTCCTGATCTCACATGTGACATTCAGATCCCAATATGTTATCATGGGTGTTCAAGCCACTCACTCCTGCATGCTTACAAAAAAGATGAGGAGTGTAGCATGTTGTGACTTACTTCAAATATAGAATCATAATCCTCGAGCAACATTGTCAGAATTGCCACGGCATTGTTGGCAGCTGCTGTGGCTGCTAAGAGCTGTGTTTCACTATCAGCAGTAACATCAGAATTGTCATCAAGTTCACATTCACCAGCCAACAAAGGACGCAACAGCAATGGTGCCATACAGGCTGCTACAGCTGATGCAGTCATTCGGTTCTGTGCAGCATGAGCTGACACTGCTCGCATCATCCTCAACAATCTGAACCAACCCCATCTTTGTTTTTTAAGTCTGCATTTTCCATGTGAAACAACAATGACATGCTGCATCCAAGCAACAGCACATAAACAAAGAGATGTAGGTTTCCAAACACTGCACAAACTTGCAAAAGAGAATACAAGAAATCATTGTGGTGGGAGTTCTCAAACTTGAGCATACCTCTGTAGGAGCTGACGGTTAGGTTCTGGAGAAGTGTTGGAAATAGCTTTACGCATAGCATTGACACGACTTTCCTTTCCTTCTAGCCCTAGCCCAGATAGATTAACAAACAGAGATGCTTAAGGAACATGAAGCAACTGGATCCAGGTCATATATATGTTTGTAGAGAGACACAGAGAGACAGAGAGAAACAGAGAGAGGGGAGATGGGAGAGGGACTGGAGCATGACTACATAGATTGATTCCTTTGTATGAAACATACAACAGGTATATCCTAAGTGTCTGACTAATCCTGCACTCTTTACTTGGTTGCAATAGTTGCACTTCCATCTTTTAGCTCTGCTAACCCCCACAAGGTTCTGACTGTGTTGTATGTTGAATTGAAGCAGAACATAGGGTAGGAGGCATGATGATGTTATGAGACAAGTTCGGCCAAAGAAGCTAGCCTGAGTAGGAGATGGCAAGATGTAGTAATGCAGCTTATGGAGTTAGCTGCCACAGACTAGGATTTCACAGGCAAGATCCATTGGAAACAATCCAGGAAGCATGAAGATCAAAACCATAATCTTTGAAGGAGGAAGCAGAACAAGAATGAGGGGAAAAATCTTACGGTGAGCTTCTAGAAGAGCAGTGCAACAAGGTGCAGATACAGGTGATGATGGCAACTCCCTCAACACATGCTGCATCCACCCAATCATTGATGTCATTCAGTGAAGAATCTGTAGACCTTGGTATAGTGTGTGGGGGTATTCACCAAGGTGTGGTAGTAGAAGGGTTTCCAGCAAAGAGAAAATGCTGGAGCAAGGTAAACAACAGCAGATGTTCCAGATCCCCCACTAAGACTGAACATCTAGAACTTGACAGATTTTGAATGGATCTTCCTGTAGCCTCCCTACACAGTTGGTTCATGCAAACGAATCCCAGCCAAAAGCCACTGAATCAAGACACAGTTATTTGAGATGTTGAGGATGAAGTCTCTATAAGGTGGGTCCACAAGAACATCCCACAAGTAGAGAATATGAAATTGTGAGCTTCACCTTAATACAGTCACTGATAACATGTGCATCCTCATCAGGTGTAAATTGGTTCCGCCCTGAACAGCAAGCAAAGAAAGTGCAGTTCATAATTTTAGAGAAATCCTCTGTTTTAACCCCTCTTACTTTGTCACCCAAGAAAGAAAGTAGGGCCAGCAACGGCGGCAACCCATTATTCTGTTCAGCAACACAACCCATTGCTGTGAGTTTTATCAAAACTACTACTGAGGGAATGCCAAAAGGAACTTCAGGCTCTCAGAATCACACATACCTCGCTCATATTCTTTGACTCTACGATCAACATCATCAACATCAGCACACTGACGTAAGATACCTTCCACTCCAACTCCTGCATCCACACAGAATATATAACATTGCCTGGGGAGAGACCTCAGGAAAGAGGAAGTATATGCAGTTCCAGTATCAATACATCTGCTCTTCACAAGATCCAGAAAACCATCATACCATGTATCTCAATGAAGGAGAGAGCTTTTTCCAAGAACGAAGGACTGCCATCAATATCTTCAAGAGCTAGCAATATAGGCTTCCCAATGACCAAAGACTTCACAGCTCTCCGGTCTCTTCCTGAAAAAACGTTATCAAATCAGATACACTTAGAAACTGAATCACCAGAAAATCAGAAATCGATACCCACAGGACTAGTCTGCTGATTAACAATGAGATCCAGAAACTATAGGCTCACTCCTACCTATAGGCAATTGAAGGAAAAGATGATTTGGTCTGCCAAACAGGTCTGATCATATCAGAACTACATTCCGAAACAAAATCACATAGTTGGAATCTGGGTCACTATGCTCTGCTGAACCTTCAAACACATCATGGGAGTTGTGGCGGAAGGTTGTATGTTGACCTGCCACCAGAGCTGCATTTGGGGCTGCCTCAATTGCTCTCTCCAGGGCATCTTTCCACTCATCCACATCTTCAATAGTCTCTGCCTGTTCCACAACTCCCCCAAAAAAATTCTGATTGTTCCTTTTACTTTTGGTGGGGGCAGGACAGAGGGGAAAGAGAAGCCTCTGACATTGTCAACAATACCTCTGAAAGGAATATGCTGCTGAAAAAGTTATTAATTACTAAACAAAGAGCAGATCTCCTCCAATATCAGAGTGGGTGGATGGGTGGGACATCTATCGCAAAGGACGCACCTTCAAAGTATACACACGCTCATCAGGGAACAGCACAGTCAATAACTTCTTCTCTGCTCGAACAACAACACTGTCCCCTTCCCCACAATGCTGGTCAAAAAATCATCTCTCTATCCCTCCTGTCTGCGCCCCTTACACAAAAAGGCCATGAGAAGAAGAGAAGACTCCCCAAATGAAATCTCCCAGCTTATCAATCAATCAAATCAACCCAACCACAGTTTGGCTTGCATACCTGCCAGAGTTGTTCAAATCAATGCCACCCAGTGTCAAGTTCACATCACTCCCCTTGTGAAGAACAGCATTCTACAAATCCATATACTCCAGTTGTTAGTCTTCTAACATGTCCAACCACAAGAGACATGCAGGGCATGGCATAGGTAGGAACTGTTGTCAGGGAGGAGATTCAACACTCCCAAGTGCCAAAAGGTTCTGCCTGGTGAGCAGACCAAATGGGACCACACTTTTGCCAGCTTCCACCCAAAGCAAGAATCGTTAGCCAGATTGTTACCAGATTCAGCCTTCTGGCACATCTTGGTACTTTGAGGTTTTATTTTTTCCTGTTCCTTTGTTTCTTTGGCACTTATGTGTGGGACATACATAGTTCTGAGTCTCTAATCTTTGAGCAGATACAAATCTCAAGGAACATGCCACAACATCATATCTATATCTATATCTATATATATATGAAATTGCAGAGAAATCTCCCCAACAGCATTATGAAGGTACCATGACAATGAAAATGAACATGGCAAGATATTGACATAGTTCCTTCAACAACTCTTCTTGCCTCTGATGAGTTCAGCATTGTTACACATGTCACTAGCATGGCCAAAAAGCAGAGCAACATTGTTTAAGTTGGCTTCCCAACTCACTGGATCATTTTTGAAGAAAACTAATGAAGTGCGTGTGAGGATAAACCACCTCCGTTTCCATGACTTCCAACCAAGTCCTACAACCCATCCCATAAGAAAATCAAATCCCTTCAATCACTGCAGCACAAAAAACCGTGAACATAAAAAAATACTCCACCTACTGCAGCACTTTTGTCAGGCCCCCCTGGTTGTCTGGACATACAGGTGAAGGTCGTGGTGTCCTAACAGAGACAATACAACCACTGTATCTGTGCACTGAAGAATAAGATGACAGTTGCATCTAACCAGCACATTTGAATACTAGTCAGATTCCATACACTGATATACTGTAACATATACTCCATGGATCATAGAAGCCACGACAATTCAGTGTCATGGCACAGGGTATCTATTGTGTTGCAAATCTGGCAATTGTCGCAGTTTTGAGTAAAACATTCAGTGTGATGTGGGGCTTGAGCCGATATTGACAAATAGGTCATGTTGGAGGAAGTCAGAGATTGATGGCAGGATTCAGAGATAGTACTTACCTTTTGATGAAATAAACAACGGCCCACTCTTGTAAACCTGAAAATGTCATCCACCCCAATCCACCCGTGACCCCCATCAACTCAATCCACAGATGTTCTCCTCACTCTTTCAGTTGAGCTAAAATTGTTGCAATTAGAGGGATCAGAAAATTGAACTAGTTCCCATATTCCTGGAGCTTGATGACCCATAATGCCATTCACAATGACCCCTCATCATTCACTACTGCTCTCACCGTTGTCTCCAGTACACACTTGAACCCTCTGTTCTGAAAAAAGAAACCTGTAGAGAGCTCTATTCTTTTGTCCTCTTTTATTGGACTTGGTTTTGAGCATACTTGCATAATGTGTAAGTTCCCCATCCCACATACAACACTGCATTGATCTCCCCGGCAGAAACAAGATCCAGCAGGAACCCACCACCAAAAAAAAGAAAGAAAGCAAGTGTAAGACAACCTTACCAGATTGCTCTCCTGGTTCCGAGATCGTTCAAATGGTGCTGGGCTCACAGCAGCTGACATCTCTCTCTCCCTCTCCCTCTCTCACTCTCTCTCTCTCACTCGGGTACCTCAACCACTAGAACTACAATCCAACCCACCACCCACCCAGCTGAGCTTGACCTTCTTCCTTCTTCCTTCACCCTTGCCAACAGAACCTGCACCCATTAGAGAGAGAAGCACGGCTACTTCAATACTTATAGATGATCCCTCTCCTCCTCCATTCATTCCACTACTCCTGCTGCTGCTGCTGCGCCCTCCTCTTCAGGAATGAAAACATGTCGGGTTGGCTTCCATTAAACCGATCAGCAACGGATTTGAACTAATATGGGTGTAGGGATCAGCAACAGCAGCATTTAGGCACAAATGGGTAGTAGTAGCCAAGGGATCCAAATCTAGTGCAAGTGCGGTGAGCACGATGAAGAGTAGATCATATTGCCTTGTATGTATATATATGCATGAGAGCTTCATCACGACTTCCCACAGTTGATGCATGTGTTGTGTGTGTGTATTTCTCTTTCCCACTCTCTACCCCCATTCCTTCTCTCTCTTTCCTCCGCCAGCCGAGCAATCTTCTTCCAAGCTCCTCCCAAGCATCGCATGAGTGAAGAAGGGAGGGAGCATGGCTCCACCACCCACCACCACCACAATACTTGTCATACTTGTTGTTGTTGTTGTTGTCGTGGTGGTGGTGGTGGTGGTGATGGTGCTACTGCTGCTGCTCATCATCATCATCATCGTCACTGTCATCAACAGCAACAACACCATCGTCATCATCATCATCATCATGCCCAGGACACATGATTCCTGTGATTCTTGTTAAGCTCAAAGCGTTTTCATCAACAAAACACAATCAGAAAGATTTGTTGAAGAAAGAAAGAAAGAAAGAAAGAAAGATTCACTTGGAGCAAAAACATTTGGGAGACGACATTTTTGCACGGCACTGCAATTTTGCAAAGCAAACGTCACCAAAAAAAAACAACACAAACTGGGCTCAGAATTTCCCCTTTCTCCTTGTTTTGTGTTTTCGCTGCCCTGTAATGATTTTCATTCATTCCACTTCCCCCTAGCTAACCACTCTGGTTAGCCTATCTAACCACTATAGTTAACCACCATAGTTAGCCTACCTATCTAACCACTATAGTTAGCCTGCCTACCTAACCAACCCAACCCATCATGGTGAACTCATTCATGTTCCGTTTTTCACTTAACCCATCATGGTGAACTCATTCATGTTCTGTTTTTCACTTAACCCATCATGGTGAACTCATTCATGTTCTGTTTTTCACTTAACCCATCATGGTGAACTCATTCATGTTCTGTTTTTCACTCCATCTACGTAAAAAGTATGGGCAATTTTTTTTTCTTTTTTTTTTTTTTTAA
>Ga0209611_10012592_pt1 | contig 11853 bp, 8 predicted proteins | sample S1TSphgellanicum_3_FD_187693 | JGI IMG/M metagenome (GOLD analysis project Ga0209611, IMG submission 187693) | Host-associated microbial communities from peat moss isolated from Minnesota, USA - S1T2_Fc - Sphagnum magellanicum MG (SPAdes) (version 2) | ecosystem: Host-associated > Plants > Peat...
ATTTTTGATACCCACCTAAGGGTTCAAAATTTCCATAAAAAGTTGTAGGATAGGTTTTAGGTAGGCTGGTTTCACATTTTCCATAATACTAAGTTATCATACATCGGATCTCTAAAACAAAATTTGATTTTTAGAATGAAGAACTTGAATTGTAAATTCATTAATTTTCCACTAGGTTTGAAGGGGATTTATAATTAACCCTACAATCATTTGGTCAAGTTTTCTTCACAAATATCAATTTATATAAATTGTCTACTTGGGAACAATATTTCCTTAAATTAATATGGATTCTAGGGAAAATATTTTCCATGTTCATTTGAGATTTGACAAAACAAAAAAGTTGACAAGCAAGCAAACCAATTGTTAGACCACATGTACTCATGTTTGGCCCACCACTCCACCATAATGCTCACTTAATGTGTTTTACATTCACATGATAATGTCCGAAATTGCGCAATTTTTTATTATGAAGCTCCTTGACAAGCTCTTTTGCATTGGGGTCTCTTTCAAAGATATGCAAGTTGAAATCCTCATCCCTCCATGTACATCATTATCCCCAAATTGAAATGAAAGGTGCAAGTGATAATGACATATAAAGAAGATAGGAAGCAATGCTTTTCTAACATATTCAACGCATTGTTCATGATCAACAAAAAACTAGTTGTGTTTGCCCCATACATGTTTGGTAAAACCTAAAACCATACATGCATGTTTAGTATCTTAGCGCAATAATAATTTTTTATAACATAAAAGGCAACAACAATACAAAAAATTTAATCAATTAAAAATTAATCTCATGATGATTTATTTTTTATTAAATCTTCATCAAAGCCTTATTGAAGTTTTTAAAATAACATCAAATTAATTTTTTAAATTTATATCTCAAAAACGAATTTTATATTAAAATTTTAATTTATTCTTAAATTGACTTGTTTTAATTTAATCAATTCTTGCATAATCTTTCAAATCAATTTTTTAAGAATTGCATTTTAATAAGATTTAAAAGAATTGAAGCTAATTATTTACATGTTTATAAAAAAAAAATCATTTAAAAAATTAGTCATATGATATTTTTTTACATTTCATGGTTATATGAAACTTTTAAAAGGCCAATGAAAACCCCAAAAAATAAAATGGTTTAAAAGAAATATTAAATTAATTATCCAACATTCATATTTGGAAAAGAAACCCAACAAATAGATGGGTAGACTTCAAAGCAACCCAATCAATTGGATGGGTGCACCCAAAATCTACACATGCGTGTCCATTAACTTGGGGCAATAAAAACACAAATTTTTTTAAAAAAAAATTCTTGTCATATTTTGTTAGAAATGAAAAAAAAAACATCAAGCATAAAACAAATTTTTTTCTTATGTTAGAAATAAAATGTCCCAACTTTATGCTAATTATTGAATCTTCATAAATATTTCTAACAATGTGAGTTATTCACGCTTTCTCTCAATTTTAGACTTAATTATATGATAAAATGCAAGGCATCACTTAACATCTAGTGGTCACAAGATTGGTTTAACACACAAGTGGATACAACATGAAACAAAATAATCACAATCATGTGAAAAATATGCAACATGAAAAGGTGATGCATACATCTAGAAGCCATAATAGTAATATGCCTATGGTAACATAGAACAATAACCTCCATGAATTTCTTATCCTTGTGGAAGCTATCACTTTACTCACAAATTTGCAAGACATTTCAAATATAGCTGGATATTTAACATTTGCTTGTCATGCATAACATTGTAAAATTTACAGATGTTTGAATAAAGTCATGCTTTGTTTTGATTGGAATATTCAATTTTTTTTGAGGGTATTCCAAAATTTGTTCAAGCATTGCTCCATTTTTGCCCACCCTTCCTCGGGTTGTTTGGGCCAAGGACACATTTTTGCAAATATGCTTTTGTAGATTTTTTATAAATATATTCCAATCTTTTATAGAGTTTTTTATCCATTATAGCATGTTGGTAAAACTTTTGAAAATGCAGGCCTCAAGAAAAAAAGTGCCTTTGAAACACTTTTTGTGTGTTTAGAACTATTGTTGGCACACAAAAGAAACCCAATTCAACACATTCTTATGATAGGTCTCCAAAATTTTATTTTGCAATACCTATATTCTATTCATTTATTGAGGGAATATTGTTTCTCAATTACATATTTGGAGGCAATTTTAATTGATCATTCCCCCCTTCATTGATTGCATTATCCATGCCTTCATTAATTATGAACATATTTTTATTTTCACTAGATTCAATTTTCTCAACCTATAATTCCTTGTGAGAAGGGGGACATGCTTCTTTGAATTTACGAAATACATTCAAGTAAAAATATAAGGTCCCACATATTGATTGTTAGGTAAAAATGATAATTTAATTAGTTTTATAATAAGATTGTGTTTATTTTAGAAATCAAGGTATAATTACATAAGGTGTGCATTAATCCCCATATTAAAAAATTACTAGTGAGTTTAACAAGGTTAATTAATGAATAAATTCAATTAGTAGGTTAGTAAGTGAATCAGTACTAGTAAATGAATTAAAAATTAAATGTTAAAGAATGTGAAGTGAAATATATTTTTGCATCATTTATAGTTTGAGTCATTTTGAAAAAACTTACACTTTAAATGGGTATTTTGGTTTGTCATTTCCCAATTGCTTGGTTGAAGAATATGCTAAATACATATGGTATGTCCAAAAAAATTGTTTGATCACTTTATCATACCATGTTTAGTTACATCCTCACCATTCCTCACAACTTTAAATAATAAAAGTGAAAAATAAATAATATAAAGTATCCAAATTTAATGCAAGAATTTTTTTAAAGGTGGTTTAAATATGTGCATATTAAAAACTTAGATAATAATAAAATGAAAAAAAGTTACCTTAACATAATACCCCACACAATATCTTGTTTGATGCAAGTAAACTACAACTTTAACAATTGATGGCTTCCTTACAAGCTTGTGAAGAAAACCAAATAAGGATATTTTCACAAAATAAAAAACTTGTTATTTGCCACTACAAGTTTTGTTGTTTTCTGATTTACATTTTTTATAGACAAATCCTAAATTCTAAGAGATCCAAAATTTACAATCAACATTTTACAAAGCCAAAGATTAAGTCACTTTCTCCCTTTCTTTATAATGCAAATGCAAGAAAGCAACTTGAACTCTAGAAAAAAGCTGGTTCACAACCCACACACACATTCAACTTCTAGAAAAGAGTTAATGACATAAAATAGGAGTGACACTTACTGGAGCCAAAGGAGGAGTAGCACCATAGAAACAATAGCAACACCATAAGAGCAATAACAATTGCCATAGGAACAACAACAACACCAAAGGAGCTTGAGCACACTAGAAAAAATTGGGCCCAAAGATTGGCACTTGGTTTTCTATGCAAGCCGAAGGTTAGGATGATTTCACCAAGTGGTTGCAATCCATGGTTCAAACTTACCCCTAACCCTAATGCAATCACCCTCATGCTTGAACCCCACTGGCCGAGAACCTAGTATCACATGACCCCCTAGGCATCATAAACCCTAAACCTTCAAACCATCAACAAGTATCATGCCCATGTTACCTCTGAAAATATTATTGCAAGAATTTGGCTATCTTGATAAAGTTATCCCTAAAGTCAGACGATTAAGGGGCGAGAACAGCCAGTTTCGGCATAATAGTGTATCAAATGTGTAAATGGGAATGAAATATTACAAAACGAAATAACTGGGATCCAAAATAGTTTCTCCACCAATTTTAGTGGTAAACTGAGTTTCATCCCCTCTTTCGTTTTTCCTGAGCACCTCCACAGCTGCTACACATATTTTCACTGCTCCTGCCTGAACAACTACTATAATTGCTTTCGAACAGTGTACATGGAATGCTGAGTTCCAGCATATCATACTGAGATGTAATAAAATTTCCTTACTTTGCGGATACCACTGAAAGAGTGGATAGGGGGTGAAAGAGAGGGTGAATTTAGGGTTAACTTTGATGTGTTGAAGGTTTATCCCCCTTATTACTGTGCATGTTGCCTCTGAAAATGCAATTGCAAGAATTGGCAATCCTTATGTCTTCAAGGTTTAAATGTTAGAGAAAGTGTATGCGACCAACTCTGAATATTTAAATGAGTGTGACTTATAAGTACACTTTACTTCATTGTGACTCCTCAAGGGTTTTTAATTAAGTTGCAATTTATAGACCAATTTGAGGTGGGGTTGGGGGTGGCAGGGGATTGTTGTGCATTTTACTTTGTCAATGGCTATTGGCTATTCATGTGAAAAAGGTAACCAGTGATGGGTCTGATTTTCAGAGTGGTCCACACAAGCTTTCTGCAATTAGTTGCAACAACTTGTGTGCTATTGGAATTGATGATTTTATGGACATTGGAAACAATATTCTCGATAGAAAGAGAAGAAAGAAAGAGGGCATGCTAATCAGGACATTCTGACATTTTCTGATCAAAATGCTTTTTTGTCACAGAAGCAAGCTCTTGTTGTGACATTGATGCAGAACAGCAAGAGAATTGGAACCAATTCATCCAGTCATCATCCGTTCATCCATCCATCCAAACTGGAGCGTTCGTGGGCGCTGCTGGTTCACTGGTGGCCGATTCTATCACAATCACATATGGAATGCCCGATGAAGTGGAACAAGACGACACAAAGTACTCTACAATACTTACAAATGGTAAACAAGACGACGCAAAGTACTCTACAATACTTACAAAACGATAGTCAGTTGAAGAATTCCTTCACAAAGTACTACTCACCAAGGAAACAAGGGTGTGTCACACTGTGGGCCTTGCCATTTACATTAAAATAGGATCTTAAGGCAAAAGAAGAATTATGGAAACTCAAATATTTCACCATGCAAAAATATATTAATCTTCAAAAAAATCCTCTAAAAGAAACCAAAACCCTTCAAGATAGATATTATAACTCCATAACTAGTCTCAAGTTTCAACACAAGCCAAAATATCATCTTTCAAAAATCCTCATATAAAATTAGATCTATTACCTAGGCGCCAAAATCCCTTAAGCTACTATATACTCTTTAATGAATCTAAACACAATATCCTTGCCTTGGTGCTCTTTCTTGTAGTCGAGTGCAAAATTAGGGCAAAGAATTTTGGCTAAAACCCAACATTTGCAGCAAATTCAGCACCCATAAGAAAAGATAGATCAGTCATTCAACATTCACTTCCAAGAAAATATTCTTGTTGCACAATTAATTTTATGGTTTTGGGAGGACCATAAATAAATAAATAAATAAATATATCCCAACACATGTCAGCCTATTTAGAACTCTGGAAGTAAGCTCTCACAAAATTAGAGCTGTACAAGGCCAGGCCTACTTCTTCCTGAGTTCTGATGTTGTCAATGCTTTATAAGCTAGAGGCATTGATATGGACAACATTAAATACATCATGTTTTCCAATCACTTGTGTGACAAAGTGTTTCTGTCTCTGATGGGTGTTCATATTTTATGTGAATTTGAAGCCCTGATTGTTCATGCAGTGATTATAATTATTTGTAAACTTTTATTAATTTATGATTTTAAATATTATAAATTAGTTTTCCTCCTTTATTGGGTGTATCATAAAAGGCATGCTCTATAGGGTTGGTGAACAAGACACCTGAATTATTGGGTGAGTACTTTACTCTCTCTGTTGCCTTTAGGACAGACTAAAAACACTTTGGCACTGGGAATCCAAACCCTCCCTCTCTCTCTCTCTCTCTCTCTTTCCAAATAATGGTGTAAAAAGTAGTCAGAAACACTACTGTTTCCAAACCACTCCCTGCAACTTTGCACGGTATTCTCAGCTAATTATTCTCAACAAGAAGGATGATCCCTTTTTCCTTTATTTATTTATTTAATTTTTTGTTGGGTTGCAATGGGTTGGTCTCATTAGTTTTTTTGGTTGGCTTAAAAACTCCTAAATGTCAGGGCAGACCAATTTGGTTCACTTTTCAGTGTATATTTGGCTTTCCCTGACCGTTACGGGGTGACATTACGAGGTTAAGTTAAACCCTAAAGAGCAAGCCCGAGGATTTTCAGAATATAACAGAAATTAAAGTGTCCACCACTTTTAGTTCCTTTGGGCCTTTATGGACTAAGTAGCCTGCAAGAGCACCCAGGTTACTATGAAAAGTCAAGGTGTGTGATCACACAACGAGTCTATTCACGGTAACCAGCACCACGCTCACGCTAATTACCAGACATAACCCACAAATGCAAAGGTTTGAAAGTGACCCTGCAATCATCTTAATCATGGATGACAAGTTGTGTAATTTGGTTTGTCAATGGATGAAAAATCATGCAACCCTCCTTTCAATGGATGAAAAAACCAATGTAACCCTCAGTTCCAATGGATGGAAAAACCATGTAACACTCCTCTCAATGGACGAAAACTCATAACCCTATTTGTCCTGTTTAGATGAACTAACTATGCAAGACAAAAGAAGATGGGAGAGGAGGTTATGCATCTAGAGGAGCAAACAACTAGAGGAGGGAGAGGGCCAATGAGAAAGCTGGAGAACCTCTAACACTGTAGGAGGTTGTGGCAAAAGGAGGATGAGCAGCAGCAAAACATGGATTCTCTGATGGATGGGTAAAAAGTTGCACAGTTCATAAGGCATATATGACAGGCAGCTTTTTAGCTCATAATCTCCCTCTATTTAGTTAAGGAAACTAGGGATCCCCACTCATGACTGGCTTGCTGAGTGAGAGAGAGAAAGAGAGAGACACACACACATACACACACAATGAGATGGCATTCTTATTTATCATGCCTTTCCAGTTAGTTAGTTCTCACACTTTGCTTTGGAGTGAGAGTAATACATACTCTCTCTTTCACCTGGGATGAGATTTGTTGTAAGTTAGTCAGTCTGTCGATCACATCATAACATATGTGGGTCCAGCCCGGGTCGGTTGGCCTTTTACACAAAATCCATCAACAACGAACTCTCTTTGAAGACAGACAGACACACACAGACAGACATTTATTTGCTTCCGGTGAGTTAATGACCCTCCTCCGTTAATGGAGTTCCTAACTACTAATTAGCTACCCTGGCATACTAAGTACATGGAAGAAAATGAAAGAGATCTACTTCTCTCTCTCTCTTTCATGGTAGTAGAATTTGTCTATTGTATGTTAAGGGTGCCTTACCCTTGTCAATATTTCTTCTACAACCAAGGAAGAAACCTTGTGCATAAGGTGCCTCCTCCTCTTCTCAAACAAAATGGCCATGGCTAGGATTCTAGCAGTTTTTTTACCCTGGACAAGGACCTTGAAGGGGCCTATGGTGGAAGCCCTCATGCTTCCCCCTCTTGAAACCTTGCTAAGTACCTGTATAAGTCGATAAGTATTATAGGTAAGCAATGTAAGTGGTTACTAGGTAGGTAGATGCATTTGAATGGTTAGTTTATAGCTCACCAACTTGCTTAGATATGGAACATGAATAGGTGCAATGGAAAAATATTTTCCATTCCACAGACCATCCATTGTGCATGGAGTGCTTGTTCACTCTGGCTCTGCATCCACTGATGAGTCCATTGAGGCCGTATACACTATATACCAATGTTGGGAGCTTATTAAAAACATGAACAGACCTCTGGTGGTTATTATGGTATTTTCCAATCCTAGTAATTTTATTAGCCCTCGCATTATTATTATTATTGCTCATGCTGGCCTTCCCTTCACTTGAGCACCCATGTATAAATTTCTATATGATGTCCTACAGTCTTCTAATAATAATAATAATAATAATAATAAATATATTGTAAAGTGCTTGTCTCATAGGCAAGTGATGCATTTTGTGTGAAATGCTCATTGTAAGGAGGATCCGTATGGTGGGACCTCTTGGGCACCCAACTATAAATTTCATCTAAAAATTTCCTGATGTACACACCGAAGGTGCTACCCTTTCTTTGTGTAGTGTAAAGCCCAAGGCTGCATGCTTTATTGGAATAAAGGGCCTTTGCTAGGTGGAGCCAAGCATGGGCCCAATTGTGGTAAAGCCTCTGTCCAAGGGCTTTAACGTGTGTAAATACCTGCTCCAATTTTTTCCCTGGTATATCACAGGAGGAAAAAGAATGGGAAAAATGTGAGGTGTTTTTTATATAAAAAATGGAGCACGGAAAAAAAATTCTGGGTAAGGTGGCATCCCATTGAAAAATATACACTAAAAGAATCGGAGCGGGTAGGTCTTTACTCTATTAGAAGAAGGCTGGCCTCATCAGCAACATGATTGAATGCAAAAGCCCATCAACTTCCCTCTTGGATTTCACTCAAACAAGAAAATTGTGTGATGAGCCAGCAGGGTGTGTGTTATGTAAGAGAGAAAATGATGATGGGATGTTGGGCTGTTGTTGCTTGTTGAGTGCACAAACTTCTTAGTTTACTAACTAAGCAAAGTGAGTAGCCTAGGTACTCAATGTTGCGGTTTTTTTAAGTCAGATGTTGCATGTGATGTTAAGAACTGGGGCCATGATTTTTTATTTTTGGTTTTGTAACTGCTGCTGCCATTTTGTAAGAGACCATTTAACAAAGGGGGCAGGAATGATGCTGCAAATTTATACAACTGCTACCTACCTGAAGAAGAAAAGCCGTTTGTCTCCCCCTCCCCTTCCTTCCCAAAAGCCAAACACAACTTTGTACACCAAGAGATGACATGCATGCAGCAATAAATAAGATTTTCACATCTTTTGAATTTTTTTCTGTGTTGTGTTGCGTGGCAATATACACATGTAAACCCTTCCTTTGTTGGAAACTTGTCACATACAAATTCGAACCTAGATTTTAGTTAGTCACTTAGTTTTGAGGCAAAACTAACTGACCCAATTGTCAAACATGACGAATTCTAGCCTTTTTTGGCTAAACTTGCAGCAACATCTAGCTTTGTAAATGATAACAGCCAATACCAATCCTCCCAGATTTTTCTTAGCATATTTGAAGGTATGCATAAAATCTTGTGGAGGCAATTTGCCATAACTGTGTCTTCATTGCTCTGTTGCCTGTACTCTTCATTAGAAATCAAGTCTTGTCACCATGAAAGATGGTGCAAATGTTGTGAACTGATACCCAATTTCGTTAGATAGTACCCAATTTCACTCACTTTCCAACCACACTCAAATTTGGGGATGGAACAGGGATTGAAGGATTAAGTTAGGGCCCAAATAGATGGTGCCTTTGTGGATAACTTTAATGTACTGGTGACCACAATGCTTCTTTTTCTTCATCTTGTACAACAACACAACATAGCAGGCACTTCAAGAATGTCTTTGGCACTCCAATTCTTTTGTTTCATCTGTGTACAACACAACATAGACGCTTGAAAATTGCCATAGACCATGTGAGTGTTGTCATCCTATTGCCACTACGTACTAGACAACTCCTCGAAAAGTGAGGAGATCACTCTTGATCCACTCAGACTGTAGTCGGAGTCAAAAATTTTGACTACCCCCTACAGGTGACAATAGGTGAGTAACTTAACACGAGTAAGAAAAGGAATTTTTGGCTGGGGGTCTTGCTATTGCTTTTTCTGCAAGGGAAGAAAGGACTCCGTGTATGTATATATATATATATATATATATACACTACTAACTCACACCCACCCTGACCCAACTGTCTGTTGAATGCAGTCAAATAAATTGGAGGTGCAGGGGATCATTGGAAATTTTTTCGTATAATTGAGAGAGGACACACCATTATAGCTGCTACTACTGCTGTCACTAGGACTACTCACCACCAACAAATTTGCACTGCACTAAAAATACAGCCTGCTTGTTTGTTCATTACTTTACCTCTTGGCTAATGAAGGCAAGGCAAGGCAAGGCAAGGCAAGGAAATGAAAGGAAGGAAAGGAAAGGAAAGGTGAGGCTGGCTGCTACTTAGTAATGATATGATACCCCACCCTCTCTCTCTCTCTCTCTCTCTCTCTCCCCTGTTGCTTCTGCACAGCAATCAACCCCAGACATGCATCTTGGGCTGGCATCTGCAGCAACAATTTGTGTGTGTTTTTTTAATTTGTGTTTCCCAGCTTGTACAGGCTCTATCTGCAGAACCCATCTGGAATCTCATCTCTGTCAATTCCAATCAATTATGAACCTTACACAAAAAAACCCAATGGCACCAGCAAAGGGTTAGGCCAGGCCAACCAGCCAGCCAGCCAGCCAGGGAGGTGTGAAATGAGCTCTCTTTTCATCCATCATATGAAAACCAATTTTAAGCTCATGTTATGTCGGTGGCCACCTCTCTCAGTCTGTCTGTCCATCCATCCGTCCAGGAAAGACCATAATTGCAAGATACGGGTGTGCCAATATGTATGAACTAGATAGTCACTCAATTGAAAAAACATGTCTAGTTAGTTAACACCAAGAGGAGGGCAATGGTAACAAGCATGAACAAAGAGAAGTACTACAATGGGGGGGGGTAGTTCCCCATTTGGTTCTCAAACCTTACCCTAACCCCAGTTCAAGTTTTAAACTGGTGCTAGAACCTCAATCTAGTTCTGGCTAATTTCTTGAGTGTCTCGAACCAAAACCATCTCTAGGTAACTGACTAACCCGGGTACCTGCACAACACTGGCGTGTACTAGTGTTGGCTGGTTATTGAGTTTTGACACAGTTATCAAGCCGGATACTAATAACCTACCTGGATGACCTTTTTGGTTATCATCCATAGCACCAAAGCAGTAGCAGACAGAGGAAAAGAGTACAAGCTGAGCTCAGGTCTTTCAGATTAAGTCAGAATCCACTGGCCTAGGGAATTGCCATCCACGTAGGTAGGTACTTCAGTAGGTAGGTAGGTACTTAGGTAGGTAGGTAGGTACTTAGGTAGGTGGGTAGCTAAGGGGAGGCCTGCACCCACGTGCAGCAATGCACGAGCACCTTGTCACATTATTGAAAAAGGAATCTGGCCACGTCACCCAATGGCAGCACTCCATTCCTGCCAGCTGGAGGATTTGGAGCAATTCCATTGGTTATTCAGGCAGCCCACCTATCAGGTAGGTACCTAGTGCCTTCTGATTGGCCAGCTGTCTTTGCACTGGCCCTGTCTGACGAGTCTGGGGGCAGAAGGTAGAACTTTTGAAAGGGCATCAGGGCAGCAGTAAAAACCAAAGCCTAGGTAATAAAAAGTAAGTACCTTTCTGGTGTTTTCTTTTTTTTACCTCTTTTTGTGGCCGTTGCGGGTCTTACGGAGAGAGAGAGGGGAAAAGTGTGTGCAGTATTTTACCCGCACTTACACCTCTATACTCCACAATAAATTTTAATTCATTCTTTTCTTTTATTTTTAATTTAATTTTAGAGTCAGCAAATTGAAATTTCTCATACTATAGGCACATTGGGATGTTTGAATTTAGGTGAAGAGGGGTTTTAAGAGTCCAAGCAAACCCCAAAAAAAACTTTCTCTTTGGGGGGGGTGGGGGATTTGTAGTACCTTGGCAACTTTGACACATACATACATGTATGTCCAATAACCAATTAAATAATCATTTTTCATTTCAAGAAATAGAATATTCCTGAAGGTTCAATATTCTCCTTTTTGAATAATTTTTTTTTAATAATTTGAGAATTTGAAAAACTTGAAAAATAATTCAATTAATGTGCCAAGGTACTATGGCATGATGTAAAAACTTTACATAATTGAAGTTTCGTGGGGGATCCATTGTATGGGATTTTTAGACTCCTAGAGTGGGAAAGGAGATTGGGAACTCATTGATTTAAGGGGTTTGTGTTTTTTTCTGCCAGGAGGAAAATGTTATTTGGATGTTATGTTGTGATTTGGGAGGCAGGGTGGGTGGGTGGGCCTTCTGAAAGTGTTTTTATTTAGC
>Ga0209611_10012595_pt1 | contig 11850 bp, 4 predicted proteins | sample S1TSphgellanicum_3_FD_187693 | JGI IMG/M metagenome (GOLD analysis project Ga0209611, IMG submission 187693) | Host-associated microbial communities from peat moss isolated from Minnesota, USA - S1T2_Fc - Sphagnum magellanicum MG (SPAdes) (version 2) | ecosystem: Host-associated > Plants > Peat...
CTTCAGAAATTTGGTTTTGACTTGTGTACGAGTTTTGCTCTTCAGTTTTATGATTTTGCGTCCCAAAAAAGATCTCACATTAATAAGCAACAGTTTTTTCAAAGCATTTTTACCAAAAAAAAAAAAACCAAAATTGGCCATGTTCCTATAATAGGTTCCAACAGATATGGCTATGTTATGGAGTGTTAACTGAGTGATTTCACATTCATATCTAGTTCATAGCCAAATTTGGCTAAATCTTCTTATGGATGATCACCACTTTCGCCACATCACAGAATTCAAGAAAATCAAAAAATAAAAATAAAACAAACACTGGGACTGGGGTTCATATTTGACTTAAGGATTTTCCTTCTAACTCCCCCAGCTCTGGTTATATGGCTTGTTCGGATGTTTTTCCATGCTTTTCAAATTCCATTCGCCTTTAAAGTTTCTCTTGGTTTACACGGTACTCAATCACCACCATGACTTCTGATTGCTGTCTAAGAAGGCAACAGGGGACATACATACCTTTAAACTCCTATCAGTGGATAAGAAGAATATGCAGTTGCCTGTAACAAGGATATGCATCTATGTATCATGTTAGTAGTTGAAATAAACTCCTCAAAATATGTACATTGTCAATTTATATTGGAAAATCATACAAGTTTTGGATATGGTTCTCTTCATATCCGGCAATTGAATGCATGTTCATATCCTGGGAAAAGAAAAGAGCATACACACAGATCTATAACCTGATGTAACAGCACTGGTGAAGACCTAACTAGAAAATCAAATGGTTGAATTTAGTTAGTAAAGTTAATTAATCTGGGCTGAATCCCAGAACCAAATTTTTTGTGCTCAATGGATCTCATGAATATCCTGGGCCAGCAATGAATTACTTTCTAAAACAATTTCAGAGATCAGATTTCCCAGGGTGCTTAAATAGTCCACTTGCTGCCACCTCCGTCGCCATCCCCGTTACAGAGCTTCGTCCACTTGCTGCCACCTCCGTCGCCATCCCCGTTACAGAGCTTCGTCCACTTGCTGCCACCTCCGTCGCCATCCCCGTTACAGAGCTTCGTCCACTTGCTACCACCTCCATCACCATCCCCATTACAGCGCTTACCCCACTTGCTGCCACCTCCATCTCCATCCACATCCCCATCACAGTGCTTCCTCCACTTGCTGCCACCTCCGTCTCCCTTGCCATCCCCGTCTCCCACTTTCTTCGGACCTCTTCCTGCAGAATGCATGAGTTGGGTCATGTCCCTTGTAGCTGGAGGCCGAGGAGGTGGCGAAGGTCCACCATCGCCGTGGGTGTAAGGGCCGATCAGATCAGTAGTACCACTACTGTTGTAGGTTGACATGCTACCTCGCGCCATGGTCGCGGTAAACGCAAGAATCCTAGTATAACTTGGGAGCTGATGCCCGGGATTTGAAAACGTCGGCGCTAGTCACCACTGTCTTGGAAGAACTTTGAAAACTCTGTTGAATCAACTCTGTATGAAGGAACCTGCAGCCGGCATTCAAGAAACCAAACAAAAAGCATGTGAGATATCGATCTACGGAAGCGACACTTGCAGCAGGTCTAGGATTCAATCATCGGAGTCTGGAACAGATTAATTGCCTGCTTTCTAGCTTGAATAATGCTGTTATAAGACGTCGCGGAAGATCAGCAGACACGTGACAAGATCGGAGCTGGGAGAAAAAAGAAAAAGTGAAAGGATGAAATCTCATGAGACCCACGGCAGATACATATAACATGCTTATAGGGCGGACAAGTTCAAAAGAGTTACCCTGATTTGCAAATGTAGAAGCAAGCGCATGTTGTTACCTGAATCAATTTTATCGAAGGCGAGAGCAGTAGGGCGCAGTACAGGGCACCTGCACCCCGAATCGATGATCGCCTAGCTGCAAAAGTCAGATCTTAGTTGCGCGCCTGAACCAACAGCCGCCTCTAATGTCTAATGTCAGAAGACCAGCAGCTTGAAATAATACGAACTTTCTTTGGGAAAGTGGAAGATCTTGATCTGTTTTGACTGTGAGGCGTCAATGGACAAGAAACTGATATGTTTAATCGAAGCGGAGGCAGTGTTATATAGATCGGCCTCCATTGCTAGTCCTACAACCGACGACAGGGCTTCGCACTTTCCTCGCCTGTTGTGCAACTCCCGCATAGCGAATTCCGACTGTCTGTAAATTGCTAGTCCACGGGCTTTGACGCCTCGTCTCATCAGTACTAATATCACCGCGAAATTCATCGAGATCGGATGCATGTAAATTGGTCACACAGAGCTACTCGCTTCATGAGATGGCAGTCACTGCTTTTAGAACTGCGCGGAAACTGCCACAAATTACATCGACGACCCAAGAAATCGAACCATACAAGCTGATGTCAAACTTCCCGGATCCAACCCAACACCGGTCAATCTCCAACGTACCGGTCGTTCAAAGTGTAAGAACACTACAACTTCTGCAACAACAACGCCCAACAATTTTACACGTCTTCAAAACACCTCCAAAAAGAAAAAAAAGAAAAAAAAAAAAAAGGTTGTCCTTGCGAGGAACCGCGGGTGAAACCATATCTCTCACCTCATCGAGCCCACAACTCATGTGTCGGGTAACTTTACCATTGCCATCATGCATTTTTCTATGCATCTTCATGCGAATTTCCAGAGCTCTACGTGGAATTCTGCAAATTGCAGACAGAATCCGCGTTGATGTGGCAGAGTAACTTAGCAGTACTGAAGATTTAGTCGGTCGAAGAAACTGCCGTGAATTCGGCCGCCAATTATGGTTTCTTTTCTTAGTGTGGAGGATTTGGTGGAGCAGTCAACCCGGCTACAAATGGGATCGAGCTCGCAAGAGACTCTGAACTCGCACGAGCCTCGTGAGGTGCGGAGAGCACCGGTGGCACATGGGGCACGACACAGTGCGAACCGACAGAGGCTGCTCCGTGAGTCAGTAATTCTTTTCAGTCAATCGGCTGACCAAGTAATTTTTCCCATTTTACTGCTTGACCAAGTAATTGTCATACTCAACTCCAGAATTTACCACCTTAGATTTGCTTTTGTACCCTTTCTGTTTTCGTATCCAAGAAGACATAAAGGTTTTTTGAACATATAAAAATTTACCCATCAAATATAAAGGTTTTGTGAAAAGGTAAAAGTTTAATTATGAAATTAAAAAATTTTGCTAAGAAAGAAAAATTTAATTATTAGTAGAAAGGTTTTGTTAAGAGGTAAAGGTTGAGTTATGAAATATATTGGTTTTGTTAATAAGTAGAAATTTAACTATGAAATAAAAAAGTTTTGTCAAGAAATAAAGGTTTAGCTATGAAATATAAAGGTTTTGTCAAAAGCTAAAAGTTTAGCCATGAAATATCGAAGTTTTGTCAAGAGCTATAAGTGTAGCCATGAAAACATAAAAGTTTTGCCAAAAGATATAATTTTAGCTATGAAAGAAAGAGGTTTTACTAATAGATAAAGGTTAGTTAAGAAATAGAAAAGTCTTGTCAATAAGTATATGTTTAACCAAAAAATAAAAAGATTTTGTGGGAAGGTAAAAACTTTGTCAATAAGTAGGAAAGTTTTGTCAAAAGCTAAAAATTTAACCATGAAGCATGAAGTTTTTTTGAAAAGGGAAAGGTTTAGCCAAAACAAAATACAATGTAGAAAGATAAAAATAGTAGGGGGATAAACATGTGAACTATAATTTATATGAAGGTGGGGGTTTCTTCAACTTGAGAGCGAAAAAGTAAACAACTTAGGTAGATAGCGTGTTCATGGGTGCTAGTTCTCCCAAGCTAGGTCATGGGTTCTTTCCTAAGTGGACTAGGTTACAAAGGCTCCTTTCTAAGCTATCTATACATTTTCTTCCTTGCATAGGATTTAAGTTATTTAGGGGGTTTTTTTGGTAGGTTGTTTAAGTTTTTTTATAAGATGCCTACATTCTTTTCGAGATTGCTTAGTTTTTTTTATAAGTTACTTATACTTGCTCTTAAGGTGGTGAAGATTTTTCCTCGGCTACTTAAATTTTTTATAGCTTACATGTATTTTTTCCTAGGCCATAAGGTGCCTAGGTTTTATTGTAAACCACTTAAGCTTTTTCATAAATTACATGGGTTCCTTGCCCATGTATTTTCTTATGCATCTTAGGGTTTTTTTGAAATTGCCCATGCTTTTTCATAAGTATTTTGGGGGTTTTTTTAAAGTTGCCCAAGTTTTTTAATAGATATCTTGGGGTTTTTAAAATTGCTTACGATTTTTCATATGCATCTTGGGGTTTTTCCTAAGATGCCCATGTTTTTTCATAGGCATTTTGGGCTTTTTCCTAGGTTGTTGAAGTTTTTTAACATGTTGTTTGAGTTTTTTTCAAGTTACTGCAGCTTTTTCGCAAGGTGCTTGGGCATTTTTTCTAAGGTGATTACATTTTTCTTCATTTTTTAACATTTTTTATATGTTGCCTTGATTCTTCCCCATGTTGCTTAGGCATTTTCATAGGTTATTTGGGTTCTTTCCTAGGGTGCTTAGGCTTCTTCAAAGGTTATTTAACTTTTTCCATAGGTTGCTTTGACTCTTTCTTAAGATGTTTAGGTTTTCTTTAACATGCCTAGACTTTTTCATAGGTTGCCTGTATTTTTTCCTAAGGTATGCATTCTATTTTAGTGATCCCTTAGACCTTTTTCATAGGATGCATGGGTTTTTTAATAGGTTGAATAGTCTCACACTAAGGTTCTTAAGGTTTTTCATAGGCTTCATGGGTAATTTCCTTAGGCCTTTGTGGAGGCATTTCCTTAGATTACTTGGTTAGCTTTAAGACTACATTTTGCTATCAAGAGACGAAGGCTTTTTCCCCCTAAGCTATGTGTAGGCTTCCCATTTAGCGAAGGCCTTTGGACATAGCATGACCCTTTTGCTTTTTGGGGCATTGGGTTTTATTAACATATGTAGATGGTTTAGGCTTCTTGGCCATGGGCTTGGGCTTCTTGGATAGTGAATGGACTTGTCTAAGTTTTTTTGGTGAGGTCCCATGGTTTTTTTAACATATGGTCAATGCAATTGAGGCTTCTTAGGTGTGGGCTTGGGCTTATTTAATTGAAGGGGGGTTTGTCCACATCTTTTGGTGAGATTTCAAGCTACTTAAACATAGGCCTTAACTTTTTTAATATAGGCCTAGACAATGTCCTGAACAGGCTCTTGGATAGTTGGATGGGCAACCATGAATCTCTTGAACTCAAGAGGCTAATTGCTTTTTGGTAAGAGGCTACATCAATTCTAACATTTTACACTTGGGCCAGAACATTCTAAACCTATGCATTGAAGTGGTTGAGGTATGGGGTAAGGCTTCTTGGACATTAACATTGGCTACTCCAGGTCCAATCAGAATCATAGCCTTATTTTAATAATAAACATGGCCTTTTTGGACAAGGGCTCAGGCTCCTTAAACACATGCCATTTTCAACACACTATCAAGTTAAGCCAAAGCTTTATAGTTAGATGAAAACCCCCAATATGGATGAAGATGTATGAAACATATTTAAAGGAATACATAAATACAATATACCAAATTGTGAACAGCTCAAGGCCAAATATGCATAGGTTTTTGGACCTAGTGCCAAATATGCATGAACTTTAAAGCCCAAGGTGTCGCAACCCCACTTTGGCCAAGTGTGGGGGTGAAGCCCAACACTTGGAAAAGTTGGAGGTTTGGAGTCCGCCGGGACTCCCGAATGTTTAGAGCTCAACAACAAGGCCCAAAACACCTCGCATTGAGGCGTTCTTGGTGTCATTGGAAAGGTCTTGAAACGTAAATATCGAAAATGGCCTCGCATTGGCCATTCGGACATCTGCAGCCCAAATTATGGGCAAAAGAAGGGCCGGGAGTCAAACTAGCAGTTTGACTCCCGACCACTAAAAGTTGGGAATCGACCTCTTCCCGACGTCGCCTTGAAGAGTGCAACATGGCGTTGGAAAGCTCTCGACGAGAGCTACAACTTTGATTCAGGACTCGTCCCGATCCGAGCTTGGGGCGAGGAGTTATGGCTGTTCAAATTTCCGGGAGTCCAACCAGGACAGTTTCGGGACTCCATTTCGGGAGTCCCAACAAAATGTGCCATTTGGATGTAGCCTCCACGACCAGCCACAGAGAATACTATAGGGAGTAAGGTGGTGGCTTACTCCCGTGTCCGGGCCGTGGTGAGTCTTGTGTGTCCAAGTGCCCGTGGCAAGTCCCAACACCAAAAGGTGTCCCGAATGCTAAACTAACCCTTTTTGGTTGGTTTTTGGATGCAGATTCACACGAGCTAAAGTAGTCCCTCTTCCTAGTCTAATCCCGGGGCTCCCAACTCGACCCTCCACCCCTTTCTAGAGTTGGAAGCCGGAAGTGTGCTACTAAGTCACAATTTTCGCAACTTGACTTTGTGAAACCCTCAAGTGGGTTTCACCCTGTGACTTGGGAGCCCGTCACAAGGTCAATATTTGTGAACTTTTAAACCAAGGGTAACACATTTGAAATGACCTAACATATTGTTATGTGTGCTCTTAGGTTTTCAAGATTCCAAATATTTAAATGAAATATTCCACTCTAACTAAATGAAAATCATGGGCCAAAGCTTGCTACAAGCATGGCCTTTTTGTTATTCCATACACCTATCCAGTATGGCAGTGCAGGGTAGTGTTAAATTCTGGTAATGCACCCATTCCATCCAAGGGCCTTACCATATGGAAAGACTCTATCAACTTTTATTCATCACACAAAGAAAAATTGATGGGTTCTTATGTATAGGGTAAAGTCTTGCTATCAGGGAATTATTGTGTGAACACTGAAGGCAGACAGCAAGGCCATACCTTGTGTAACAACTGAGGTAAACAATTGGTTTTAAAAATAAAATTTGCTTCCAAAGATCTTATTGGGTTACATCTTTCGGCCTAAGGATCTTCCAATATTATATCCTCCGCCTTAGGGTTCTTTTTGTAAAACTAACTACTAAATGTAATCTACTATATGAATACATTATCTTTGGCCATGTTTAGCCTAGACTTTACACACCATTCATAACACATATTTAATTAATTCCAAACTTTAACTTTAATTCTAGACTTAATTCAATACACAAAGGGAGGCCAAAACGCATTTGGTGGCCACCAAATAGGACATATTTCAATCATCTTTTCAGGTAATTTGCATAAATTTTCAACAAAAAACTGAATTTGACACCAAACTCAATAGGCTAGGGAATAAAACCAATTTAGTGGCCACCAAATAAAATGTATTTCAACCATTTTTTCATGTAATTGTATAAATTTTCAACAAGAACCTGAATTTAACACCAAATTCAACATGCTAGGGAACAAAACCCATCTAGTAGCCACCAAATAAGATGTATTTCAACGAAATTTTGATGTAACTTCATTAATTTTCCAAAAGAAAATGAAATTGACATCAAATTCAACATGGTGCAAATGTCAAAATTAGTTTAGTGGCCACCACACGGGAGGAATTGCCATCATGCCAACACATACTTTCATAATTTTCATTAACAACTTAAATTTCCACTCAAATTCAATATGATTGTTTAGTGGCTTCTGAATTATTGGAATTTCAAGCATATTGGGGCTAGAAACATGGCTAATTTACATCATGATGGTTAAATAATTACTACTGATTAAAATATGATTATATTGAACCTATTTCCTAGAAAACTTACTAGGTTCCTATTATGTATAAATGGATCATAAATCAATTATATCTATATATTAATTATATTGAATATAAGGTATTATTAAATTTAATATTAATCTAATTATAAATTAATTTGAATAATAATAACCAATATTAAAATACTAATTTAAAAAATTATTATATGCATTTATTTTTATGCATATATTAATCTAATATATTTTTGTAATAATATATTTTTTACACATGTAAAATGAATTTATTTCTTTTAATAAAATATTTATTTATTTATTTTCATATTTAATTTAATACGATATTAATTTTTTTATTTAAAAATAAATTACATATTTCCCACCCCTTACACTTTTATTTTATTTTATAATTATGATATAAAGATTTATTTATAATACAGTATCATACTTTTACCATTAAATTTTATTTCAATATTGTGTAATAATATTTAATTTATGCACACCAATGAATATTTAAAATGGATTATATATCAAGACTTATAATTATTTTAAAACTTTGATATTAAAGGTTTTTATATTACCTATATGTATAACATTTTTTTCTTTTTGGCGAAACATCACTAGTGAAAGGGAAAAATAAATTACTTAGTATTTGTTTTTCCTAAAATTACCTTTTCAACTGCAAGTTCTTTTTTTTCCTTCTTCTTTTAAAGGTATTCATGAAAATGTGAGCTAATCTTCTCGGGGTGTGATGGAGGTGAGCTCACATTTCAATCCTTTCACGTGCAAACATATCAAGAAGATATGCTTGTTGTTAAGCAATTTAACTTCACTTGCATTTGGTTTTAGATTTTTCTGTAAAACCTAGCTAGTGAATAATCCATTTTTTTGCACTATTTGAAAATTGTCAATTTTTTTGTAATATGTTGGATTAGTTGATAGATGGGGAATGAAGGATTTGGAATTGGATCTTGTTTGTAGATCAATGGTGCATGAGTTTATAAAAGAGCTGAAATAGTTATATCATGTGTTTGCTTATTCATAATCGTGATGGTGCTAGTCACATGCATGCATATAAAATTTTGACACATTGAATTTTGAATGTGGTTTGGAAACATTATAATTCCATAAGATTTTCATATTATATAAAGTCATGCCTATAGTGCCACATGCACTTAGTATATACTAGGCAATAGTGGCAAAATGTGGTTCAGAAGCACCAATATTCCATCAAATTCTCACACATAGTAATGTGTCTAAAGACCACTTGGTAATTGTATAAAAGTTCTTCTTGCAAGTCTTATATTAATTTGTAAGATCTAGTTTTAGACTTTAAAACCAAAATTAGTTGGTCAATTTATAATATAAAACTAGTATCATTTTTAATACCCATTGTGAACTAAATGGGTGTATTATTTAGTATCACTTTGTATGACAATAGGCTTTTACATTGTATAAATTATTGATATTCTCACACTGATACTAGGTTGAAAATGCCACATTGATCTACCTTAAACCATTTTTTATTTTTTGCAGGCCTAGTTGCCCCATAGACCAAAGAAGTCAAGCACATGATAATGTTTGTTATTAAAAGCAAAAAGATGAATGGGTCACCCAGAATAAACATTGGGAATGGATGGAAAGGGTTCAAAACAACTATTGAGTTGAAAATAAAGACCATCTTTCACTAAAAGTAGTTGTAACAATGAAAATTTGTAATTAGTTCTTGCATTTTGAAGGATATTAGGTTGAAGGATAACTTTTTTACAACTTTTTTTCAAATTTGATTTAACACCACAATGTGCATGAAAATGGATAAAGAAAAGTCGTTCTTTTTTAATATTTGATTACAAATGAAAAAAATTGTTTTTGACCAATATTTGTGAATTAAGGGGCACTCACCAAAATAGTGGGCATTCACATTACAATAGTGGGCATGCACATCAAAACAATATATTAACCATGAATGACAAGCTATTAGAATTTAAGTGGGCTTTCACATCAAAATATTGAGTCAAAAAATGAAATATTAACCATGTAGGCTAAAGTCCAATATATTTCAAAGAACATCAATGTGGGAGAGAAGGGATAAAAAGGGATGTTTGCCATCTTACGTTGAATTTGGAATGTTTGTCCTCTACTTGAATGACCATAAGGATACTAGCTCAAAACTTAACATGAAAGGACAAAGGCAAGCCCAAAAACAAGGCAACTTAAAAGATATTAAATTTATTGTATAACTAATGTCAAGTCGAGTCATTGATTTGACACTAGCACTATAGCAAATTTGGGCTAATATGCTATTAGGATTTCATAGAATTCATGAAACCTAATTACACAAAAGGGTATGTAAGGCATGCCCATTGCCATGTGCATGACATTGGGCCTTCATGGCAACCACATATGACCCTATCATTCACATGTAAATTGCCATGTCATTGCTATGTAACGACATCATAGTGGACATTTTTTGATGGTCAAATTTCCATATACAAAAGCTATACCAAAAAAAAAATTCAAATTATAACAATGGAGTGAAAATTTTATTTTACATGTGTTGAAATATATTATCACACAATTATATTAGATAAATTTTGTGTAAAAATGAATAAAAATTATAATTTCAGAAAATTCCTCATGGTTTGGAAAACATTCTTCATAACTATTACATGCCCCATGTAATTGACCCTTAATTAGATGGAATAATATTCTTATAATATTTAAACTAGCCAGGGATTAAATATGAAAATATTCCATACCAAGGATTTGGGCAAATGTTAATGATGATAGCCGTTTTGTTAAATTATATAAAATTTTCATAGTTTAGAAATTGAAGGAGGTTAGGAGTGTGGATGAAAAGGTTTGTTGGGATATTATGAAATTGAAAGGGTAATACTATGTGCACCAAAGTTCAAGTCAAATTTTTAGTCCTTTTCCCATTCAATTTTTTTTAGTCTTTTAGTATCCAAGTGAAATAACACATATTTAATCAATTTAAGACTTTATACAAAAGTTCAAAAATCTAAAGAATAACTTGACAATGTTATATTTATTCAAACCTTCAATTATGAATCACTTGGCGGACACCAAGACCGGAAGGAAAAGCTCAAAAATAAAAGAACAAAATTTACCCTTGTGGGTACGTGCTCAAATCTATTCATGAAGGAAAAAATTAAGTTCATAAACAATAATATGTAAGATTATTGATCATGATTTATTACAACAAGAGCAAGATTTGATTTGAAAAATAAAGTGCAAGACTCACATTGTATAATAAATCTAATGCTATATGATATCAAACTTTGAAAGAAAAAACTTCAAAGTTATGAATTAACTTCTTTTCTAGAAGACAAATTGAAATCATGAGCTTATGATGATCATGATGAGTCTAAGTTTGATGATGAAAATAACAACATGGCGCGAGTGTTGCAATGCCGGCTAAGAAAATCATAAATTCAACTACATGTTGAGTTAAAAACAAATCAAATTGCACAAATATTCTATTTTCTCAAATTATTGTTGATAAAAAAAATTAGTAATTACTATGATAAATAGAACATTTACACAATTAAATTTTTTTTTTAACTCAACAATGCAGTTCAATTTATATTTTATCTTCAACTGTCATTGCAACATGTGCACCAGGTTGTTAGGTTGTTATTCTTAAGAAAAAATCTACAACCCTAAACACAAAACCATAAACCATATCAACTTTAAAGCCCCTAAAACCTAGAAAATAGAAATACATTGAATGGTACACCACATCCAAACCAAAATATGATTCACCTACAATTACACAATGTTTTCTAACATGGTGGCCATTAAGAGGTTAACTTAGGAAAAAAACAAATTTTTGAAAAATTCAATAAGGAATGCAAGTTATAACGTAACAATTTTGATATTTGTTGGGTAAAATGCCTCTAACACAGAAAAATGAAATGCAATAGTAGACATAAAAAAATTGTATATGTTATTATATTCCATTTTTCTATGTTGAAAACAAACATATATATATATATATAAAAACCAGTTAACTAATTGAATTATGATTATTTATTTTAGTTTTAAATTCATATTTGAACTATATTGAAATTGTTTAAAAAAAACATATAAACATTTACATTCACATCCACGCAAAAAAAAACACACAAAAATATGTACCATACACCAAAATATCTATGATGTACATGTATGTCACCTACAACTTTATGTTTTTTTT
>Ga0209611_10012598_pt1 | contig 11849 bp, 11 predicted proteins | sample S1TSphgellanicum_3_FD_187693 | JGI IMG/M metagenome (GOLD analysis project Ga0209611, IMG submission 187693) | Host-associated microbial communities from peat moss isolated from Minnesota, USA - S1T2_Fc - Sphagnum magellanicum MG (SPAdes) (version 2) | ecosystem: Host-associated > Plants > Peat...
TAGAAGGTGGGAGAGAAAAAAGAGAGGTTCACCATCCTTCCCTTAATAAATTCACAAAAAGGGTTTTAAATGAATGAATGTGGTATGCACTCACACATACCAAACTCCAATTCATTTACCTTCTATTCTCAAGATAATAAATGAATACATCTATTTTTTAATTATGAAAACTTGACAATGGGTAGGTGGGCACAAATAAATGTCATTAAATATTATGGTTTTTTAGAACAAAATAAAACCCAATGTGGAATTATATGAATACTTGGTCATGGAAAAACTTAACTTTGAACACATACTATTTTGATAAAATTTGAGTTCTGCATTGTTTTGTACTACTAGTGATGATCAACTATTTATTTCCTCTCATTATGTTCCCATGTATGGTTTCCAATGATTCATCATTGTTTATGTCAATTTCAAATTTAATCTAATTTGAATTAATATAAATAACATGGACAATGAAAAAGCAAATGTTAATTTGCCTTTTCATATCCATGTTGGTGGGTGGGGAAAAGTAGTGAAATAGTTCAGAGGTAGTTATTAGGAAAGGAGTGAAAGTTAGGATTGAAAACAACACAAATATGAATTGTTTTTGGAATTGTCCAAGGACAACCATATGATAAATTCCAAAAAATCACCCATATATTAGTTCCTCAAAACTTTTCGTCACTAGAATTATTCCTCAATCTATCTAATTTTGTTGGGCTATTGATATTTGGAAAATAACAAGGTAGGATCAAGTAGTGATGATTGTGCTTTACCTTGTATCAAATGAAATTTAAACTAAGTGAGATTACGAACAATGGAAACAAAGGAAACATATCATCCAATCATTTTTTCTAAGGGGGGAATAACAAGTATCTAATTTTTTATTTTTCAATAAAAAATGATCTTTTCCTACACCCAAGTCAAGAATAATATTCTTTTCTTTACAATTAACCCAAAATCAATTCAAAATGTCATCTTATCAAAGTAAGTTTTTTTAAAAATAGGTTAAAATCTATAGCATTAACAACAAAAGGTAAGGATTGGTAGCATACCTTGTAGGTGAAAAATTAAGTTGATGAAAGCGCCTTATGGTGGAACACTTCAAACATCACAGAAAGCATTTTAAAAATTTCAAAATTTCAATATTGGTTAATTCTAATTTAGATGTGCAAATGATGGAAAGGGATTCGTGTCAACAATGAATTCATACAGCAAAACAAAATGTGAAATTTTCATGACAAAAGTCTTAATATTCAATTTGTTATGAATTTTAAAAGTTGAAAAAAAGCTTGTCACAACTTATAATAAGTCCATATTATATGAATATGGACTCAATACATCTTCATATAATGCCCTATAATGAATAAAAAACTCAATGATAATATGGCGTGATGACACTAATAAAAAAAACAATTTGGAAGGATGTTGATGACGAAATATTGAGATGTACATTGAATTACAAGTTTTAAAAAAAACAAAAGTCCTTTATTCATTGAAATTATTAATTTGGATGTTTATATTTTAATATAAGATTATCATAAGTTAAAATAAAATTATTCAAGTCCTTATGACAAATATATAATGGGATTTTGTGACATGGCTCATGTTGTTCAAGGTATCTTGTTTATGCAATGTATTTTTGCCTTTAGATGGACTTTTGAATTTTACTGGATTTTTGTTCCTCCCTAGTGTGCTTTCACCCATATCTTCAATATTAAATTTCACCAATAAAAATTTGATTTTCATTTAATCATTTAATCATTATATTCAACAAGCAAAAAAAATTGAAGCCATTTTTTATGTTCACCTTAAAATGAAGTCGAAGATTTTGTCATATGTCTCCTCCATGCTATTGAATGAATTATCATGTAGGATTACATAATAGGCCAATTGGAACTAAACTTGATGAATTGAAAATATGGAAAAGATAAGGCCCACCTTTTATTATACTTGCAAAAAAAAATCTTACTATTATAAATTCCATTCACTACTATATGTTGTTTATAAAATAGGCTTTGATTTCACCTTTCCAATTAAATGTGTAAAAAGAAACAACTTGTTTTTTTAATATGCACAAGATTTAGAAGGTAAATATAGGAAGGACTTTTATCCTTTGTAGTGGTATTAGGATCCATAAAATATGTGGATTGTCTATGTTTAACTAGAAAATGTCATCCATGTAATTTGATGCATATTTAAGTTTGTGCATCAAATTGCATTTTCTTAATTTGACTAATTTTAAGTTGAGAATTAGTTTGAATAGAAGAGAATATATATATTACATTAGATCGGGGAACATGAAAAGCCCATGGGTATACCACAAAAAAATTTCCATGTACATGGCCACCAATGGTGATGTAACAATTGTTATCAACCATTCATTAAGGAAACATACCCTTTTCTTGTTTTATTAAGCCAATTTAAAAACCAATTTTAGGGCCTATCTTTGCCCATCTTATTTTGGAAGACTTTATCCTTTTGTTTGGATCTTGATCCAATTTGATCCAAAGCTAATTGGATGAATTGGGGTGATAAAGTTTTTCCCATAAAAAGTTGACCATAGTCCCTAAATTATTTTGTTCCCATTAACATAAACATGTGTAATATTTGCTATGGACACATCATTGATGTGTTTTTGGAGGTTAAGGGACAAATCAATGATATTGGAGTCCATAATCCAATACATGGAAGTTTTGACTTTAAGAAATTTTTTAAAACCATCATGCCATATTTTGATCCATTCTTTGAAACACAACATTTAATATTCATAATAGTGAAGTTGTTAGGATATATGCCAATGGAGAAATCATAGAGTTGCACATTTGTTAACAATTTATAAATATTTGTGTGTTGTTTATAGATCATGGCCATTAAAAATAAAGATAGAATTAGAAGCAAGGTGATGTCATGGGCATGAAAAAAACTAAACAACAACATTTCCAAACCACATGAATGAAGGTAGGTTTAGTTTTAAATCCAAGTCATGGAATTAAGAAAATCAAAAGCAAAAGTAAGATATGTGCACAATGTGAATGCAAAGGACTTCATTACAAAAACATGATAAGAACATAACAAGATCATAACAAAGATACATATCCAAAACTAGTGTTGAATAGACTAAAAGTAATATGAGATTTTATTTCTATTTGTACCCATTAGCCAGGTGATTCAAAAAAACTTTTCAAAAAACTTCCAAACTACATGTGGCCCATGTTCACCCATGTGAAAACTAATAGTGAATTATGAGTTAACTAAAAATGAATTGAAATGAATTGAAATTTATTTATTTTTTAATTAAAAGTGAACTAAAACTGAATTAAAATTTAACTATGAGTTAATTATAAGTGAATTTGAAATGAACTAAAAAATAAGTACAAGTGAATTAAGAATTAATTTGAAACTAATTGAAAACTAACTAAGAATAAATTGAAATTAAATTAATAGTTAGGTATAAGTTAATTACAAGTCATGTATGAACATTCATATTAATGAATTCCATGGTGTTAACATTTGTGACAACACAAATTTTGGAATTTTTTTTACAAATTCAAAGATTGGAGTTGAAAATGATTTAAAGTGGGATTCAATTTTCTTTTTCAATTACATGGGGTTCAAAATATTTGCCCTTATAAATAGTGTTGTGTTTATGTTCATGTGTGTTGGATGCACATAATGCATGTGTTATTTGTTGTTTTAATTAATTTTTGAAATAAATATTTTTTCAAAAATTTGTTCAAATTTATTTTGAACAAAGGGATTTATCAAATACTGTCCTTAGAGGGCCAAAAGGATCATCTTAGTATGCTCTTTGAAAATATTCCAAGGGGTGAAATCACATTACAAGGAGACATGTTAGGTAAAAAAAGTGGATTATTTTGTATGGAAATTATTTTTTTAGTACATTTAGTATTATTTTGGAGGCATGTTTTTTATGATTTCATCTAGCATTTTGATAAACATATAAAATGGATTTTGATATAAATGCCTCAAACATTATTCATGTTATCTTTCAAATGAAAGTCATTTTTCAACAATTTTTTTAATCAACATAATTATGTTTGTTTAAATGAAAAACCACATCCATATGTTTTTTGTGAAATCACTATGGAACTTTTCATATGGAATTGGACTCATATTGAATATATGATTAAATACTTCATGAAGTGTTATAATTGTTTGAATCATTTAAAAAGTTTATTTGCACTTTGCAATATATTGGCACATGTATTAATTTTTCATAAATGTATTATTTAATCATTTAATATCAATAAAAAAATATTTTGACAATTACATTATTTGGTAGTTGAACTACCATGTTTTGAGTATAATTTATAAAAATATTTTTTAATATTGGCTTGGTGAAAGTGGAAAGTCATAGATTTTCAAAAAAATAATATTTGTGACATCTTTTGGCCATTGTAGTGTGTTTTCACCCCAAGATGTATATTTCAATACCCATTGTTAGAAACAAGAAAATTCATGTTATATTTGAATTATTCAAGTAGGAACAAACTTGTTCCCAAGCATCCACCACCATAGAAACCACCTCTTGGAAGTTAATTTGTATTAATAGCATGTTGTTGAGGCCATGAACAGTTACATAGTGAAGTTTAGGGTTTTCGAAAATAGCCAAATTTTTGAAGTTGACACATGAGTAAAAATTTGGGAAGGTTTAAAATGAAACTTTGAAGAAATCAATGAATTTAAGAAATTCTTGAATGTCTTCACTTCCAAACAACAAATTGGATTTTTTCTCCAAAAAATTCAAAAGAGAAAATTTGGAACAAATCTATTTTTATATAATATGTTCTTAATCGATTCATGATATCTTTAACCAAAGATTATGAAGTCCAAACAGAAATTAAAAAATTAAGTCCAATACAAACGAAAATTTCCTAACAAACTTTTTGTATATTAACTTTCTCCATGTTTTGATTTGGATGCCACATTATAACATATCCATGCACTAACTTCTTCTTGGCTTGAAAAATGGAAACAAGTTTGAATAGGTCACAACTAAAGCTCTAAAGACCAACAAAATGCTCCTAATTTGCTAAATTTTGATATGAAAATTTTAAGCGTCATATTTTCATGTTTTGACAAGTGAAATTGCTTCTTCCTAAGTGGTCATAATATCCACATTGGATTTCCTCCTAAAGTGCATCTTTTTCCATGGTTGGAAAACCCACCTCTTTTGTGGACTAATCCACATCCATGAATTGTTTCACAACTGTGATTCATTAATCTTCTTCCAATTTGATGATTGACATTTCCCAAAAATGGAAAAATAACATTCACATTACTCTTGACATTTTGTAATGGAATGCCAAATTATGAGTCTTTGGGTTAGAAATTGAATTTTTTTTGTTGATATGAAATCTTCACAAACAACTTTAGCCTCTAGATACTATTGCAAGTCTTGCGAATAGTGGGTGGTTGGAGAGTGATGTACTTGGTGAAACAAATACATTTTTGGGTTGAATCATGTTGGTCTTTGCTAGTGATGCATCCAAAGGACTAGCCAACGATGCTACTTCCTTTAGTTTAACTTTTTTGCATGATCCCCCAACATGGGGATGATCAGTTTGTGAATCTCTTGGAGGTTAGCTAGTGATATTTCCTCATTCAACAAAGAATCATCTATTGAGTGTGTCCAATCTCTATTCAGTGTTAGAATTTCTGAGAAAACCTATGATGTTTCCCCATCATCACCAATATGATTCAAGGTTTGTAAATCAAGCTTTTGGAGATGTTTATGAAACTTTTTTGTTTCATATGCATGCTAAAGTGGCTTGGACTGCTGTGGTGGGAGGAGGTAATAGCTCCTTGTATCCAATTTCAATAATTTTGGAAGCCAATCAGATTTCAGTGTGCTTGAAATCTTGGGTGTAGGATGAGAAACACATTAAAATCTTGCAAGTGATTATAGATGTGAATGATTATATACATGTAATCTTTCAATCCATTTCTGGAAAAATAAATACATGCAAAACAAAATTGAAATTTCAAATATATTAATGGTAAAATTAGAGAAAAAATAAATGATCATTTACCAAATGGAACATAGTAAGGGGAAAGAAAGATCATTATATTGTATCTAATCTAATAGATTTGAAACTTTTTAATTTATAAAAATCAAAAAAATGTAAACAAATTAAAGTCCAATAAATTTTGGAAACCATCTTGGGTCATCAAAAAACATTACATCTTTCGTTTTGAAGATCATGCATCATCCAAAAAGACAAAGAAAAACTTGAACAATTTTTAGGTCAATTCACAATTTTATGAATAACCAAATCATTAATAACATTTTCTTAATAAAATAATCCTAGCTTAGTAAAAAAAAAAAAAATGGTTTCAAATAGAAATAGAAAAAACATGTCCAAGATAAAATTAACAAGAGAGTATCCTATCAAAATAAGGCAAATTAATGATAACACAAATTTTTAGCAAAGAAAAACTTGTGGTATTTGCACTCAAGATGTTTACATCAATTACACTTCCATATTTTGCACAAAATGTTTTTTGGTCCGTATTGTTTCATCAACTTGCAAGAGGTTGGAGCCTCACTTGGCCACATCACACAAGAACCATAATCAATAAATTATTGGGAACATGAGGAATACCAAGTTTCTCAAGCTTTGTGTGTTATTGTTATCAAACAGCTTCATGAAATAAACAAGGACCCACACAAATTTACATACCGTCCTTCAACAACTTAGCCCTAAATTAAGGAGCCCAACAATCTTACATGGTTCTTGGATGCCATTTTCAAGACTATTTGCTTTGTCTTGAAACAACCACCGGTGTGTTAAAGTTAGTGACCAATTTGAACACTAGTATGTTCAAGATACTCAACTTAGAGTAGGCAACCCCTTCAAAAACATCACTCCTTTTCCCAAAAAACACTCCCCTAGGAGATAGCAAAATATTCATGGCAATAAAGTAATCTAAAAAGTCAATCCCCCTATCTCCCCCCTATGCATAGTCTTGTACCTAATAAATAGTCATCCGGGAAGTAAATACCCTGGCCCTGCCAATAGATAAGATGTTGTACATCTACCTATTGTGTCCACCACACTCTGAACACCAAAAAAAATCCGTTCCAACCTAAACAGTCTAAACACTTTCACCAAAGACCTAATGTGAAATTGGTTCTAATAAGGTAAAACTTCCCAAAGTTGGATCCAATGCGATAGTCCCTGTCCCTGTGGGGCCAGGGCCCAATACAAGGCCTATGCACCCAACTCCATTCATTAATTTGGATGAAGATGTTGTTATGGAGAGAGATAGTCTAAGACATTCTAGAAGAAACCAAATCCCCCCACCACCACCACCACCACCACCACCAAACTCCATGTAACATGGCACGTGTCTGTATTATTTAACTACCTTTTTCTCCAAGAGAAGTTTATCCTACAACATGTGATTTGACAATTCTGTTTTGGTTTTTACACGCTGACAAGGCTTTGGACAACACACTTTAGTTTGTCATCTTTTTCACACCATAACCCAAGTAAACAACCTCCCCATTCAAAGTAATTACCTAGTTCTTTCACCACCCTCTGAACCCCATTCAAAGTAATTAGTTTCTTCTTATCAAAATAATTGAGCATGCCCAACAATAGGTTTCATTTCAACCTCTTTCAATATTTAACACAGTTGAGGAGCAATCTTTATTTATTTATTTATTTATTTAATGTTAATTCCTCCTGCATTCCCACCCATGAACCTCCAAAACTAGACTCAAGAAAGTGTGGGCCCCAAGAACGTGTTTGCTCATGTTAATTTGGTATCACGCCTCGAGTCAATCATTTTGGTTGGTCCATTGTGGATTATCCTTTCCTTCTGCCAGTTACTAGAAGGCCTTCCTAATGTGGGCATATTTACTATTCACCACCCACAAGGGGAAAAAAAGGGGGGAGGCCCCTTCACTTCATGATGCTACTTCTCATTGGTTGAATGGAAATTCTATTCCTGAAATGGGCTGCCACTATTTGTTGGCCTGGACTAATAGCCCTTCATAAGAAAACCCTACCTATTTACCAATCTGCAACAATTTTACACCATTATGATAAATCTTCATCCAAAATATAGTGGAAAAACCAATTCACTGCTACAGTTGGACATGCTCCAATAACAGTTGTCATGCTAGAAGTTGCAACTCCACACTCCCAACTAACACGTAATTTGTTGACCCTAAAAAATGTGTACATAACCCCACACCAGAATTTGTTTTCCCACATTAAGCTGCTTGCTGAAGATTTCCAAATTGTTTCCATTAAAGTAGTCATTAGTCAGCACTAAAACACTTTTCCAAATAATAATAATAATAATGTTGCATATTCAAGGTATGTACTATGCAGATTGCAGGCTTGTTTTCTTTATGAATATTGTGGTGTGTGTCTGTGTATGTATGTACACATTTTCATACACGTACACATATTTTCATTCACAATGGAGACTGTGTATGTGCACCCCTGTTTTCAAAGTCCAAATCCACAAAAAGGAACCCAAAAGAAAATCATCAAGTTCCCACTTCATTCGTGAGTCCATTGCACACTTACAACGAAACCAAACATTGACAACATTTGGAAGCTTTCCAAAGGACCCACAAATCAGCCTGCAAGAGAAGTTTGACGGCACACTTTCAAAATTTCAAGGTTTCATTAACCAAGTATGTCTCATCATCTAACTTCATCAACATCATTATTCAAATGACCGGACCCAAGTTGGAATCATTGACACCTTATTATCAAGCACATCTTTAACATGGTTTGCACCTCTTTTGGAATGTCAATCTCCTTTTTAAAATGACTTTGAAACTTTTTTTGAAAAATTTGGTGCTTCTTTTGGCAATTCAGACAAAGAACGTACATCAACAAACAAGTTATGAGCTTTTCACCAACAATCATGCCCAGCTTTTGTGTAAGCTTCTAAATTCAAGCAACTAGCATGTGACATTTCATAAGATGAAGTTGTGCTCATGAGTCAATTTCAGTTTGAACTTTGTGGAGGTGTGAAGGACCTTCTATTGACCATGCCTAATCCCATGACCTTGAGTTAGGGAATCATGCAAACTATGCATTGTGATAATTGACTTTTTGAACGTCAACAAGAGAAGCATAGGGAACCATCATTAACATTAAGACAATTCATGCCACCCATGTTGCAATCCAAACATATGGCGTCTGCACCCAATGACAACCCCATGTAAATCGATAAGACATGATTCAAACCACTGATAGAATAATAGAAACAATGTTGATGTGTAAAGAATTTCTATTTGTATTGTGGAAAACCAAATCACATAGCTAGTGCTTATTTTAAAAAACGTGTTCAACATGCAACATGCATCATAACTTCTACCACTACCCAAGGGCTAGAAGAGAAGGGAAACGAAGACATGTAGTTTCAGTAGGGACCATCAGACTAGACCTCAATGTATCATGCGTTTAAAATGGTTCTACTTTGTCCTCAGAACCAGCACTTTGTTTTTTTATTTCCCATCATGATCAAAGGTGGTGAATCCACGATTGTGCGAACCCAAGCACTTTTTGATTTAAGGGCATCTGCATGTTTCATCCACAAGGAATTGGTACGATAACATAACTTGGCGTTGGTGGAGAAAATGACACCAATGGCAGTCGAAATGATTGATGGTCGAAACCTTTCTTTAGGACCTATAACACATGAGACCAAAATGTTGACGATAACAATTGGGTCACACAATAACAAAGTTGTCTTCAAATTTCATCTCATTTCCAACAAACCCTATCATCATTAGGTTATCATGGCTCATTTTGCGCAATCCTTGAGTGGATTGGAAGACAAGGAATTTTCATTTTGAATCAGTAAATGAAATTACACCAAAATACATAGCTTTTCCAAGAAGCACATTGGACTTTGAACATGATTATGCACATGAAGACGTAGTGAGAACTAGTCAATGCATGTAGAAACTCAAGTGTGAAGGAGATATTGGGGGTAACCAAGGATCCAAACATTTCAAATCTTTGATCATGGGAGCAAAAACATTCATACAAGCAACAAAGAAGGGAGATGTATTCTTTGTGTATGCCATTCCAACCCTTGATCCTAGGACACAACAACATGAGATCCCTATTATTTACTAAGACTACATAGATGTTTTTGAAAAGAAAAATGTAAACACATTACTTGAACATTGGCGATATGATTGTGTGATTGATTTGGAAAAAAAAGTGCAACCCCTGTTTGGACCCATTTATAACTTGTTGCATGACAAATTTTCGGTGTTTCGAAAATGCATTGACAAAAATCTTGAGAAGGGGTTCATTTGACACTCCAAATTTCTAGTTGGTGCTCCAATCCTATTTTTTTTTTTAAATGATGGATCTTTACACATGCGTGTTGATTATCGTGGACTAAATCAATTCACCATCAAAAACCGATACCCTTTGCTTTTGATTTCAGGATTGTTGGACTAACTTTGTCATGCCAAAGTGTACACCAAAATTAACTTACATGGAGCATACAACTTGGTGCACATTCGAGAAGGTGATGAATGGAAGACGACATTTAGAACTCATTACGACCATTTTGAATATGTTGTGATGATGCCCTTTGGCATTACCAATGCACCTCGTGCTTTTCAACATATGATGAATGATGTCTTCCATGAGTATTCTTGGGATTTTTGGGATTTTTGGGATTCTTGGGGATCCCAAGAATATAAGGTTGAGGAAATCCTAAATTCAAGGTTATCATATCGTTAGTTATAATATTTAGTTCACTAGTAAGGTTATGACATTAGTGAACATATATGGCAGCCAATTGAAAACTTATCAAATGCCATGGAAAAAGTGAAGGACTTTCACATGCAATATCCGAACAAATCTAAGGTTGTTCCTTGTCGGACTTGTTGCTAAAAGGGGAGGTGATGTCATGGACACCACCATCATTCATCACTTGCATCATTGGTTACATCATCATTTGCATCATCATTAACTTTAATTAGTTCCCAATTCATTTTTAGTTAACTTTTAATTAATCCTTAGTTAATATTTAGTTAACCCTTAGATAAATTTTAATTGACTTTTAGTTCACTATTAGTTAGGAAGCTTCCTTGGTTAGTGCACACATGGAAGCTTTTATGGATGTTTTTTTAAGCTAGGGCCCCAATGGAGTATAATTAAGGGTAGGACCTCTTACTACTTTTAGTTTGTTCAACATCAATTTTAGATATGTTTTTTGTTATAACCTTTGTTTTCATATGTTATCAAAATAAAGTTCTATTTGAATCATCTTCTAGCTTATACTATGTTTTTGCCTTGTGTATTTGTGTTTTTAGTTTTAGATTAGATTTAGGCTTCCATTTCTTATGATTTGTTTTCCTTGTTGTGATTTTGATTTTATTCCTGTTCTTGTAATTTTTCGTGCCCATGACATCTCAGTTTAGTGGTAACTAACTGACAACAAACAAGGCATGTTATATGTAATGGCCTTGCCATTAATTTAATATCAACAATTGATATTTATGATAAATTGGCCATAGCTAGGGGAAAAATAAATAATAAATCTATTTTAATGTACATCATGTTGTTGTAAAAAAAAACAATTAATGATTTTCTTTTCATTTTTTAACATCAAATTAGTTATGAGGAACCCAAAAGGGATCTCACATTAAATGATGACATGATGTTTTATGAACCTATTAAATTTTTTTTAAAATTGTTACCTAACCAAAACCAATAAGGAAATGTCACAACATGATTTTAAACTTTTTGCAAATCTAATGATTTTTTTCTCAAAAACAAATGTGACCAAATATTCTCTTTTCATACTTATTTTTCACATTTGTACAAAATTTTTAACCAGAA
>Ga0209611_10012600_pt1 | contig 11848 bp, 16 predicted proteins | sample S1TSphgellanicum_3_FD_187693 | JGI IMG/M metagenome (GOLD analysis project Ga0209611, IMG submission 187693) | Host-associated microbial communities from peat moss isolated from Minnesota, USA - S1T2_Fc - Sphagnum magellanicum MG (SPAdes) (version 2) | ecosystem: Host-associated > Plants > Peat...
GGAGGGGGGGGGGTCCTCAAATTATGTTAGGTGTGGATGTAAGTCACAAGCGAGTTTAGGGTTGAAACTATGTATGTTTATTACATAGCTATGGAAATTTAGGTTTTTGTTTGCATAAATATTTTTTCACCTTTGTTGTCGCAACCCCACTTTGGCCAAGTGTGGGGGTGAAGCCCAACACTTGGAAAAGTTGAAGGTTGGGAGTCTTTCGGGACTCCCGAATGTTCAGAGCTCGACAGCAAGGCCCAAAACACCTCGCATTGGGGTGTTCTTGGTGTCATTGAAAAGGTCTTGAAACATAATATCGAAAATGACCTCGCATTGGTAATTCGGACATCTGCAGCCCAAGTTATGGGCAAAAGAAGGGCCGGGAGTCAAACTGGCAGTTTGACTCCCGACCACTAAAAGTCAAGAATCGACCTCTTCCCGACGTCGCCTTGAAGAATGCGACACGGCGTTGGAAAGCTCTCGATGAAAGCTACAACATTGATTCACGACTCGTCCCGATCCGAATTCGGAGCGAGGAGCTATGGCCGTTCAAAGTTCCGGGAGTCCAGCCGGGACACTTTCGGGACTCCATTTCGGGAGTCCCAACAAAATGTGCCATTCGGATGTAGCTTCCGCGACCAGCCGTAGAGAATACTATATGGAGGAAGGTGGTGGCTTCCCCCGAGTCCGGGCCGTGGTGAGTCTTGTGTGTCCAAGTGCCCATGGCAAGTCCCAACACCCAAGGGTGTCCCGAATGCTAAACTAACCCGTTTTGGTTGGTTTTTGGCTGCAGATTCACACGAGCTATGCTAGTCCCTCTTCCTAGTCTAATCCCTGGGCTCCCAACTTGACCCTCTACCCCTTTTTAGAGTTGGAAGCCGGGAGCGTGCTACCAAGTCTCAACTTTCTGCAACTTGACTTTGTGAAACCCTCAAGTGGGTTTCACCCCGTGACTTGGGAGCGCGTCATTTGTATTGTCTATGTATAACTAATATGTCACACCATTTTCCTACCATGAATTTCACATAAAATATACCAAAACTTTTCGAAACTAAAATCTCAATACCCTTCATAATTATATTCCATGAAATTTTATATTCATACAACAACTTATTTTTATCAAGTGAAGGTGTCTTCAAAGGTCACAAACACTCACTTATATACTAACCAAAAGGAAACTAAACAAGATTTTCTTAAAAATCTATACATCACATGGTTACCCATGTGATTTCAGCACCTCACTTTTATCCCATATTGTTTGGCAATGTTGGGCCAAGGGGAAAAAAACATTATACTTTTAGGAGCTTCCATAATTTCAAATTTTTTTAGTGATGGGCTAATCAAATTAGTTCATTGCAGAAAAAAAAACTAAACTTGGGAGACACCTCATCTAATGAATAGCAAAGGTGTAAGCACCCCTGTATATGAGCCAAAATTATGCCCATGTCATTGGCTTAGCCAAAAAATGGTGACCAACAATTTTGAAAATAAAAATTTCATGTAACCAATGAGAAGGTGCAACTGTAACCAAAAGAGAGGGTGCAAGACCAAACAACAAACCGGAAGATCTGATGGCCCTACACAGAACTGAGTTCTGTGCGATTCTAAAATCAACCAACACCTTCTGATCTTCTCTCTCCTACACCTGCTGATCTTCACATAGACACCACTTATGCTTACAAAACCAACAAATTATGATCATCAAATCTGAAGCTTATATCTTCATTCATAAAAGTCTAGAGAGTACAAGCATACTTGCTGCAGTGCATTCATCAAAGACAAAAGAACTTGGCTCCATCCCTTCTCAGTTATTTCTACAAATCACTCATGGTTGTCCAGCTAAATTGTTGGCGCAACGAAGAAATTTTAACAACTAGCCAGAGCTAAAAACTTTCTCTACTGTCTAGTTGTGCATCTCTATCTCATCTACCACGATCTGAACTACACTCCCGTCCACATCCCACTAAGTCTCTAAAAATTTCCTCTCATCTTTCCCCCCCTCGCCACCAATCCTCTTTGGCCTTTTATCTTGCCTCCTCTCCATCTGCCGTCGTTCCATCCATTCCCGTTCATCAATGCAGCTCCATTCCGCCATAATCCGCGCCGCCTCACTCACACGTGATCCGATTTCACAGCATATCCAGAAGTAGCCACCATGCATTCTTTGCATCAATAATGGAGAGATCCACGCAACCAGAAACACTGACAGCTACAAAATTAACTCAACTAACCAACAGGCCATGTTCACACTAACATTGGTGACCTATTGTCCGGTCACATATGTAACCCCTCCGTTCTTTAAAAAGATGAATCCCTTAGCTTCATCTACTCTTGCAGAACGTGATAGATTTGAAGATCTCTACGAGGCCTTTCCCATTGGCGCCCATCTGTATCCTGGACGATGCACACTCGACTGCCCTCTTCAAAATCAAAGTTCCCCTTCCCATCTGCGTGCCCAATGAATTGGTATGGACCTTCCCAACTTGCAGCCAAGGCTCTCTTCCTTCCTGGTTTCTTCATTTTGACCATCGTTTCACCTGCAACAAGACCTTCAAAAGTATGTTTACCTTTTCTGCCATCATAGGTCTTCTTTTGTTTCTTCTGGGCATGTTCCACATTGAGCAAGACATTCTTGTGGATGCTTGCTATAAGCTTACCTTCTGTAGAAACTATGTTGCAGCAACTTCAACATTAACATCATCATCAGTCGTAGCAGTTAGAGCATGCAGGTAATTGTCCGCCCTGATACATGGTGTTCGACCTGTCAGAATCATGAAAGGTGAAAATTTGGTGCTAGCTTATATCCCACACCTGTACCCAAACAGTATCTTGGTTAGATGCTCGTCCCAACAATCTACGTTTTCTGGTGTTGCAACAAGAACGGTAATGTCGTGTTTGACGGTCTTAATCAAGCGCTCCGCCATCCCATTACACTAAGGCCACTGGGGTGCAATGTGATGATGCTGGATGTCGTAGTCCTTGCACATAAGATCGAATTCTACAGCCCATTCCCCACCATTGTCAGTGAGTACGAACTTGGGGACTCCATACTTGCAGATTATGTCATCTTCCAAAAACGTGGCCGTAGTCTTAACACCGTGATCAACAACTACTTTTGCCTTGCACCATTTAGAATAGTGGTCGATTGCCACCAGTATGTACTTGTTTCCCGTCTTGGTTTCAGGCAATGGACCTATAATATCCATAGCCACTCTATGAAACAGATCACAAATGGGTATGTTCTTTAACTCCTCATCTTCAGAACGTATACTCCCCATTCTCCTCACCATCTGACACTGTTGGCATACCTTTACCACAGTCTTCACATCCTCAGTTCGATTATGCCAAAAATACCTCCTACATATCTCAATTAGAGTCCTTTCTTCTCCAAAATGCCCTAGGTTTTGGTGCATTCGGACTACTAGTCCCATACGGTCCTTTGGTCTTGGTACAAGTAAGCCCTTGAAATAGAGTGATTGATCCTGCCAGTGGTAGTTCAATATCTTCTTCTTTGCTCTCTTAAACTCCACAGGATCAACAGTGTCTGGTAGCATGCCTCCTTGCAGTAAATCCATACAGGTCACATCCTCCCATATATCTTGGTGCGTTGTGCTTGCGCCCCATTCGTCCTCCTCATCCGAACCTGCAGTAACCAAGTCACATTCACCAAACTCAAACAGTCGTTGGGCGGCCAACACTAGCTGTAATTATTGTTGCCTGTCATAGCACTGGGGTGTCCTCCTCTTCAGCACCACTTTCACATCTTCGTCTTGCACAAGCTCACTCCCCCTTGTAGTTTCTGCCTCATATGGCACAAGCTCCTTGGCCTTGTCCTCTTCTGATACAAGGTCAACCATATACAGCTGCTGGTTGCTAACATGGTCACAATACGCATGACGTCGTACACACTCCCTGTCCTTTCTTTTGACGCCGAGCCATTCTGTTTCTTCGCCAGTCCGAACAAAGAAAGTCTCCCCTTCTCTTTTAGATGCGTCCGTCAGTGGACTTCCAACGTCTTGGATTTCTTCACTAAAGTCATCATCATCCGTAGCCTACCCTACTGGATTTCTACTCAAAGCATTTGCATCCGCATGTCTCAAGCTGAGTCGATGCAGTATCTTGAAGCTGAAATCCTGTAGCATATCGATCCATCTGCCTCTCTTGTCATGTGCATTTAATACCGTTGCCAACCATTCAAGTGGTTTGTGGTCGATTCTTAGGGTAAAATGGTTTCTGTGTAGATACTGTCTAAAATGCATGATTCCCCAAATCAATGCATAACACTCCCCTTCCATGGGGTGAAATTTCCTTTGTGCCACCGTCAAACCTTTGTTGGCATAAGCCACCACTTTCTCGAATCTACCCTCCTTTTGTGATAGGACGGCACCAACACCTTTCGTTGACCAATCCACATCGAGGCAGAATGGCCTTTTGAAGTCTGGATGTACCAGTATGGGAGCATCAACAAGTGCTCTCTTCAAAAAATTAAACGCCTGCTGATAGTCCTGATTCCATACAAACACAACATCTTTCTTCGTCAATTCAAACAACGGACCAGCCAACCTCGAATACCCTTGTACATACTTTCGGTAGTACCCTGTCAGTCCCAAGAAAGACCTGACACTGGTAACCATCGTTGGTTCTAGAAAACGTAACATTACGTCAATTTTTTTAGGATCTGGCTTAGTACCTTCCTTACTGACCATATAGCCTAGGAACACGATGCTTTTAGCAGCGAAACAACATTTGCTTAGGTTCAGCTTCAAGTTCACTTCCCTGAGCTTGGAGAGTACAGCTTCCAAGTGTCGCAGATGGTCTTCCCAATTTTCACTGTGGACATTGAGATCATCCACAAACACCTTTAGGAACTTGTCTCCTAATTCCTTGAAAACTAGTGACATTGTTCTCGTGAAAGTACTGGTTGCATTCTTGAATCCGAAAGGCATAACTGTCCAGTCATACAGTCCAGTCTTGGTAACCAATGTCATTTTCTTCATATCTTCAGGAGCCATACGAATTTGCCAGAATTCTGACTGCAAATCTAGTGCAGTAAACCAAGCTGATTTCCCCAGATGGGAAATCACATCGTCGACAAGAGGCATGGGGAACGAATCGTGCCGGGTCTGTAAATTGAGTGGTCGGTAATCTCCATAGAATCGCCTACTCCCGTCCTTCTTCACTGGCAGGGTCACACGACAGGCGTACTCCGAATCGCTCGGCTTCATCTTACCCAATTCCACCAACACATCAATCTGTTTCTTCACCTCTGCCTCTTCCCAGTATGATAATCGACTAGGAGCTACCTTGCAAGGTGGAAATCCTTGTGTGTCTATGGAGTGTTCTTCGACAATACAACAGCCTAGCTCTCCTTTGTTCCAAGCAAACACATCTTGATATCGCTCTAACACTCCCCAGAGTTGCTGTCCCTTCTTCTCATCTAGATTTTGATCAACTCGAATCTTTTGCCAAATCTCTCCCCACCTCGAACTTGCCTTACGATTGTTAGATGACTCCAACTACTCCTTGAAGTTGTTATGAAAGTCAGCAGTGTCCATTTGCTGGACTTGTAGTAGTACAGGTACTTCTTCGCAATTCGCGGTTCCAGGGAGAGCCTGCTTTCCTTGCTCTGCATCATAAACCCACCTGATCCAATCAACATAGTCATCAGCATCTGTGATTTCCTCTTTCATGAAATCATCAGCTTGTTCTTGCAACGTCAGTTGTAGCATTTGTTGTGGTCCTTCCAACAATATCAAATCCTCAAGTTCGGTGTTTCCAAACTCAGACTCGTCATCAACTGGCCCCACGAGTTGAAGCCCGCCTTCACGATCCTCATCTGTATCAGAGTCTGAATTTGATACCAGTGCATCCATTCGTCCAGTTGCAACGTGCTCACACAAAGATGGCTTTCTGGCAATCGTGTCCAAATTTCCATCGAGATGCGTGTCTCCCAAAGCAGCAGCAACTTCTCGCATCAGAGTTTCCAAGTTCATTTTTTGTAGCATGTTTACCACGATCAATGGTAATACTTCCACCTTGGTTCCTAGTCCGTGCCTCACTTGGATCAATCCTCGCTCCACATCAACAATTGCTCCAATTTTGATCAGAAGATCAAGTCCAAGCAGTACGTCATAGCTGTCCGTGTCCACCACCATGAAGGTCATGGTGCACTGCACACCTCCAACCTTGATCAGCACTTCATCAATTTGGCCAAGAGCTTGCGAAACCACTCCTAATGCGGTCTTGTAAGTTTCAGATCCAGAAACCAAGTGCATTAGTCCCAATTCTCGAACCACTGCAGCCGCCATGACAAACATAGACGCTCCAGTGTCTACAAGTCCCTCCACCAAATAGCCATTCACTTCCACCGACAAGTGGAGTGTCTTACTCCTATGTGTTTTGTTGATGCAAATTCGTCAAAGCGTTGGGGCTGCTGAAACCATGGACACCTAATTGTTTGCAGCTTCTGCATCCTTTTTCTTTCTAGCCACTTTTACTAGATTTTCTAGGAGTTCCAATTCTCCCGGTATCATCAGCATTGTTTCCATGGGTGTCATTGAAACCTTTCTTTTAATGAAATGGGACAGAATTTTCGACCTGACAGAATTTTCCCGATTCATTCCTGTGCCCTCTCCGGCAGCTTTAGGAGATGGTTCAGTGCTTGTCGGTGCCACTTCGACAGGCATTCTTCTCCTGGGTACTCGAGTGTATGAAAATATGTTCTCATTCCCACACAACTTCTTGAGTTATTGCAGAGTTGTTTTTTCGTCATTCAGCAATACTTCCAAGAAGTTTGCTGCTCCAGAATGTGACTTCGCATCCTTGGGTTTCTTCCAACACTTGTCCTCTGAATGTCCTAAACCTGAACAGAAGGAGCATTTTATCCCACAATTTTCTGTCCTATGAGACATGCCACATTTGGCGCATTTCGACCGTGGTTCATTCAATCTCGGACATGTAGTGGCTATATGGTCTCCTCCCTTACAAATCTGGCACCCTCCGAACATGGTGGAAGAGGATGATGCGACAGGATTCGGCACATTCCCCTTCAAGAAATTAATGAATGTGTTGTTTAAAGCAGTAACCTGCTTTTCCATCATCGTCTCTACAACTCCCTCTTCTTGCTCCTCCTTCAGGGGTTTGAATGGAGTCTCTCCAAGCTCACCCAGTACTCTCTCGAGCTCAGTGGCAGCACTCACCAGCTCTTCAATGTCAACAAACGTCCTTACCACACATAACTTTCGAATGTCAGGCCTTAATCTGGCCAAAAACCTTTTCTTTTGTTCGGCATCTTGTATCCTTCCCCTCTGAAACACTCTATCAAGACGTTCAAAATATTTTTGAACCCTCTCTTTGGGTTCTTGCTTGATGGCATCAAACTTCATCCTGATGTCATCGACATCCACATTTCCATACTTCTGTACGATCAGAGTCCTCAACTCAAGCCAGTCGGCTGGTGCTGGTTGCATCCTCTTGAACCACTCCTTTGCTCTACCCCTCAGATTCAGCTTCGCAATCTTGAAGAGCTTGTTCGCATTTAGATCGCACACCTCAGCTGCCATGGTGAGCCTCTCCGCCCAGTCATTGACGTCCTCATGGTCTCTTCCCCAAAACAATTCATCCATCCCTTGGGGACTGGTCATCTTGCAAACGTTCAATTTTACACCAAAATTGCAACACTTTCTACTATACACTTGACTTTCGGCCACAATCGACGGCCACAGTACCGAACAGCTTTATAGTCTATTCTGTTCGTTTTGGATTTTGAGAAAAGCAAATGTTATACGATTCAATCTGCGAATTGAAACTAATCTTCTTTTGCTATTGGTCTCAAAGGTGCAAAATTAGATGGAAAAATGGAAAAGCTTTGCTCATCTGTGGATTCTTGTTGGAACTACCACTTTTCTTCTGAATCGCGCCATATTCTCCAATTAATGACACGAGATCTTGATCCACCGTGTTCCACCCTGACAAGATGATCTCCAACCTGGAACAAATCTTCCATACCGGGAATGTAGAATTTGGTGAAATGGTTAGGTGACACAGCAGACTTAGGAACCCAAATGTCTCCTAACCTAGGCACACTACGCTGCCTCTCAGCAAACAAAGGCGTTACTCTACGCAAGGTACGAGGTGTAGTAGTACTGCGTCTGTAGCTTTGAGATTGACACCCATCCCCTTGCTCCATCTCTCACCTTCAACCAAACCTTAGCGCGCATATAAAAACCACCGTGAGCTACTTCTATTGCTATGTCTCCAACTCGAGCTTCCTCTGGATCTATTCCCACAAGTGTTACCACTCCAAAACCCAGTAAATGCAGGACTACCGCTCCTCCTTGTGGTCCACCCTGAGTAGTCAGATAATCAAACCTATTAACGATTTGTTGTTCATGAATCTCCTGTGTTAATTCTTTTACTCCACCCTCATTTGCACTAGGCGTAGACATGATACTTCAATTATCATTCTAGCTCGACATCCACAGGTTCTGTCGAAACTGTCAAATCGGAACCTAGCTTTGATACCAAAAGAGAGGGTGCAAGACCAAACAACAAACCGGATGATCTGATGGCCCTACACAGAACTGAGTTCTGTGCGATTCTAAAATCAACCAACACCTTCTGATCTTTCTCTCCTACACCTTCTAATCTTCACACAGACGCCATTTATGTTTACAAAACCAACAGATTCTGATCATCGAATCTGAAGCTTACATCTTCATTCATAAAAGTCCAGAGAGTACAAGCATACTTGTTGTAGTGCATTCATCAAAGACAAAAGAACTTGGCTCCATCCCTTCTCAGCTATTTCTACAAATCACTCATGGCTGTCCAGCTAAGTTGTTGGCGCAGCGGAGAAATTTTAACAACCAGCCAGAGCTAAAAAATTTCTCTACTATCTAGTCGCGCATCTCTATACTCATCTACCACGATCTGAATTACACTCCCGTCCACATCCCACTAAGTCTCCAAAAATTTCCTCTGATCTTCCCCCCCTCGCCACCGGTCCTCTTTGGCCTTCTATCTTGCTTCCTCTCCATCCGCCGTCGTTCCATCCACTCCTGCTCATCAATGCAGCTCCACTCTCCCATAATCCGCGCCCCCTCACTCACGCGTGATCCGATTTCACAGCATATCCAGAAGTAACCGCCATGCATTCTTTGCATCAGTAATGCAGAGATCCGCGCAGCCAGAAACACTGACGGCTACAAAATTAACTCAACCAACAGGCCATGTTCACACTAGCATTGGTGACCTATTGCCCGGTCACACAACATGCACTCAAGATCTTCCACCACTCCCCCTCCCCCTCCCAAGGGTTTTTTTGGGTTTTGAAGGGAAAGGGTGTGTTCATGGTTTTTTCTCCAAGGTGGTGATTAATGAATGAATGGGAATTTTTTGGGAAGGAGGGCGGAGGTTTTTTTTTGGGAGATTATTCCTATCATTTCCTTGGTTTGTGTGGTCCTTTTACTTGAGGAACATTGTTTTTTTCAAGGTTTCTGCAAAAAAGAAAATAAATAAATTTTGAATGATAAATTTTTTGAAGTTAACATCACAATTAGTGTTTAGTGTTTTCATATTTTTATCGTGATATTTGACATCATGCAAAAAGTTTGTGTTCCTTTTACCTAAAGAACATTGTTTCTTTCAAGGTTTCTGCAAAAGAAAAGAAAAAATAAAATTAAAAAAAGCATGATAAATTTTTTGAAGTTAACATCACAATTAGTGTTTGGTGTTTTGATATTTTCATAGTGATATTCAACATCATGAAAATTTTCATAAAAGATGCGTCAAGATTGTGTGTTTTGGAAAGAGTATGAAGGTTTTCAAGACTTCACCTTCAAATGGTATGCAAGATTTACATTTTTAGCCTTGTAACTTTGAACAACCTCATCAAAGAATGTTTGAGTTGAGATGATGTCAATAAGGCTTCACCAAGACATCATGTTCATTGCAAAGTGTTGAGAAGAGTTAGCATGCACACCTACACTAGCAGGATAAGATATCAGTTTTGAAAGACCAAGGGGAAGAACATTTTCAATTTCATTACAAGAATGTCAATGTTTAAGAAATGCAAGAAGGGGTGGATGAATATGTAAAATATGAAGCTTGCTTTAGCAAAAATAGAATTTGTTTCACACATAGCAATATCATGGAAAGAGCTGCAATATTTTGCAAATACAAAATGAAAAAGAAAATTAATGCCACTCTTGTAGGTGTGCTTTTGAAGATGTTGAGGTTTGGACAATTTTACCCATAGCATCATGCGTTGTCCCATATAAAATAGTGGCATGGAGTACTTGAGGTCACAACTCTATGGAAATGCATGATGATGCCACAAGATGTGGGGTTGAACAAGTTTACAAGAATTTGTTATGAACACACAAACCTTGGTTCGAAGCTAAGATGGATAAAAGAAGAACAACTTGCTTGGGAATTGCAATAAAGGAGGCCATCGTCTTCCTAATCTCACCAACAACAATCATCTCATGTTCGAGATCCAACAAATGGATGTGAGAGGTTTTTAGAAGAAAGTATGTTATCCCCCTTCACACCATGGAGATGTCTCAATCATTTTTTCTGATTTGAAGTTGCATGCTTAGTATACACACAACTTTTTTTCCTTGTGAATGAGTTTGAACTTTGCATATGCATTTGTAAAAAGTTGTACATAGAGCTTTTGTTAAATATTTGCATTATTTTTTTGTTACCAAGAGTGTGAAATGTGCACAGTTTCTGCACTAAGATAGCTGCTTTTTTCTTTTGACCTATAAAGACCAATTAAGCAGCCCCATCCCAAAAATCCAAAGAAGTTGTTCACTATATAAATACCATTATCAGCCAACAAACTATATGCTTGCCAAACACTAGTCAATACCCCCATAGTAATGCAAAACCCCCCTAGTAGAGCATAGAATGACATGTACAACCCGCAGTTCACATTACTGAATCACGCACCTCTCCGCTGTCGTGGCTCTCTTGGTTAAAAGACACTACAACAAAGAGGTGCCTTGGGGTGAACCAGCATCCGTGGCAGAAAGGGGTGAGGTTGTGGGGTTTAGGTGTCTGGTTTCAGGTTTTGGGCTGGTTTTGTGTTCAAAGGTTCAAAATTTTGAAACCAGACCAAGGAACTTGCCTCCCACTAGAATCAGACCCAGCCTATAGAGTTGTGAATATAGATGTTTCAGCTCTTAAATTGTTACAATGTTTTCTACAATAGTAAATATTAAGAGTAAGGGCAGGGATCTGGGTACTTTTTGAAACATGTTTCAAGTATGCAAATTTTTTATTGGCCTTGAATACAAAGGCAAGGATATTGGGTTTAGATTCATTATAGAGTATAGTAGCTTAAGGGATTTTGGCCCCTAGGTAATAATAGCTCTATTTTTACATGAGGATTTTTGAAAGATGATATTTTGGCTTGTGTTAAAACTTGAGATTAGTTCTAGAGTTATGATATCTTGAAGGACTTTGGTTGGTTATAGAGGATTTTTTTGAAGATTATATTTTTGAATGATGAAATACTTGAATTTCCATAATTCTTCTTTTGCTTGAAGATACTTTTTAATGTAAATGGCAAGGCCACAGTGTGACACACCCCTTGTTTTATTTTTGGTTTATGTACGCAGTTGGTATCTATAAGTCAGGTTGTACAATGCTAATGATTTTATAAATCAATTTTGGGCCATGTGTACTGAGGTACAAAAGCCGACCCAGTTGCAGACAGAAATCACCGAAGTTGTTTTTTCTTTTTTTCAAAATTTGGTAAGAACCAGGAAACAGGGAACCAGGAGTCTAGAATCGAATCAAGTCCGAAACCCGGACCCCAAGGTGTATCAAATAAATTCCTGGGGCAGAAACC
>Ga0209611_10012601_pt1 | contig 11847 bp, 9 predicted proteins | sample S1TSphgellanicum_3_FD_187693 | JGI IMG/M metagenome (GOLD analysis project Ga0209611, IMG submission 187693) | Host-associated microbial communities from peat moss isolated from Minnesota, USA - S1T2_Fc - Sphagnum magellanicum MG (SPAdes) (version 2) | ecosystem: Host-associated > Plants > Peat...
TAAGCATATAATAATCTTCCCAAAAACTTGGGCAAACCATTATACACAATCTGCGTCCTGAGTTTCTGTTGCCTTTCCGGAAGCAATGGGAAGACTCAATTTTCAGCAAAACCTTTGAACTTATGTACATCATCATATCTTGGAGATATCAAGAGGAAGTATGTCAAGATTTGATTAGTGAAATACTGGTGAACGTATTTCAGATATCTCACCTCCTCCAAAGGTTTGCCTGTCACACAAGCTGAACCATTGATGTCATTTGGCTGCAGGTGCTCAAATGTATCCTGAAAGGAAACAGCACAACATGATCATGTGCCTCTCCATGGTAGTTCCTTCAACAAGGTGCCAGGTACATCCTCAACAACAAGATAATATGTTGCAAGATTTGTGTTCTCAACTCCAGATTGGCCAATCAGTACATCTGCCCTTGTGTCTGAGCACTGCTACTCCTACTCCAAGAAGACCAGAGAAATAGTCTAATATAGCAATATCTTGGCAATTACTTATTAGCACGTTACCTTAATCCATGCCATCTCCTGGGGGCCAGTCCCATAGTCTGGGGCTGGGACATCCTGAGTCACCACACACAAGAAAGAACATGTATCAATGAGATTCCAGCAAAAACTCCACAAAAACCTTTTCAAGGTAACTGTTGTGTCACTTCTGGCCAAACCAAAACATGACAAGAATGAGTGCAGTCATATCCTTGGTCAGTATCAATCACAAAGAACCAGACCATCACCTTCATGATCAATGGCAGCAACTGCATGCCATTACTCCCAAATGACTTTATCAGCTTTCAACACTAGATGAACATAAGTATAAAATAATCTGCTAAAAACCTAAAGCAAAAATTATACAAAAATCTGTATCCTGAATTCTGTCACATTTCTGGAAACAACAGGAAGACTCAGTCATGATATCACTAGCGCCCAACACACATTGCTATAAAATATAGTCCACCAATTATCCTCATTCAAGCTGCAATGATGCTGTGAGGATAGGATTCATGTCATGTTTGCTTGGCCCTGTGCAAGCAGGCATCTAAGCCTGACATAGGGAGAGGCATACATGGAGGTGTTTTCAAACCACCTCCCAAAATTAAAAAATCATGGATGTGAACCTGGATGAAACACCCAGACACTGGAGACCTAATTCAGAAACATTATCACACTGATAATTGATTCCATGGTAATGAAAATAACAGAATCTACACAAAAATAACAATAATAGCTGAAAAGAAAGTGTTCATGTTCAAATTCTACAGAAACTCACAATGGAAGGACCAATGAAGTTCTTCTTCACAAGCTCACTGGTGTACCGCCTTATGATTGCCTCTTTCTCATTGGTAGAATACTTTGTTGGGTCTGTAGGGTATTAACAAGAAATGAATCACATACTGTGATTATGCAAAGTCTGATAGCACAGGCGCACTAATCAATATAATCCACTAATGATGCTCAGGCAGAGATGGACAAGTTAACATAATTGTTGACTTGCCAAAAACAGCATACACTCATGATAATCTGACATGAACAATGAGTAAAACCCACTTTTAGAAAATCACAGACATGTCAAATACTCACTCAATAGCATGCACTAGTTTCAAGATAGATACTTCATAGTCTCTTACAAGAATGAAGCCTAACACAACAGCTCGTCAATCCTTAAGTTCTATTTGTGCAAATACAGGGTAGGCCTCAAAAAAAGAATAACATCAGGGCTTGGAAAAAATGTGAACTGACCTATTTTGATTCCACCTTTGGCTCCACCAAACGGCACATCAACTACTGCACACTTGAAGGTCATCAAGGCGGCAAGAGCCATTGTTTCATCAGCATCCACATTTGGGGCCATGCGTATACCTCCTTTCACTGCAACATATCGGAATGCCCACTATCACTTGTGTAAGGTTGGTAAGGCAGTATCTGGTCTGCTGTAAATGTGAAAAGTTGCACAGGTGTTCCAAAAGAATGTCAATCATGTCCAAGCTATCTCCAGAGCAGAACCAAGATGAGCTTCTCAATAAGCATCTGCAATTCTGAAGCAAGTAATCAAAGAGTTCATGAATGGAAACCTTGCACAATTGGAAAAGAAGAACAGTTTGGGGGAGACAAAAGAGCAGTGACAATCAGCAGAGAAGGTCCCATGACATTACTACACTGGTTTGTTAGGAGACAAGAGAGAGGACAGGGGTAGAAATTGTACCAGGAAGACGATGGTGTGAATGTTGAGCTCTATATGCTTCAATGAGCTCTACAGAACCATTGGCACACTTCAACGGGAACTGTACTTTCAAGATATTGTTGCATGCCTGCACAAACAAACAAAATCCAACCCTGTTTCCACTTAGCCAACTGGAGAGATAGACTATCAAACTCACACAAGAAGTATTCAAGATAAAATAGCAACCAGCTTCAGTTTGATGGAGCTGACACACCCAACTTTAAGCAGTATCATCAAATCAACATAAAAAACAAACACTAATACAGATTGTCTGAAGGCCATGCACATCAGGATGACATGACAGTGAGTGTTTGTTGCCAACCTAGGGCCACACAAGGAGAAAGTGATTTTTTTGGGCAGATTAGATTGTCATTCTCAATGAAAGTAAGGAAATTTTGGAATGTTTGCCAAGTTATGTTGAGGAAATTTATGCTCACTGAGTGGAGGTGAAGAGGTGACCATCAGCATAACAAGGCTCTGCATAACTTGGCAAACATTCGAAACTTGTCCTACATTCATTCTGGACAACAATCTAATATGGCCAAGGATATCATTTTGTCCTTGTCTGACCCTAGGTAGGCAACAAACCCTAACTCCTCACTGTATCAGCATGATGCACATGGACTTCAGACAAACTGGACTAGAGTTTATGGTGATGTTGATTTGCCAATAAACTGTATGAAGATGTACCCTTGAGGTCCATCAAACCAAAACAAATTGCCATCTCCATGTAGCCTCAAAGAACATGGGCAATAACTATGGTTGAGGATGAAGCTACCTTGATCTGTGTAAGAATGTCAGGTGTTGTAGAAGCAAGTGATGCAGCTTTGTCAAAGTAGATGTCCACTGACTCCAAGAATGATGGATCCCCTGTGCAAGCATTTTCACTCTTATGAGTTCCACAGCATATACAACTTGTTGCTCTCGAACAAGACATCAGTTCTCAATCTCAGTAGCCAATAGCAGTTGCCTTTTCTGCCTCATTTTGCACAAGTAGATAGCAAGGAGATGGGTCCCACACTGATGGAGAACAAAGGAGATAGCATAGAAAAAACTACAGCAAACTTGGAGAATTCATTCAACAGGAAAGAATGTCTAGTTGATCAAGCATAAAAAGAACAACCCAACAGAATCAAGTGTACAAAACAGGCCTACATAGGTTAACTACCAATGAGTTGACAGAGAAGAGCAAGACATGGTACAAAATCAGAAATCGATCAGAAACAAGACCCCTCAACTGTAGTCTACATCTGTTGCTAGAGAAAGGGAAAATGGAGAACATTAATTTGGTCATTAAGGTGGAAGAGTGAGGTTGCTCAGTGCTATGGTGCTGGACATCTCCTATTATGGTGCAATGGCAGTAGAGTTTACCATGTGCAGTAGCAGCAGAGTCACCATGTGCAGCAGCCACAGCAGTTGATTGGAATCTGTAGCTGAAAACTGTCGACCCAGCCCTTGCACAGAGACGGGACAAGAGCTGTATATCTGATTGGCCTCCTCGTGTTAGCAGGCGCATTGCCATTCTCAGTGAGATCCCTCACAGCTAAGAAGCCGATTCTGCACCAACATTCACAATCAAGCAAACCTGAAGCAAAACCATTTGCAAGACGGATTGTCAGCAGCAATCCCTCAAAGGGCACTCGGACAGTGATGTCTGGCATGGCCTGATACTGAAGCCAACGAGATACTTTAGCTGGCTGGCACAAGCGGTGGCATCACATTCACACAGCTACTAATGTCAGAAACCCTCCCCAATTCAAGACGATCACCAAGGTCATCATCGTCTTGAATCCGGGGTTTCTGATACGCGAACATCACAACCTGAGAATCACGATGGAGAAGGAAGAATTAGGAGTCATTGAAAATGACAGAAATGCACTTCCGGAGGAAAATGAAGATGACGATCGACAATGGAAGTGCGCAACGCAAATCCGAGAAAAATCGGTCAGTGAAAGAAATCAGAAGAGAAACGAGGCGAACTACCAAGAACAAGTCCCTGTGAAAACAACGCGCCAGACCAAAGAGATATACACCTAGGGCGGCTTGCAACAGCCTCCTGAACTATATAAAGACCACCACCGCCACGTCTGGTTTCCAACTCTTGGTCCAATAATAAAGACTGTCTTGAGAGAATCGACTGTGTGGATGATGATGATGATGATGATGGGCGGGGAGTCGAGGGGAGGAAGGTCGTGAACGAAATACCTCTTTGTTCTCCTGCACACAGTTTGTGGAAAGAAATCCTGCAACGACGAAGAAGGAAAGGCGTTTGCAGGAAACCCGATGGTGATTGAAGATGATGAAGCTTTGAAACACCAAGAAAATGGCCCTCCAGGTGAAAAACAGCCACTTGCGAATTCTTTAAAACGAGGAAGGGAGAGAACAAGAAGGAATTGAGACAAGATGCTTGAGATTTGCAACAAGGAATTCTTCTTAAAAGCATTTGGGAGAACGAGAAAGAGGCAGGAAAACAGACACTCCTCCTCCTCCTCCTCTCGGCACTCAAGGCTCCGTCACGCTCACGGAAATCGCTGAACGATCATCCCAGGTCCTAATCCGTGTCCCAAGACTGCTACAGTAAAATCTAGGTGTGGTCAGAGATCCTAATCCATGTCCCAAGAATGGTATATATATATTTTTTCCTGACCCTGGGGGCTCCAGTGCAACAACGAGGTGTCCTTCGAGATCCTAATCCGTGTCCCAAGAATGATATTTTTTATTACTACCGGGGGCACATTATTGCCCCCCCCCTTTCTGGTCGGGCAGGTACAAATGTTTTCATTGGACAAAAAGTTTTCTTGGGCTGCTGGTAGGTAGCCTCAATGTGTAGGTTACCCTACTTCTAGTTCTTTTAATTAATTGTTTATTGATCAGGGGGTTTTTTAAAATATACATATAGCCAACTTGGCAATCATCCACGATAAGATTTAGCCAAATTTGGCTATAGACCAGATATGAAACCAAAAAATTTTAAGAATTATTTATATATTTTGGCTCCAATATTGGGAACATGTTATAGAAATCTGGCAACTATTTTCTTAAATCCTTGAAATTTCCCAAATTAAGGTTTTTTAAATTTTTATAATCCTTTGTCTGTGTCAAAATCATATATGTTAGCTCCAAAAAAAATTTCAACTATTTTCATTATTTCAAATTTTCATAATTAAGTATTTTTTGATTGAATAATCACACAAGGTTCCCCCATTATTATTTTACAATACACATGATAATTCTAGTGGAAAGGGTTAAGTCAATAGTGTGGAATAAAGGTTGGCATTTTGATTTTCCAGTGTTTTTGGCAAAAAAAAATTTTTTTCCCTTTTTGTTCAGATTTCCCTTTTTCAAGAATTATTGAATGCCAAACCTTAGTAGTAGGTATGGTGAACTAAGCAATTCCCCAAGTTCCCAACATCGACTTCCAAAACTCCCACAATGAATGATGATTCCAACCCGAGTGCAAGCCTTCCAAAACTCCACAAAAATTCCCACCGAAGTGCAAGCTGTAAGGCTAGCTTGGGGGTGTTGCAATCCTTGAGAGCTTCATTTCTCTTGAGATTTTGTGATTGAGGATACGGATATCGATCAACCCATTCCAATCCCCAAAGTATCAAGCAACAGAATTCTGGCCAAAATGATCAAATACCACAACAAACCAGCCATGACCAGCCTGGTGGGCCAAACTTAAGGCATGGGATCGAGAATTTGTGACCAATTTACGTTGTTCTTCCATCTCTTCTTGGTAAAGTAATCATCGTGATTCTTGTGTGGCCTGGTGGATTTCAATGATTCAAATTTTTCGTTTCTTGTGATTTGTTTTTTTCTTGTTCTATTTCTCTTTATGTTTGTGCTCTTCTTCGTTCTTTGTTGGCTTTGCCTACCAAGGCAAGAATATTGTGTGTAGATTGATTATAGAGTATAGTAGCTTAAGGGATTTTGGCCCCTATGTAATAATATTAGGTCTATTTTTATATGAGGATTTTTGAAAGATGATATTTTGGCTTGTGTTGAAACTTGAGATTAATTACAGAGTTATAATATCGTGAAGGATTTTGGTTTCTATTTTAGAGGATTTTGGAAGATTATATTTTAGCGTGGCGAAACATTCGAGTTTCCATAATTCTTCTTTTGCCTTAAGATACTTTTTAATGTAAATGGCAAGGCCGTGAGAGTGTGTCACACCCCTTGATCCTAGTCTAACAACAATGGGAAAGCCAAGCCATGATGTTGGCTCACTCCAGGGAAAAAGTTTGACATTAACCCACCTATTATTAGGAGTTGATGAAAATTAGTAAGAGGTTGTTTTGGTAGGTGGCAATGTTTTTTGACAATTTTTTGTGTGGTACAAGTAGCAATCATCCACAAGAAGATTGAGCCAAATTTGACTAACTCAATATGAAAGCCCAAAAAAAATGAAGCATCCTTCTATATTTTTAGGTACATGTTGAAACCAACCACCCTTTTTTTGGTGTGAAATTTCACAAAATTGCAAAAAATCAAAATTTTCAGCCACATATTCCCTGTTTTTTTTGGAAAGAAATCACCAAATTTCAAGAAAAACATTTTGAACCAAATTTCTTATCACATTTCCACTTAGATTTTGGTTTGGTAATATTTTGAGCAGCTTTTTACTATTTCGACCTATCTAAGAACTTGTCACTATTTATTGCAAAATCCCTCTTGGGCTGCTCCTCTCAATGCAATGTTAGAAAAAATTTGAGGGATGGTGGGGAGGAAACAAACAAACATACAAAACCCAAGGAAAAAAATCCAACTAGTTGGAACATGTGTAGTAGACCCATGGCCACTTTTTTTTATCCTTATTAAAATTTGGCGAATTTCAATCATTTTTTCATAAAAAAATCCTAAATACAAGTCAAAATAGTTTTTTCCAAGCCAAAAATTTGCAAAAATCATCCCAATAAGTCATGATAGATGATCAATACATGTTGAAGGTCCATAATCATGAACATGACCATGGTTTGTTTTCAACTCTCTTTTGAGTATTGTTTTCGTTCTTTGTATTCTCTTTGCTTTAAGGTTTGTTTTTCCCTTTTTCCATGAGTATTGGTTGATTATTGGGATGTTCTCGGATCTAAATATGTATGAATTCATTAGGTACATGAACTACCTATCTCTCGTTTATTTTCAAATTGAATTGAAGTTGTCATGATGGTAAAGCATTTAGTACTTACGGAAAAGATGTGATGGTAAACAAGGCATCACAAACATGCAGTTTAAACACTTTCACCAAAAAAATCGATTCATGTAATATGAAACCAGTTCTAATAAGGTAAAACTTCCAAAAGTTGGATCAAATGCGATCAAGTGCCCAATAAAGCACATAATGTTGAGTTGAACTTGGGTGTCATGCAAACAAGGCAGCTAATTACATCAACATGAAGCACTTGCTTGGCTTGACATGTTAAACAGCCATTGAAATGATCAAGGACAAAGCTTTCAATGTAAAGAATGATTTTGAAGCTGAAGAAAATGAAGACAAAGTGCAACGAAAGTGTACATTTTGCTTGAAAATTATGTGTCCAAGGTCTCACATCACTAGTGCAATGGAAGGCTTTCCAACAAATGATGTTGTGATGTGGTCCTAAGCCTTATTTCTAATGTGTGTGAAGTTGTCTTTGTCTATCATGTAACTAGAAGCTTTCAAAACACTTCACATTGTTTTAATTTGTGCATGTGTTGAAATTATTTGAATTGTACGAGTTGTTAATGTGACAAGAGATTTTCTTTTGGTTGAATGTACTATGAGCATGAATTATTTGAGCCTTGTGGTGTTATGCATGGTGATTTTACCTTGGGTATTAAATGTAATGGAAAAATGTTGAGAAAATTAGAATTTTTTTTTAACAATACAATAGTTTGGAGCCCAAATTAAGAAAAAATGTTGAAGGAAATGATAAATCATAACCTTCAATTTTTAATGGTCCTACAATTAGATCCAATGCACCAATTTTGAATATGACATTTTATATTGTCAATGAACGGCAAACATACAAGGTTGCCTTTGTATTACTACTTTTGCAACATATATGTTAAAATCAAATGTCATTATGTGATGATACACCCCTAAGCTTGTACATTGGGGTTAGTAGTTAAACTCCATTGTCTTAATTCATTCCATGCAACACAAAAACTTGAAACACATTCATTAACTTTTCTCAATCTAACAAAATAGCTGACAACTTTGGAATAAAGTAAAGCAAATTAAGTTCTCAAAACAAACTTTCAATCACCTCAATTTACATAAATGAGCAAAAGAAAGTGGTTAGTTTAGTCTTGAGTCAAACAAACTTCACAAGGTCACACAAATTCACAAAACTTGCCATGTCCCAAACTCCCTAAAGGGGGCACTAGTTCACTTATAACACAATAGAAACTTGCATCAGGAATACAAACCCAATGGCACTCATTTGAAAATTTGAAAATTTCCAAGCTTTTTCAATAGTAAAAATTGTTGCACTTGGTTATCTTGCAATTTTGGAGGCTCATAACCCATATTAAATGCATGTTTTGTGAATACAACATCTTGTGGCCCTTAGAATGGGGTTTTTTTTTCAAAGTTACATTAAGTTTTTGAATTGAACATGATTTGATTCCCAAAGCATTCTCTAAATCAAGAATCATTTTGAAGTTTTATTGTTTTAACCTCTCAAATCCTTATAAGTTTCAAGAAAATCCTTTGTTTGATAATGGGAGTTCATTGTATTGGGAATGTGAATGTGTTTCACTATCCTCAGCCCAACCCATGTCTCAAACTTGTGTTCAGCCCAATTCTTTATCCTTCATCCCCATAATGACATTTCCTTGTTATGCATAGGAGTCAATGGTAAACAATGGCAAACCCAACTTCCAGTTGTTGCATGATCCTTTGGTATGCAATTATAATCTCCTTTATAACCAAGTTGGTGTTAGATGCCCCATTTCATGATTAGAGTTTTATTTGTTACATGCAGAAAAACTATTACAATCAAATGTATTTATATTGGATATAAATATCATGACAAACTATAACAAAACAAGCTTAGCCCAAAATCTCCACCACACAAAACATGAATATGCACCAAAAGATGCAAACATGTAATCCAAATGGAATTTGATTCAGAGCATGAAATAACTTGGAACATGAAACAAGCAAATCATTGCATAATTACTGTTTCCTTTATCATAAGTGCGAATTAATTTTATTACTAGATTTTAGAAGTTCTCATCTAGAGGCATGCACTTTTAAGGAACATGCCCATCCATATGCACAAATAATATTGTAAATGTCATTCACACATTGGGTCAAGTTTGAGCCAAAATTTTACAACTAAATCTTACACCAAAACATACCTTCTTCATCATGGGTAGAGCCAACAATACAAACAAGAATATGGTGCAAGGTCAAGTGTTCAATTTGTGCCGAACATATTCAAACAAATTGTTAATAGAATTATTTTTAATTGTACTTGTTTGGGGAGTTAGCTATATAATTCCTTTTGCGGATATTAAATGTCATTATTGACATTAGCATTTTTGAAAATGATGCAAAATATTAAACATCTTTTTCTTCCAAACACATTTATGATGGAAATATAAGTTTTTTTTTTTTTAAAATCATAAATCTTATGAAAAAGCTCCAAAAGGTAAATGCCATGTTCAATATAGTTTCTAACTGACTATCATTAAACCAAGCCCAATGATTTTGGGATTTACATAATTGCCTTTCATTTTATTATGCAATAGGGTGTTTTGTAACTTTATATAGTGATAGTAAACAACACAAACTTGTTTGGGCCATTTGATTTAATGACCAACAACATTAAGGACTTAAATTTAACAAAATATTTATTAACCCTTTAACCTCCAATAGTTTATGGTCTTTGTAAACATCGTGTTAAAAATTTGCTCATCAAAAAACTACCTTGAAACCATATTGGGCAATTCCCAAATCCAATTTATAAAACCTCGAGAAATTGGGTGAGCTTTTGGTACCTACTACAAAGCCCTTGACAAGTGAGATTTCTTAGAGGTGATTTCGTAATTTTTAGACCTAAGGTGAGAGGGAGATATTGCATTTTGAGGAATTTTTGTCATTGGGTTTTCACAATTGTGAAAATTCAATTTCTTTTCATAATTGAGCTGTATCATGTTCACACTTGGACCAAGAAAATTAAATTTCTTTTTCATGAGTGAGCTCTATCATGTTCACACTTGGACCAAGAAAATTAAATTTCTTTTTCGCAAGTGAGCTCTATCATGGTCACACTTGGACCAAGAAGATTAAATTTCTTTTTCGCAAGTGAGCTCTATTATGTTCACACTTGGACCAAGAAATTAAATTTCTTTTTCGCAAGTGAGCTCTATCATGTTCACACTTGGACCAAGAAAATTAAATTTCTTTTTCTCAAGTGAGCTCTATCATGTTCACGCTTGGACCAAGAAATTAAATTTCTTTTTCGCAAGTGAGCTTATCATGTTCACACTTGGACCAAGAAAATTAAATTTCTTTTTCTCAAGTGAGCTCTATCATGTTCACGCTTGGACCAAGAAATTAAATTTCTTTTTCGCAAGTGAGCTCTATCCATGTTCACACTTGGATCCACGTGGTACCAGCTTTATTCCTAAACCCATCCACGCAAGCAAGCAAGCAAGCAAGCAAAGCTGGTACCACGTGGGTCCAAATAAATGTGCAAACTCCGGTTAGCTATGTAGAGGGGAAAAAAAAACCTGACCAAAAAAACCACCTTCGCTGACCGTCGATAGCTAGCTGCAAACTCGCAAAGTCCAGGTCCCAAAAAAAAACTCTCTCTCTCTCTCTCTCTATAAACGGGCACGTGACAATAATCCGCTTTCAAGAAACGCGTGCACTTTTCCGGCGTGGACGAATTATGACGTGGCAGAAAAAGAGTTGATCAACATTCCGCGCCAGAAAAGTAATCCTCCAGGTCACGAATACGCGGCAAAACGCCGCAGATAAGCTAAGAAATAGAGTAGGCTCTAGACTACCTACCATAGTGGACTCTACTCCACCTATCGGGTAAGATTTGAACATTTTCCACGGAATCGGGTTTGGATGTCCGGTTCCGCCACTTCTTGAGCCCTTCTTTTCTCCCCTTTCTAAAAAATTAATAATAATATATTTCTTTATTTATATTTTTAAATTATATTTATATTTAAAAAATAAAACGCTATTTAAATCATTCATATAATAATTTCTATTTATTTAATTTTTAAAAAATTAGAATAATAATAATAATAAATTGCCTAGTTGGGACCAGCAAACCATCTTTGCAGTTCCACTTGTGGCCTAGTCAGTCTCCACTTGTGATGTGGATCCATTGGTGAAGAACGTGCTTGAGGTCTAAGGCTACCAGAGTAGGTTAACTTGAGGTCTAAGGCTACCAGAGAGTGGTTAACTTTAGGTTTTTTTTTTGCCTGGTCGTTGCTTCTAACCCAAGTGCAGGTAAAGTGTGACCGAAGTTGGTAACATTCCTGTGAACCCCATCCAGTCTGGCTGACTAGGTGCCTATTTTTGACCTAACTCTATAAGTTTGCAGAAATTGAGGGTAAAAGAAATTCTGTTCAAGCATTTTTTTTCTTTTCTTTTTTTTTTTTTTTTTT
>Ga0209611_10012602_pt1 | contig 11845 bp, 5 predicted proteins | sample S1TSphgellanicum_3_FD_187693 | JGI IMG/M metagenome (GOLD analysis project Ga0209611, IMG submission 187693) | Host-associated microbial communities from peat moss isolated from Minnesota, USA - S1T2_Fc - Sphagnum magellanicum MG (SPAdes) (version 2) | ecosystem: Host-associated > Plants > Peat...
CATATTTTTGAAAAAAAAAAAAACCAACCTTAACATAATTGTATAAGTTTTAAAAAAAGATTTAAAAAGCTTTTCAAGAATATTCAAAAAATATTTTTGAAATATTCTAAGATAATCATAAACAAAGGAGGTGGGTGTGGGTCATGTTTAGATGTTTACACATTAAATTCAACATTTCCAAAAAATGGAATTGTGGATAAAATGTTAAATGGGCATGGGAGATCTATTGGCTAACACTTACACTTATATTTTTCAATGACATTTTTTAGTGTATACATAAACCATGTTTGGGGATGCATTAATATAAAATTTGCATTATCATTAAAATCACTTAGAGCTTTAATAGTTGATGGTGCTTTTTTCACATAAAAGAATATTTCTTCATCAAAATATAAATCTTTGTTTAATAAATTTTTTTTAAAGGGTGGATGATAACATTTGAAAGCCATCTTGTAAAGTCCATTCTTGGGATCTAAACCCCATGCCCAATGATTTTGTGACAAGGTTTTGATAAAAGTAGACATTTCTTATCATCAAAGATCAAGACTATGTATTTGTTTGTTAACTTCCCAACATACAATAAATTTTTGGTGTAATCAAGGACATAAATAACTTCATCCATGTTAAAAAATTTATGTAGTAGTAAAAAAATTGACTAACCTTTTGCATTTAATGAAAGATTCTCTCCTCTAGCAAACTTCATGTATGGTGCATGTTCATAAAGCTCTAAGTTTGCCATGGTGTTTTGTTTTATCACTATATGTGCTTGTCAACACTTGAATCAAGAAAAATTCAGATTCCAGCTTTAAGACATTGATGCCACATTCAAAGAAGTCTAATGATGTTCCATCAATATTGAAATATGGATCCCTTTTTTGCTTTGTGACATTTGCTTCTAAATTTTGATGATTGTGATTACTACATCATTATCGTGCATTCTTCATCATTTCACATGTAAGATAAGGGCAACCCCTCATTAAGTGGCCAAACTTTTCATAGAAGTTATGAGGACTGATTGGTTTGTGTTGAAAGCCATTCCTTGAATGGTCTTTGCTTCCTTGAGGTCAAAACCCATTACATTTAGGCTTTAAAAAAAAGAACAATTTCCCTTTGAAACTTGAAAATTGATTCAATTAATTTCACATCCTAACCATTAAGGCCTCAACACTGTCATTATTGTTCATGTTATTGGCTCAAAATGCAAGACATTTTTCTTATTGCATTAATCTTGTTAATAGTTTAACAAAGGTTGAAAGTTGCAAGTTCCCATTAAATGTTTGTATAACCCTTCCAAAACTATCAAGAAAGATGTTAAACACCTTTTCCACCAAGTTTTGCTCATCCATAGCTCCACCAATGCTTGCAAGCTCAAATTGTATCTCTTGAATTCTCTACAAGTATTTTGCCACATTAAAATAGTTGCCAAGTTTGATTGTTGTTAGCTTGTGTTTGAACATTGGCCTTGTAGAATTGTTCGACACCATGTAAAGATTAGAAAGAAATTTTCATGTTACTTGGGGTTAGTATAACTAGTAATGGAAGGCATAATGTGGTCCTTCATAAATAAATTTAAAATGGTGAGTGCTTTTACTATTAACTTTCAAACTTCTTCAACCTACTAAACATTATGTGAATCAATGATTTTGATGGGAGTGAGGCGATCAACAATATTCCAAATGTCCCCACAAAGGAGGATATTCTTAATTTTGAACTTCCAAGTGGAAAATTTAGTGGTCTAATTAACTTTTTGATTTCAAAAGCTAGATCTTGACTTATCAATGTGAAAGTATGTATATTTAAAAATATCTTCACTCATAAACTTGTTAGAGAGATTATTGTAGTACCCATAAAACAATTACATGAGATCCTTATTAACTTGATCTCTAAAATAAATACTTGAGAAAGCTTCAACTTTTAACAATCAACACATCATATCATGAATAAGAAACCAAACAAATAGAAAAGTGCATTTTTTTCAAAACCAAAAAAATTTAACCCAGAACTTTTTTCATTCCAATAAAATCATCTACATGCAATAACCTAAGAGCTTAATTCATTGAGAACTCTAGCAACATTATGTGGCATGTGCACGCATTAATTTCAAAACTCAAACTCATGAATTACCACTCACAATATCAAATACACCTTTGTTCTAATACCATGAAGGTGCAATAATTAAACAACAAAGAAAAGGAAAACTAAAATTAACTGAGAATAAATGATAAAAAACTACATAATTATGTGCCTAAGAGAGATAGCCATTATGTACATGAATGGTGGATTGTTTTAATTTAAGTACCTACTTTAACTAACTACTAAATAGGTAAAAATAGTTACCAGGAAAAACACATATGTGAATAATGTAGTCCTTCCTTGCATATTGAAAATGTACCCCATCCTTCAACTTTACCCATGTAAAACATGAAGTGGAATGAATTTATTATCATGAATTTTTAAAAGAGTTATAGGAGGGGAAGGTTCTTACTAATGTTGGGTGGTTTTTTATTTTTATGAAGAATCTTCAGTTCCAATTCTAAAAAATAAATTAAAGGTGTTTTGGATTCAATTCTTAAAAGAAAATCTTGGTTCTAGTTATAGGTTTAGTTTTTAGCTTTGAAATGATCTATCTTGCGTTGTGTGATTTGCATTTTTCTCATGGTCTATGGTTGTGTGGAACCTATGGTTGGCCAAAGCCAATGATTAATTAGTAGTTACCCTTTGATTAGCCCTCAATCATAATCATTTTGTCAAAACTTGTAAATTTGATTCTAATTCCAATTCTTATAAAAAGTTAAGATTTTGGTTTTCGTCCAATTTTGATTTAGAAAAAAATAAAAAATCCCATTCTTTATTCCAATCTTAATTCTAAAAACCAAACGCAATGTTGATTCGGGTTTTAGTAACCAAAACTTGTGATTCTAACCCTCCAAACCAAGTACATGTTTAACATCTCCCTAACATTAGTTCTTAGTTCTTACACTCACTCTTTAGGGGGCGGGGGGGAGATCTTACACATGTAAATAAGCACAAGATTTATTCCACTCTTAAAGAACTTAGGCATAAGATCCATCCTCTTTGTTAAAAGAAATATCCACAAATATAAAATGCAATATAAGTACATTAAAAAATAATTTTGGTTTACTTCATGCTTTTACAAAGCTCTCAACCAAAGTCATTGGTGTATTGTTTGTCAATGTAAATTTGATTAGGATAACTTGGGAAGAGGTTAGTTTTGTGACTTCGTATTTTGGTCATTTGATGTTGTGAAGGACATTCTCCCAAGAACATTTTTTTGTGGGTTGGGCCTTGATTGTAACCTTAGTTCTTTGTTACTTTGTCCTCATGTTTCCACTTTCAAATTCATGGTTGACACCACCTGACTTCACTTCATATCTTTTACCTTTGGCATAAATGGCATTTTATTTTTTCATTACATGAATTTTGCCATCTAAATAACCATCTTTTGCCATCTTTGTACTTTATTTATTGTTTTCTCATTCAAATCCTTTTGCCACTTGCCTATTCATGATCCACCATTGAATTCACAAATAATTCATTGGAAAAATGAATTCACACCCCGCGCCGCCCCCCCAAACCACAATGTCTTGTCATAAGCATTTTTATTTCTTGCAATTTTTTAAAATAAAAAAATTTTGAGAATTAAAATGGGTTTTGAAGGTTTTTAATTGCTAGATCTCAAACAAAGTTCAACAAATTCCAGTGTTAAGTTCCAATAGAATAAAACACAAGAATCTATTATTATAACACAACAATATAAATATTGTTGCCATTGGTACTAAGAAATTTGTCTTAAGATCAATCTTGTATAGAGGAAACCATAGCCAAAATGCATTAAACATCATCCATTCAACACACACATCAAGTTTAATATGCCACAAAGGTTATTATTGTTTCCAAGTAATAAACAAAAAAAAATTGAAATGCAAAAACACAAGGATAATGATAATATTAATGCTAAATCTAGGTATTGCAACTAGGCCCCAAAATTCCGTTTAGTAGAGGTAAGTATGAGTGTGGGTATTGCAATTAAGCCCCAAAATTCCATTTAGTAAAGGTAAGTATGAGTGTGGATATTGCAATTAGGCTGCAAAATTCTAGTTAGTAGAAGTAAGTACAAGTGTGTTTATTGCAAATTTAAATGAAGAATCAACCCTAAATCCAATACCCACATGCAAGGTCACTTCAAAATAACCCATCTAAGTGGTTTGGATACCCTTAAATGAAGACTTAGCCTTAATCGCAATACCCACATGCAAAGTCACTTCAAAATAACCCATAGGTGGTTTGGGTACCCTTAAGTGAAAACCCAACCTTATATGTAATACTTGCATTTAAGGTCACTTTGAAATAACCCATGTGGGGGTTAGGTTTCTTTAAATGAAGATTCTACCCTAAATGCAATACTCGCATGCCGATTCATTCTAAAATAATGAGCTAATTTCATAATAATATGTTAACAAAGGTGTGTATAGAGGTTGGGGTTGTTGATTAGAAGTTCCATGGTTTTTACTTTGTTTCATTGAAATTGAAAAAATGTTATATTATTTGTTCCACAAACAATACAATGATAATTGTGATTAAACCTATCTTGGTGCAGGAATTTTTATGGAAAAATTGAATTTGCAATTTATAACATGGAATAATTATTTTAAATAGTGATTTCAATAACTTATTAAAACTAAAAATATAATTAAGTTAATAATCAAATATCAAATTAATCAATTTGATTTTTAGATCCAAATTTTTATTATCCAAATAAATAAAGTTAAACCAAATGACTAGTTAACTATTTTAAATAAATAAATGATTATCTAATTTTTGATAATTAATCATTACATTATCTGAAATAATTATATATTAATTCCTTAATTATATGAAATAATTTGTTGATAGTTCATTAATTATCTGAAATATTTTTTGATATTCCATTAATTATCCAAAATAAAATTTTAATCATTCATTAATTATTTAAAAAATTAATCTTCTTTAAATTTGGAAATCCATATGTTAAATTCAAATAAATTCAATAAAATAATTTATTAACAATCACAAATCTTTTTATTTATTTGAAGATCCAGAAGAATCATAGTTAATCATAGCTCATAGGATGTATCACTCATCCTATTATTAAATAATTTTTGTTTTTTTACTAAGTCAAGTGAATGATGCATTGGATGATGTGATTTATATATGTATATATATTCATAGTTGGACGGGTGATGCATCATGTGACATCATTAGTATTTCAAAATTTGAAATTAAAAATTAAAATTAAAAATTTGCATTTCATGAAATTTAAATTCAAATTTCATATAATTCACATAATTAAACATGCACCCCTTGTCAATAATCATGGTTTCAATATTTCACTAATATTATGGTTTAGATTTAGAGTTTGGGACATATAAATTAATTAATAATTTTTTTATAGTCTATAGTAATTAAAATAAATCTAGGGTGCATTTTGGGGGGAATTTTTGAGGCTTAAGCATATATAAAACAATACAATGTCATTTTATATCTTTTTCAAAGAAAGTGAAAAAACTTAGTTTGGAGAGATTACCAAATGGTAAAAGACATACCTTCCTTTTTGTTTTGTTACAAATTTTATTTAATTATTAAAAAAGCTAAGGCCAAATTTCATGTTGGTGAAAGTAATTATAATGTGTGTGGGTATTGCAGAATTGTATGAATACTTTGCCTTAAATGTAATACCCATATTCAAGTTCATTTCAAAATAATCCATAGGTGATTTAGGTAACCTTAAGTGAAAACTCGACCAACCCTAAACATAATGCCCAAATGTAGGGTCACTTCAAAATAACCAATAAGTGGTTTGGGTGCCTTTGATTGAAGACCAAGGCTTAGATGCAATACGCACATGCAAATTCATTATCAAATAATCCATATGTGATTTAAATAACCTTAGGTGAAAACCCAACCTTAAACACAATACCCACATGTAAGGTCATTTCAGAATAAATAATAAGTGGTTTGGGTGTTTTTGAATGAAAACCAAAGCTTAGAGATAATACCCACATGCAAGATCATTTTAAAATAATCCATATGTGATTTAAGTAACTTTAGGTGAAACCCAACCTTAAATGCAATACCCAAAAGCTTACTTCAAAATAACTAATAAGTGGTTTGGGTACCCAATATATGTATCTTTATATATATGAATTAATGATTATTCTGAATTAATTATACAACAATTAATTATCATGAATAATTGTCTAAAATAATGATTTGATTAACTTATCAACATAAAAAATCTGATTAAAATAGTAAAGTATATATTAAATTATAAGTTTGATTTGTATATCTAAATTGTAATTATTTGAAAAATTAAGGTTCACCCAAATAATTAGTTAATTAATATTAAGAAAGAAATGATTATTTAAATATGATGATAAATCATTTACATTATGTGAAATAATTATTTTATAATTCTTCAATTATATGACATTATTTATTCATACTTCTATATTATTATGTCATATGAGTAAGTAATTATTAAATAGTGTAAATGATTAATTATCATAATTAATCCTTAATAATTATCTAAACATTTTTTAATCATCTAAAATATTCTTTGATAAAACTTTAATTATGTGAAATATTATTTGAAAATTCATTAATAATATAAAATAATTATTTAATCCTAGTTCATTAATTATGAAAAATAATTATCTAATCACTCATTAATAATCTAGAACAATTTTTAATTATTTCATTAATTATTTAATTTTAAAAATCATTCATTAATTATATAATTATTTTTTTAATCATTCATAAATTGTCTAAAATAAATTTTTTATCATTCATTGATTATCTAAAAGTATTAAACATTAAAGATTTTCCTACCCACAAAACATTATGGATATTGTAATGTTGAAGGAAACTAACACTATTGTTATACCCATATGCGAGTATTGCAAAGGACATAAAGAATCCGAATAACTATTAGGAGACTTATATGCATGTATTATAATTTGAACTTGAAGCATAATACAAATAAGTGTGTTATGATACGAATGTTACAATGGATGTTAAAAAAATCCAACAACTTAAGAGACCTATATGTAGGTATTGCATATTTAAAATGGTTTTATGGAAATTAAAACAGAAAGGATGTAGGTATTGCATGTTTGGTGTCATGACAATGTTAATAAGTTAATTAGAATGTGGGTATTGTTTTAAAAATCTTTAGTTGATGTGATTTTTAATACATTAGATGTAGGTATTACACAATGTACATTATTGATATTTGTAAACCCTAGATAAGTTAATTATAAAGTGTGCATATGAGTATATTTAAGTTTTGATTTTTACATCTAAAACACTAAGAAGATGATGAAAAAGAAGACATATATGCTTAACCATATACCCGTCAAACAAGTGTGACTAAAAGAAAACATTATATTAATAAAGGATGTACAAAAATAGATGGATCAAAAATTCTAACAAACCCAATGAAAAAAAAAAGTTCTTTTTAATATATCAATGGACTAAAGTTCAAAAAGTGGGTATTCCAAAAAATGAAAAGGTTAAGAAAACATAACATATTATATAAAGTGGAAACCCTAAACCATATCATTATCTACAATATTGTGTTTAATTTGGTAAGTAGTTGTAGCCTTTGTACCATTTGCTACATGACGAGTAGTGTATAGATGGCAATGTTGCATCTTGACATTAATTGCAGTTGTAACAAATTCCTCCTTGTTGTGCCCTAAACCCTATAAACACCCAAAAACCACCAAATTAAACCTTAACACACCTTGGATGCAACAAATTTATAAAAAAACAACAAACATCGATTATTATTTTTTCTTACTTTCCATGAATCATTCTAGATTCATGGAATGCAATACAATTATCAACTCTTGTGTCTAATTGCCTTAGTGGACTTTTAATTTTAGTTTTTAACATTCCATGCCATTTTCAATTATCATGCATATGCAAAGTGGGTTAATTGGATCATCCCTTGTAAATCTCTATCCATTTCCATCCATGATGTTGCATTTTGAAGCATGCTTCCCATGCCCCATGCATTAAAACCCAACACTTGTAATAGTTGCTCTAAAATTGACTTGATCAAAGTTGGTTTTGGTAATGGTGAACATTATTGTGCAACAATTATTAGTTCATCCCATTTGCACTAGGCTTTGGCATAAGTGCAATTAACAACCTTTTGATCATTCTGTTTTTCCATGACCATGGCATTTCCCAAGATGCGAGTGTTCATTTTGGCATGGTTTTGATGTTGAGGACTTCCTTCATAAGTTGAAGGCTTCCTAGGTTTGGCCTTTTTTACCATTAATCCATGCACCTCTTTCAAATGTTTCGTCAACAACTATTTGGCATAGTATGTGACAATGTAAGTGCCAATTTTACATTGCCATTCCGACCCATGCTTAATCCATTCTTTGTCCTTTTGAGCCATATTAGGTAGATAAGGGGGTGTTGGTGGCTTAGTGGCCTAGTTGGTTTCAAGTTTTAGACTTAAACCAAAAATTACAAAAAAAAAGAAATCTTTATAATTATTATAAACTTTAACCTTTTTAAAGTATTGCAATAAAAAAAATTTGAAAAAAATTCTTGCATCATCCATTAAATGATGGAAGGTGTGGGTGTAATTAAACTTAAAAAATTTTGTACAATTTTTCTTATGTGCATTTAATCTAATGTATGTAAATTCTAAACAATTTAACCCACCACTTCTTGGTCAAAATTCCCAATCTCTATTAGGAGTGATATCATCATTTGAATTGCGAAAAGTCATCATTGCCAACTCTAAGCCACATCGATTACTTGATTCATCAACTTTCAATTATGATGGAACAACATTTTGCTCCCCAATTGTCAATTTTGATGAAACAACAAATATTTTGCTTTTAAACTTCCAAATCACCATTAAGTTTCTTTAGTTTCCTTCTTCTAGCCATTATAACCTTAAACATTTAAAAAAAACACAAGATAAAAAAAATCAAACGCACTTCCAATGTGAGGACAATATCAAAATAAGAAGAAGACTAGGAAAATCACGATCTGCATGTCATTTTTTTCCTCACTAAGAAGAGTTATGAAGACATCTGCAAAGCAAGAAGAAGACGAATAAGACAATGACGCGCGTGTTGTCAATTTCCTCACTGAAAGGAATTATGAAGACACCAACAAAGCAATAAAAAGACCAGGAAGACAATGATGCACATGTTGTCGTCTTCCTGGTTGAAAGGAATGTGAGGACAACAACAAAGCAAGAAGAAGAGTAGGAAGATGGTGATGCACATGTTGTCATCTTTTTGGTTGAGAGGAATTGTGAGGACAATAGTTGAACAAGAAGAAGAGCAAAAAGACGACAACAAGTGCATCATCATCTTCCTTGTTGAAAGGAGTTATGAGGATAGTAGTTGAACAAAAAGAAGAACAAAAAGGTGACAACAAATGCGTCGTCATCTTCTTCGCTGAGAGCAACTGTGACAGCAGCAATAAAGTAAGAAGATTAAGAAGACGACAACACACACATCATTGTCTTCTTGGTTGGAAAGAGTTATGAAGATAACAATTCAATAAAAAGAAGATTAGGAAGATGACAACGTGTGCATTATCGTTTTCTTGGCAGAGAAAAGTTGTGAGGATAGTAACTGAGCAAGAAGAAGAGTAGGAAGACAACAAAGTGTGTCATCGTTTTCCTGGTTAAGAGGAGTTATGAGGGCAACATCAAAACAAAAAGACCATGAAGATGACAATGCATGTATCATCATCTTCATGGTTGAGAAGAATTGTGACGACTATAATTCAACAAGAAGAAGACTAATAAGGCGGTGACGTGCATTGTTATCATTTTCTTGGTTGAGAGGAGCTGTGAGGTTAACAACAAAGCAAGAAGAGCAAGAAGATGATGATGCACGTGTCGTCGTTTTCTTAGCTGAAAAGAGTTGTGAGGATAGTAGCAAAACGAGAATACTAGGAAGATAATGACACGCATGTCATTGTCTTCTTGGTCTAAGAAGAGTTATGAGGACATTAACTTAGTAAGAAAAGACCAAGAAGATGACAACGTGTGCGTCGTCATCTTCTCGGTTGAGAACAGTTATGAAGACAACAAAACAAGAAGACCAAGAAAATGACAACATGTGCATCATCGTCTTCTTGGTAACAAAACCAATAATTAGAAAAAAATTAATTCGTTTTTATAAATTTGAGATTATAAACTTTTGATGATCCACTATAATATTTTCTCATGAGGAGTGAAGTTATTCAGATTATACCCGGCAATAATTATGATGATTTTCAAGACCTGGACTTCATATTCCCACAAAAGTTCATTTCAATATTTTAAGGATTACTTAATAACAAAATGAACCCTAGGGTAAAATAGTTTCAAACGGTTATTCATCAACTGCCTATTCTCATCTTATGTGCACCCAGTAGATTGGCCCCACCTGGCACTGTCATTCTGCCTAACAACTTCACCAAGCTATGCAGCCCTTGTTTTTGGCAATGTGATGGGATTGGACATGCCACCAATTCCAAGTGAGAAGGAAGAGGAACAAAATCAAGAAAAATTCACCCATCCCAAAAAGAATCCTCAATTACTTAGGCCATGAATAAATCACTCTAGTTACTATCACACTTCTTCTGACATTTAATACATGTAGGGTAAGAATTGAGAATAGGCCTGTTCTGGGGATGAACGACAAGCACAAGGTGGCAGGCTAGCTTGGAACCTGAATTCCCAGAACCGCCCCCTTGAGGTCCTTACTTGGCGTAAAGATCTGGTAGAATTTTAAACCACTGTGATTTTGTTTGAGAATGAGGAAGGGCAACTTATGCATAGAAATGCTATCCTTTGTTGAGTTAGAAATTTTAATGGCGTAATGTGACCTCCCCATGCATTAAATAGAGTTCTACCAGGTCCTTGTTGTGTATAGAATGACAGAATGTCTGCATTGGTGGGTGTTCTGTTGTTCATAATGTTACCCTTTTTGTTTTTCCTCTTAAAAAGTCAAAGGCGGGTCTTTACTCTTTACTCTTGGAAAATTAATACACTCTGGTGAAAGTTCATGGCCTGGGGCTTTACCTTACACCAGACCAAAGATGTTAAATCGGCCAATTAAATTGAATGCAGTCACTACAAAAAGTACTGCTGCAATTTTTTCCCCCAGTCTGCCCTTTGCCCCCTTTGTTTTTACCTTGCAATTCCTAATCACATTTTGGGTCCATGTTATGCATGTTTTGGACATGTTATGGGTATCAGGGGCATGTAACATGTCACTGGGCATGTTATATGCCCTTTGAAACATTCATAACATGCATAACATGCAAGGTTATGAGTGCAAAACATGCTCAAGTACACCCAATTTGTTTTAGAAAATATAAATGGGGCAAAGGGCAGAATGGGGAAAAAAATTGCAGCAGTACTTTTGTAATGACCGCATTCAATTTCTTTGGCCAATTTAACATTTTCCTTTTGCAGACACTCTAGAGCATGAAATTCTCAAAGCTGTCAACATCAACTGCGGTGTCAAATATGATCGAATTTCAAGCATTTATCCTGAGCATGGCCACTTAGCGGGTATGGAAATTCAGAGAGAGCAAGTGGCCCTGACACTCTCTCTCCCACATTGATAGCCACATATGGGGAAAATGACAGTTTAAAAACATAAATCTATCTCAATCACCAAAACTATTGCAAAGTTCCTAACTACAATGATCTTATCATACAATGATCACTTTGTTAAAGAAGCAAACTAATATTTCCCTCATCTCAAAGGTACTTGTTGGAATAACAACAGAGAGAATCCTGATATTTGGA
>Ga0209611_10012603_pt1 | contig 11845 bp, 10 predicted proteins | sample S1TSphgellanicum_3_FD_187693 | JGI IMG/M metagenome (GOLD analysis project Ga0209611, IMG submission 187693) | Host-associated microbial communities from peat moss isolated from Minnesota, USA - S1T2_Fc - Sphagnum magellanicum MG (SPAdes) (version 2) | ecosystem: Host-associated > Plants > Peat...
AAGTGCTGTGCCTATCAATTTAAGAGTCCTGGTAGGAACTTTCCTAGAGAACATGATGAGGATGGCTGTCACAAGAACTAGCAATGGCATTGCCACTATTGATCTACAACATATCTATTCAACTTTAAATTTCTGAATGAGTGGAATCAACACCTCAATGTAATGGACCCCACTGGAGCATCAACATCCAGAAGCTAAAATTGTCAGAATGACTGCGTAACTTTTTCAAACATACCTGCTTTTTCCGTCGTTCAGCACTGTCTTCCTGTTTAAACATTAGGCAAACACAGCAGAATACTTCAGAACACAGATACCAAAATTGACAGAAATCAAAACCGCTGCTTGAGTAAGAATGGTATATTGCTTACTAACTGTTTGAAAGGGGGGGAAATGGACATCAAATGTACTTGCGAAAATTGCAACAGATAGTGACAGAGTGAGATTGTCGGCCACTGCTAATATAGACTAGTAAGTCTCATACAAATGTTCCACAAATCATCCATTACGCTTCAACTGAGTCTATGGTTATCCTCTTTAAAGACAGCCAGCAATGCTTGTTATACATATCAGAATCTGAAGAATTTGAAAAGTACTCTGCAACTTTAGACTGGCAAGCACCACAGAAAAAGACAACACTCTTTCCACTATTGTCAAGAAAACCTTCATGCATCGAGCAACTGTCACATGCCAGACCTTTTGCAAAAGAGATGAAGAGAACTGACACCAAAACTATAAACAGTGAAGTGAGCTACCCAAAGCAGGCCACGATCAGATTTCTTCATGGATACCTGCTGCTTCCTCAGCTTCAAGTTCTCTTCCTTCAGCTGGTTCACCTCTGCCTCCAACTCTACTTGGTACGCCTGCAATTGCCAAACAGCTATGTCCATCAATTTGGCCTGAGAAAGGTACAAGGCAGTTGGAAGAGGGAAGGATGAAACAGCTCAACATTATGATCAAGACTGTTATGTCAGCCTGTGCAATACTCTGTTTCTTGTGGCAGGGAAACTTTCTCCATCAATGCCAGTTGCATGCCCTATTGTGCTATGAGCAGCAAATTCTTGCACAGCATGATGACATACCTGCTTGCGAGCTCGGGATCGTGCAGCAGATTCCCTGTTTTTAATCATTCGGCGTTGCCGTCTCTCAACAACTTTCTCTACAGGACCATCTGGCCCTCTCTTTCTTCCTCGCAGAGGACCATCCAATCCATAATGCATAGGTGATAGAGACAAGCCATTGTGACCACCATCAGACTCTGGGCTGGACGTAGATCCTGGAGCAAGCCCCATGTTGACATCCATACCTCCTCTCATTGCTCCCAAACCCATACCCAATCCAGCACCATGCATTCCTCCTGGTAAGCCACCCCCCATGGCCACACCCATGTGTCCTCCCATACCCATGCCTGTGATTCCAACCATGGGCCCTGCTCCATTTCCCATTCTCTTATTTGCAGCATTTACGTAAGCAGCAGCAGCAGCAGCCTCTGCTGCTTGTTGTTGCAGCATGTGCTGCTGTTGCTGCTGTGCCATACTCCGGAGCCAGTCAGCCTGCCCATGTCCAAACACAATTCAAATCTTCCAATTAGCAGATGAACTTAAAGATACACCAAAGCAACATCAATTAAACCAGTGAAATGCACAAAACTCTAAACATGTGTGACAAAACCATGTGAGCCTGATTTTGCAGAGTAACTTCTTGCATTCAGTAGATCATCTCCACATGCTAGGATATGCCTCAAACTCCAAAATAAGGCACATGCATTTGACAAGGAAGTGACCAAGAAAGCCAAAGGAAACCATGCACAACACTGCAGTTGGTGAATTGTGTACCTGTTGCTGCTGGGTTGTGGCCTGGCTCTTGTTGTAAGCGTCCATTTGCATGGCATCAATGGAAGCCTGACTGGGTATGACATTGGCTGGAGAGAGGGAGAGAGTGGGGACAATGTCACCGCCAGTAGCACCGCCTCTGTCTCCTGCAGCAGCACCACCCTGCATACTTCTGTCTCTGTCCCCAGAAGTCATCATGCCTGCGCCCACAAAAGGACTGAAGCCCTGGCTCCCAATCTCAGCATCTTCTCGCACCACACCAGCTTTCACGAGGAAATCCTCAAGGGTCATCTCGCCAAAAGTGGCTTCTCGTTCTTGAGGCGTGGTTCCAGCAGCACCTCCAGCGAGTCCGCCGCCGCCGCCACTGTCAGAGCCTCCAGAGGAATCCCTGTGTATGTCTCTCCACACCTGGTCCACTGTCTTCCTGCTCAGCGTGCGGGGAAGCGACATTGCGCCCAGACTTGGCTGCCGAGTGAGCATCCCACCTGCATTCCCGGCCTGAGCGCTGTCAGTGATTGAGCCCATCGCAGCCGCCATGGCTTGACTCTCTTCCGCCGTCCAAATGTTCTTCAAGAACTCGTCCATGTTCATGGATCCGAAGTTCTTGCCTGGCTCCGTCATGGTGTTCTGAAACTCGTCCAAGGTCAGCGAGTAGATGGACGATTGTCGTGCCAGGGAGTTGTAGCGCCCGAGCCCTCCTCCTGGTAAGGTAGAAGAAGCCAGTCCTCCGTTGTTACTACCACTGGAAGGATTCGATGGATTCGTTGCCATACTCGAAGGACGAGCTTGCGTTTGCTGCGGACTTAGAGACTGCGAGCCCATTCCGTTTCCCCACCCAGCTGCTGGAGCGTAATCCTCGGAGGAAGCTTGCACTCTGCGAGCTGCTCGATCACGAGCGCGGCTGTGGGCGTCTGGACCTGCCAGTGCTGCAGATTTTTTTTCCTTGGAAGCAGATCAACGAGCTCGAACGCAATCCTTCCTCAGCGGTAAACTTTGCAATTCGCTTGCGCGTTTACGTCCCTGACAACACAAGACACAGATTTACGTTACGCGCATTTCTACGAAACGTGTCCTTGCGCCAAAGGCTGCACTTGCTGTAAGTCTGTGGCAGCCCGTGGCGACACTCGCTAGCACTAGTGTGCATGCTCCAAAGAACAACCGCGCCGGCTACGGTCATATTTGTGAGAAGCAGCCTGTCAGAAAAGCCTTAGACTTCCTGAACATCTCACTCTCAGATCAGAGAGGAACACAAATAGCAAACAAAGAATCGTAGGAAATGGAAAAGAAAAAAAAACGCACACACACACACACACACAAGGACAATACAGGCAAACTACAATCTTTGCCAAATTTTCACAACAACCAATTTGGTTTTTTTTCCTGCGACAGATGATCAAGAGCTTGGAGTCGATCGAATCATACAGCAAAGATCCCGTCAATCAACAAGGTCCGACAAAATCTAAAGCTAATGGCAAAGGGGGACGAGGAAACTTTGCAGTCGATGCGATAGTTGCAACAAGCGAACCACAAGTCCCAAAACCCAGAACAAAAAACCTGAGGGGACAAAAAGAAAACGAGAAAAAAAATTGCTCGCTCGAAGTGGGCAAGACAAATGCGGAGCTTCCTGGCCACAACCTTGCCAGAGAAGCTCGCAAACTCTCATTCACTCACCAGTAGTGAAAGCTGATCGATGTCGTCTCTACCCCCCCCTTCGCTTGTGTGCGTGCGATGGCGCGCTTGCAGCTGCGTGTGTTTGTGCGTCTCGCAAGGTGGCGCTGTGGGTGCACGCCACGGCTCATTCCCTTCTTCTCCGGCGCACCCCCTTCCCCTCCGAACCTCTCGCTTTTTTTCTTTGTTGTTTTCCATTTTTTTCCAAAAATTCCTTTTCTTTCGGGGGCGGGGGGGGGCCTCGTATGTCCGAGTATCCCTTGAGATTTATTTGTTTATTTATTTGTTCTATAGTATCCCTTGATGAAGAATTGTTCAAACATGTTTTTTGCAAATCCATTGCCCCAATGACAATTTGGTTATTTATAACTATTTTTGGGTGACACATGGCTAACATGGGTGTTGTAATTAGTATTTATTTATAGAGATGTGAATTTCTAAGTTCTATTTTAAGAAAGTAATGAAGTGAGCTGAGGAAGGACCAACCTGAGCACCCCCGTTTTTTTTTTTTTTTTTTTTTTGCATGCACTCATTGTTTTGTGACAATTTGTATTTGACAAAGAAATTGGGAAATTTTGGGAAACAAAAGTCATCTTTGCGTCTCTTTTTTTGAAAGAGAGAAAAAGAAAATGAGGATACATGAAGATGTATTCTAAACGTTAAGTTAATTTGTCATTTTTAAAAACTTTAGTTAACATTTTTTTTTTTTGTTTTTTTGTTTTTTCAAAATTTTTAATGTTAGTTAACAATGGTCACTAACATCATCTTAACATTGCCGGCATGGCATATGTCACCTAAAATTTAATGTCACTCAATTTTTTAAAGCATGCATTAATGGTTAATTTTAAGATCTTTAACAATAGCCAAACATTGGAAATAAAACTAAGTGTTTAGAAAAAATGTTATAGCCAATGGGATCGTATTTGATGGTTAGAATATTTATTCCTTAATTATCTTGAATGAACTAAGAGTTACATCATTCCCATCTTATCTTAGCTCTTACGAGATGGCAAGACTTCCAAATTGTGAGCATGTTGTTGTTGGCCATATTCAGATCCTTTCTATCCAAATGACAAAAGAAAGGACTTGAACAAATGTGATAGACCGGTAGATAGACCAACTAGCACGAGCGTAGTTGACTTGAAATCATTCCAGAAAATATGGGCAAAAAGAAACAAAGAAAGTAAGCCCAATCCACCAAAACCATCATTCCTTCTAGACCCAAAGGCCAATTGTGGGCTACAATCTTGTAAAAATTGGAAATTGTGGGTAAATAATACCATTTATGGTTTGTAGTTGATCTACACTTTACCCTTGATGTGTAGAATACTTATTTTGGGGGATTTAAAAGGGAGGTCTCGCTTATTATTAACTCACTAAAGCTTCAATCTTTAACATAATTTCGCCTCCAAACATGCATACTTTTGGCTATAAGAATTTGGGAAATTTCTCATTAATTTATTATCTATTTCATGAGTAGCCAAAAACTTATATACAATCATGGATTGAGCCATGAATTGTGTTTGAACATTCAAAATCTGAGGTCTAATGTTTTGAGATTGTACATCAAAGATGGGTATATTAAATCATGAATGAAACTTGTTTCTATTGTTGCAGTTACCATTCCAAAAAAAGAGCTACAATTTGTGGGAAATATATCTTCTTGAAAGTCTTTTCCAAATGAACCAAAATTATAATGGCCTTTTTTTTAAATTAAAAAAAAAGTTTTTGTGCAAGTTTATGAAGGTTAATGTTCTATAATGCGGGCCCATAAAAATGATAATTAAGATAATTATTTCTAGTTCTGGATTTGTTATATTTATTCTCAGTGATAAGTGAAAAGATTTGGGATTTCAATTTTTATTTTTAAAAAATAGCCTTAAAAAAATTAGCAAACACAAATGGGGGCTCTCAGAACTCAAGATAGATTAGTAACTATCCACCGTAATAACAATAAACTATTTTACCACTTGGTAAAAAAAAATTATTTTTAGAGAAACACTTTTACCCCTATCAACGGCTCATAATGACCCTAGATATTTCCTGAGCAGAGTCAGGGTCGGAAGGGCGGAGATTCCACCACGCGTCGAGTTCTCATCAAAAGCGAAGGAGCCGCCATAAGTTTCTTTATACACGTGTCCGTGATTCAACATACCGCCTCCCCAGGACCCGTGCATGGATGGAATCTGGACCGTCCAAAACAGAACTGCATGAAAGCAAACTGCACCGTCCAAAAAATGGGGATGGAATCTAGACCGTCCTCTTGGGTCACTAAACTACAATTCGCCACGTGTCGGTTTCTGAGACACGGATACTTCAGGCGGATTTGCATGATCATTTTGCGTCAGCCAATCAGATGGCGTCTCTGACACGTGGCCCAAACTGTCTATATGTTGCAGGTAGAAGCTGACGTCCCCCCCAATTCGAGGTGTCGTGTTCGCATACGCCAACTTTTTATTTATTTTTCTTTTCCTATATTTATCTTTTACCAGTTTCATAGTTGAATATCAATAAATAATCAACAAGATTAATTTGAAATGATAAATAAGGAGATGGGATTTGTGGTGCAAATTGAGCATCTCTGGGATATTATTCTTCTTTAAATTATCTATTTATCTATTTTCCCTAATGCATTCCAGTTTTGGTTTGTTTTTTCCTTGGGTGATGGGTTTGTTGAATGGAATGTCCTTTTTTTAAATTCTTTCGGAAGAACTGGAAGAAGCACAATTCTGAAGCAATGGAAGAAGAAAAATGGTATAGAGTTTGTTTGCCGACAAAGAAGTAGCAAGCAAAAGATTGGAGGGGGTTGGGGGGGGGGCTAAGTATATTTGCTCGGGTTAGGTGCATGATGGCATCTTCTCATACGGTTTTGCAATACCTCTTCAAAGGCCTTTATTTAGTTGGAATATTGACTCATAACCGGGCTCCTCGGTAGAAAATCAGTGATGTGGCATCACCCCATTGGTGGAAAGGTCTCAGGTTACAACCTGTATCCACTGCCTACTAGGACAATGGCATTCATCCCAGACGTCGAAGTAGTCAATCGTGACAAGGGGGTGAAATCTCATCCGTTGAGTCACCAGTTATGTCTTGCACCGTGGCTTGAGCAGCCCAGTTATGTAGTCCATTATGTAGTCCATTTTGTGTAGGTGCAGCCCAAGGTGGAGAAGAGCATTACCAGAAGAAGGGTATACGGGAGGTTGGTATGTGTGAATGGGGAAGTGAAGTGTGAGAGCCTGGTTCTGGTAATGCTGCTCTCAAAATTGAAAAAGGGAAGATATTTCCCTGCAACAGAACAGCCCTTCTTCTTTTATAGGAGAGAGGCCCACTTGCTGAAAACAGGTTTCTTTAGGCCACGTAAGGGGAGCTGAAAATACAAAGGAAAAAATCCATGACATGATTTACGAATATGGAAGGCTGTGGGATTTCTTGCAGGTCGTCGAATTTCACTCTAGAACATATCATCCAAATACACTAGTAAATTTTCAACAAATCTTCGCCAAAGAAAGCTGACATACTCGAGAACTTATGGTAGTTGGGGGAAAAAAATAGCTGAACAAATTACTACTAATGGGTCCATCTTCACCTACCTGAATTCTTGGGGTCTATTTTGTGGGGTACACCACACCAATCATTTGGAAAAAAGCTAAATAAATGTTAATTTTGGGGCCTGGGGATACTATCAAATTTGGGAGGCCAATTTGCAACCCTTGGGCCCAATGTTCCAGCATTTATTAATATCCTGACATCAATGTTCTAGCATTTATTAATAACTTGGGGCCAATTTGCAACCTAAAAATGCCCAAAGTTGACCCCAAGATTTTTTTGGCCCTGACTCCGAGTGTAAATCGAGCCTAAAAATTCTTTTCATTTGGCTTTATCCCACTCGCCTCTCCCCTTTCCCATCCCCCTCCATACATACACATATACATACACACATAAATAAGAGTGATGTTGGATATTTCATGATGTAAGGGGGGCTTGTGAGATGGTCCACACCATACCCTTTTCCTAAGGAATTTAGTGATCAAAAGCATGAACTAGAGTGCTTTTGTTTCAGAATTTTTTGCAGTTGTCCACAACATGAGCCAGGTTATTTTTAGAAAGTGTACATGGTCCTGATTTGGTTAGAACTAGTGTTGTGTGTGTATATGGTTTAGGACTTAACCTTCATCATGTAAATGGCTTAGGGAAATATATTTATATGCTGGGGATTAATGTAAAGATATATATATATATGGTTCAATTATAAACCGTGTACAAAGTGGGATTTGTGAATGCCTAAATAATTTTAGGCTATGTAGAAACAATGCAAGTGTAAGTGTAAAAATTTTTACACTTACATAACCTCTAAAAAGAAAAAAAAGAGAGAAAAAGTTAAACAAAAAATGTGCCATAACATGCAAAACTTGGATTTCATTCACATGAAGTGTTAAAAATTATTCATTTATAATGTGACATTTACACATTTACAAAGTGGCAATAGATGCATAGGAATTTTAATGGAAATTAAAAAAACATTATGTGCATTATGAATAAAACATTATCAAAATCATGGATACATGTTCTAATTTTACACACAATCTCAAGAAACTCAACATCAATCAAATCTCAATATGTTTTCCTTATCTTCACCAAACCCATCCACATCTTTAAGTCTTCTTTTAACCTCAACACCAAGAATGAGATCATCGGACTAATTTTTAAAAAGAAAAACTAGGAAGCTCAAGTTCTTTGCACCAAGCCGACATTGACAAAGACAAATGATAATCACTACGATAAAAAATGTTGTTTTTGTTTGAATTTGACTATCATGTGTGCTTAAAATTGTTCTAATTAAATAGACAATTGTTGGAAATTTCCATCCATGTTTTGATCACCAAAAAAAAAGGTCTTCTACATCTTTGAATGACACATCAAATGTGCAAAAAATGACAATTCCAATTGAGCCTCCATTTGGACACATAATACCCAAATCATGGTTGTCATAGCGGTTGGGTGCTTGTCATGATTTGACGTGTCATTTTGGACATAGACGGAGTCCTACGTCTAGTTAGAATAGGGTCAACCTAGGTCAAAATGACATTGAGCTACTTAAAAGATAGTTAAGGGTGATTAAAAATCACATGATTCGATCACCCTAAACCTTGTGGTGATTGTAAAAAAATTGAATAATGATTGATTTTTTTTTGGTGGCAACAACCAAATTTTTTTGTGCATGACTTGAAAATTATAGTTTACAAGATCAACAATGGAAATTAAACCATGGTTTGTTGGATGGCTAACATTTTTGGGAGAGAATCGAAATTTTTTCAAGCATTGCCCAAAAAATTTGGTTGTCAAATTTTTGGTCACCTAGTTTGGCAATTGTAGGTGACCAAAAATTGGGTATTGAATTTTTTGGGCAATTTTTTTAAAAAATTCGGGCAACAACCAAAATGTTTTGGGTAATGATAATTTCTTTCCAATTGTTGGATCAATTGCAATTGTTGGATCAATTGCAATTGTTGGATCAATTGCCATTGTTGAATAGACTACTAAATTTTTTTTGGCACCTCCCAAAAAGTTTTTTGGGCAAATAAAAATAAATTAAGTCGTTCGATTTGGTCACCAAAAGTTGATGACCAAAATTTTTTGATCGCCCAATTTAATGATAAAAAAATTGAATGACTAAATTTTTTTTATTACTTTCGATCACCAAAACCGGTCTAATAGAAAAAATTCAATTGTTAAAAAAAAAAAAATTCATGTCCAAAAGTTGACAACTGAAAATTTTCGATCGCCTAATTCAGTGATAGGAAAATTAGACAAGTGAAAACTTTTGATGTTTTTCAATTGTCAAAACTAATTTGATTGAAAATTTTCAATTGTCAAAAAAATTGATTGATGTCCAATCGTGTATGTTTGTTCGAATGTGTTCAAACAAATGTTGATTTGACAATGAACGTAATTTCAATGCATCACATCGATTTTGACAACTCTAACCCAAATAAATTAGCTTGAATTGTGCAAAGAAAAAAAATAAAAATTTTCAAAACAAGTTTCATCTCAAACACTTTCATTCAATAAACTGTTTATTGTTTATAATTTTACGTCCATTTGGGACCAGAGAGTCCATTAGACGAAAGGTAGATCATGGAGGACAGATTGTCCTCTGGTATTGGCAGCATGGCACAAACTTGGCCAGGGCGATTGTGTTCGTAGTCTACATGAGCTCCGCAAGAGCGCTCGTGTGGGTGAAGGGCAGGGCGGAACAAAAATGTCCCCTAACTTTTTGTGTATTTGGATAGATAAAGAGAAAGTGCTTTTCATCCTCTACCTTCCCCAAATCACAGCTTTGACAAAATCTCTTGACGTATGGCACGCCCTTCCAGGCATCTAACATTACTTCAAGCTGCGTGTTGCCACATCAAAATTGAGCTAAAGCTTTCCGCAACTAAACATAGTTGATTCCATAAACAACTTTGTTAAAAATTGTATCCATATTTAGTGTCACATTACAACTTGAAAAAAAAACTATTGAACTTGCAATTATGTTCCCATCACTAATATTTTGTTTAAAACAAATGATAAGTTTGTCAAATCCCAAAATAATTAAGACTTTAGTTAAATGCCAAGATTATACCTTTAGAAATTATGTTTAATTTGTTTTTAAAGTACTATGGGAACCACAGTCAATCCTAAATCACATAATTTCACCTTCACATAAGCCCTTACAAATTTTCACACATTTTAAGACATAAAATAAAAAATATATATTTTTGAATTCAATATCAATCGTAGAAGGGGAAATTTATACAAAATGTTTATAGTTATAAATATCAACGTGCTTGGTATTTGACTTACATAAGTGTTTGGTTATTAATTCATATGTATGATCATTAACCCCATGGTTAGCTATTAGTTAGGTCCAAGCAAAATAAAATGAACACCAAAAGTGAATTTCTGTAATTTCATCATGTATACAAAACCAAAAATATAAATTATAACAAAACATCCCATTATAACCAACCCTCAAGAATATGTATGATATTTATATCCTCAAAAATAAAGGAACATATAAGTTTTTAAAATATATAAATAAATCCCCATTTATTAGATGATAAACTCATATATGAGGATATTTTTGGGATATTTTTACAACTTATCTGCTCATTGTATTCTTGAAGGTCAATTCTAATAGAATGTAGAAAATCTATTTTTTATAACCTATTTATCATATTTTTATTAAAAAATCATTATAAAATATGGACTTTGAACTTACTTGTATTTCAAAAAATCTATATTTATTTTTTACGAATAAAAATTTGGAAATTAATGCACATTAATAAATAATTATGTTATTTTTTATCCCTTAATTAAAAATTTGTTACTTTTTTTTAAAAATATTTTCATCCAACCAAATGAGTAGGTAACTACTATGCATAATTTATTATGCTTACATCTAGTTGGATAAAAAAAATCACATTCAAATTATGGATGAATTCACCTCCATATGCATAGACAAATAAAACTAAAAACAATGTGAAGTTTAGATTATACCCAATATTCCTTATTTCAAATGTTGGTTTGAATAACACAATCGTAAATTTGTGCTTGAGGTTTGAATGTTGCAATTTTCATTGAACTCCAAGCTCTAGGCAATGGTGGTGGAGCTTCCTACATCCCACCTACCCACCTTGCAATTCCTCCAATGACACCAACAAAGTGTCTCTACCTCATCATGCTCCCATTGCCCAACACCAACAACAAATTTATTAGAAAAAAACAAAGACTTGCCACCCAAATTGTGATTCATTGCACTTGCAGCTCATGCACACATGAACCCTAAAGCTTGTTGTAATAAACTTAGCGCAATGGACAGGCATGCTTATTTGCAAGTGCAAGCTTGTGTACAACTTGACTAAACTTAATGTTCTTTGTTGGCTTGGTGCACATGGCATTTACCACACAATAGACTTGCACATGACAAGGGGGCAAAGGGGAGGAGAGGGGGGTTGTGGTGTTCACCTGGCGAAGATTCTCCTTCTCACACCTTTCTCGATTTTTGTGCTTTTTTGCTTGCACATTCATCACCCTTCACACTCTCACTTTAGGACAAGGCCCCCCCCAATTGGGGTCAATTGCTTTGGGAATGCTAAAACAAAATTGGTTTCAAAAATACCAAATTCATCTACAAAGCTTTTGTAGCTCCTAGCTACAACTCCTACTCTAGTTGTAAAACTTTACTAATGACAATATTCACACAAAATGCATGTCATGTGCAAAACACAAACAATTGACAAATGAAATTTGAACTTGACACAAACACACAAATTGAGGTATAGCTTTCAAATCACTTTTGGTGA
>Ga0209611_10012604_pt1 | contig 11845 bp, 7 predicted proteins | sample S1TSphgellanicum_3_FD_187693 | JGI IMG/M metagenome (GOLD analysis project Ga0209611, IMG submission 187693) | Host-associated microbial communities from peat moss isolated from Minnesota, USA - S1T2_Fc - Sphagnum magellanicum MG (SPAdes) (version 2) | ecosystem: Host-associated > Plants > Peat...
TGCCCAGTTCCTCTGCAAGATTTAATTGTCAGATGTTGGGATACACACCCCTGTAATCGACCTACCTTCTTGCAAGTATGTGAAGAGCTTACAGACTTGAAAACATTCATACATTTTAATCATCAGACAGAGAAAAAATAGGAACCCAGTTATACCCACACATGAAAAAATTGAAGGCTTATTCAATAAGGAAAGCTGTAATCCAGATCAATGTACATGGTAGAAAATCGTCCAATCAATTGATTAGCTTTCCTTGTGGCACAATAGAATGTAGTGCCCATGGACTTAGTTGTATATTCTGTTTAGAGAAGGAGAAAAACCCTGTAAAGGTTCTGTTCAGGTTTAGGATTTCATCTTTGAGGAACTTTCCCTCAAACTGCCCACTTACTTCAGGGCAGCCTGACCAGTGGGTGAAGATTTCATAATTTTGTACATGTGGTCCTTCATTGTAATCCATTTCACATTCATTCAGTGGAAGGCATATGGTGGTTTTTTACATTGATTAGGTGCAGAAGATGGGGTAAAAATTATTATAACCAGTAAGAATATGTAATAATGTATGTCAAATGTAAGCAGCCTTTCTGACTTCTTGTGTAGATGCTTGTATAAGGAGACCTCTCAGATACCATCTATGCTTATATCTCATTATAGGTAGCGAGTGTCAATAGTCCGACAGGTTGTGCAAGCCACCTTGATTCTTCAAGGGGCTATCACATTTAGTCACATATCTTGATTTCTTTCGCACATACTAGCTAGTGCACCTCCATCACTAGCTGATTTGTGATAAACGATGTCTTTTCAGCATTATGTCTTCCATTTCATTATTACTGTTTTCATGGTCTTGGTTTTCCTTTCGTGTGTTTACATTTGTTTCAACACGCCTTGTACTTTTGGTGGATAGATTTTCATTCTTGTTTATATATATATATACAGGGTTTTTTTTTTTCAACAACAGTACCCATATCGGTGAAAGTGAAAATGCCTGTGGAAAATGAAACTGTGCATAGAAGACTAATTTTTGAGGACAACAGGTCAAACACTGATGGGAATAGTTTTGGGACTTTTTTAATACAATCCATCTATTGTTACATTACCCATAGTTGCCTCCATTAATCAGTTGGGTGACGCACCCAAAGTTTTTTGAAGAAGAGGAAGAAGAAACTTTTAGTTTCTCCAAGTCAATTTTTTTTGGGAAACATTGGGCCCTCCTCAAAGTAGAAGACCAAGGTGTTTTCCCTTTGGCCCACCTTATAGTTTAAATACACAGTAATTCCACTTTGGGAAAATTATAACTTACTTATGCTCATGTTCAATACTAACTAATTCCCAAGAGGGACAGCCGGAAAAAAGAAAAAATTAAAAACAGTTTGTCAAAATTCTAAAAAATCGGACCCAGTTCAAAACACAGGATAACTTTGAAACTTACTAGGGTACTTAGCATACTTAAATAGTATTGTTAAAATTATGAAATATTTCAGATCACAGTTGCCAGACTTGTTTTTTCAAATAATTAATTATCTTGACAAGATTTGTTGAACATCAGTTCTAGGCACAGTAAACTTTTTCGTAAAGTCCTTCCCGATCTAGCACCCAGTCCGGATTTCGTCCACTTCTTTTGGATTTTCATAAAGTCTTGAAAAGTTACGGGTCAAAATTGAAAACTAGGGATGAGAGGCGAAAATAGGGGATGAGATTCGATTTTGTTTTTTTTTTAATTTCGTGTTTGGGCACATTTTTGCAACTTTTCTTTATGGGCAGACTCAACTTGGGGGACTGTTCTCAGACTTTTTTTTTGGGGACAATTTTTTTCTTTGGGCAGATTTAAGGGACCTCTTTGGTGGAGGGCACACTTCAAGGATCTCTTTGGTTTTTTTCTATTTTAAAAAACACCTTTGTCACAAGGCATTTTTAAGAGAGCTCTTAAACTCTAAACACTTGGGCATGTTAAAATAAATCTCGTTACAAAGCCATTTTAGGCTTTCAAATATGAACTACCTAGAATGATTTTTAGGGTTTGTTCAACATGGGACCATATAATTGAACTCTTTCATTTTTCATTTCTTTCTCTACATTTGTTTGAGCTTCTCAGTTGAGTCTCTTTCAACTTGATTAAGGTTTAAGCTTATATGCTTGTTTACATTTTCATTCTTGCTTTTCACTTTTCACTTGTTTGCTTTGACTTTTCCTAGAGTTTTTTATGTTTTCTTCTTCTTAAGGGTTTTAGTCTGTTCTCTTTCTATTTTTAGGGTTTAAAAAGTTTAGGGGCTATTTTTAGGGTTTGTGGTTATTAGGGGTTGTTTTTAAGATTTTGGATTATTAAGGGTTGTTTTTAGAGTTTGGGATTATTAGGGATTTTTTTAGGATTTAGGATTATTAAGGGTTGTTCTTAAGGTTTGGGGTTATTGGGGGTTTTTTAGGATTTAGGATTATTGAAGGTTGTTTTTGGGGTTTGGGGTTATTAAGAGTTTTTTTTAAGGTCTACTTATTTTAGAGCCTATTTTTAGGGTTTAGGGATTTTTTTAGGGTTTTAAGGTGGGTTTAAGAAGGGTTTTTTTTTAATATCATGGCTTCTTCAGATGGTGATGTTTTCCAAGACATCCTCGAATCCAATAGCTCTTCATCAAGTAGTGATGAAAAAATGTTATTGAGGACATGTAGGCAACATCAATTGGTGTTTGCGGCATTGGTGGCTAATGCTAGCACAATGGAACTTCGTAACGTGAATAAACTAGAGTCAAATGTTGGGCAATCAATTGACTAGGATGTGGGAGTTCAAGATGTGCTCATCAAAATGCAAGCAACTCCAAATTGGTTCAAGACTTTAACAAACTTTAGTTTCTATGCAGATTAGTGGTCTGCACCATCCAAGCCCATGTAAAGGCTACTAGTGAAACTCACATTGTGGTTAAGCGACCAACCAAACTAACTTGAAACAACAATTGCTCCAATTGTTCCAATTCATCTTATACATGAAACATGAGAATATTGTCATGTATGACACATTTTTTTGGAATTGGAACAAGTTTTATACATGTGATAATGTAGTTTTCATTACATCTTGCATCAATTCGGTGTTGAGTGATGATATTCAATGGCCAAATCTTCAGGAATAAATGACTATTGGTATGCAAATTCCTAAGTTCCAAGGTTGTATTGGATTCATTGATGAGACTTTCATCAAAATCTGAAAACCTTGGAATAGTGTTGCCCATGGGTTGTGGTTCAATGGGCAAAAAAAGATGTATTTTATGAATAACATGGTGGTTGTGGACCATCATGGACTATTCATTTATTTGGATGTTGGCTACCCATGCTCATTTCATGATGTCACCATCATGTGTGAATCACATTTATACAGAAGTTAGTTTTAGTTTTTTGTGCATACTAATGAGTATTTTGAATATGTACCAGGGGACCTACGTCATTTGGGTGCATTAGCTTGGGAGGTGTGAATGTGCTCTTGGGCATGACCAGAATATAATCAATGTTTATGATAATATGCTTGTTGGTTATAATGTTAGGGTGGAGTGGGGAATTGGGGAGTTGAAATGAAAATGAAGATGGTTAATGAAGTGCTTTGATTTCACAAAATCCAAATACAATCATTTATTCCATGTAATAATTATCTTTACAATCTTCTTGCTTAAATGTTGGATGAACTTCACATATGAAATCATTAATGACCAAATCATGGACCCAATTTATTACGATTAGGACGGGGATTTTTAACTAAAAATTCTAAAAAAATTTAAACCTTCTCCTTGAATTTTGCATTTATTAAGTTCCAAAATCCCTAGCTTTTTTGAGATTGTTAAATTTTAATTATTTTTTCTTCTTTAGATTAACCCCCATCTTGGCTTTGATTAAGGTTTTCTAATCCTCATTGCTCACCTACACCTTTCGAATCATGGTGGCAAAAATGGCAGATTGTGATTATAGCAACTCAATTTTTGTCTATGACTTGCCATTTGATATGCCTACAACATAAATGAGGACAGAGTTACATGATAGAATAGGAGATGGAGTAGACCTTGGAATAGATGGCTTTTATAAAAGTTCATTGAGTGTGGGAAGGGTAAGTGGGGGATATGATGTATCATCAATCACATTTTGCCACCTTTTGAAACATTCCACGTGGCATATCCATCTATGGCTTTTAATTGGGCTAAAACCTGGTCACTTTGCAACACCATTTTCTCAAACCCCTCCTTATTGTTTGTGCATATTTTCAATTATTTCAATTCATCTCAAAGATGGTCCTTCGATGTGTCCTTTTGGAGCATTGAATTAAAATATGTTTGCTTATATTCATCATAAACCACTTTCCACACAAGGTTTAGTTTCTATTAGATGATTTATCTCTTGTCTTTAAACTATGTACCAAAATGTCGATGGTAGCTCACCACCATGGAAATGCTAATATGAAGAGATTCCACAACAGCCCTTAATTATTATTTTTCCTAAGGCCATTTTTACCTTTGGTTGATTAAGTAAAACATCACCTTTTTTCCAAATCGCAAAGGAAAGTTTCATATTTATGTTCATTGCTTATGATTACACAATGAAACATCACCAAGATCTCTTTTAGTATCCCTTACAATAACATATTAAGACCTTAGAAGAACTCAAATTGTCATTATAGACTAGTTCAGAACTTAATCAGCCATCTATCACAAGACTATAAGATTTCTACATGGCCACTAAAATTCTTGAGGCAAAATAATAGATAAGGATGCAACTACCATTTAATCATGTAAAATAGTCCCAATAAATATCATGAGGTTGGAGAAGCTAAAAAAATCTTACATCTACTCCATTAAATTTTTTCCCCTAGTTAATCAAATTAGTATAAACCTTTAATTAACATAACATAGCTTAGTTGCATTAGATTTGGGCTCAATTAGGGCCAAAATAAACTTTAATATTAGAGATCACAAGTTAAACTATCAATTTAAACCTTAATTGAAGCATCCTTAAAATTAATGAGGTCAAAATAGACCTACAAAGTTAAATCCATTGAAGTAAAAAAACTATTTTAGAATATTTTTGCATGAGTTCATTTTTACGCATAGAAATGTTTTTTTTCTAGCAAAAAATGGCCAGATTTATACTTTGAAAAAACCTTGGCTATAATTGCAAAGAAAAAAAAAGGGTTTTCCAATTTATATCGCCTAAAAGTGTAAAATGATGACTATGAACAACCAAATTTTGATGGATCGTCAACTTAGATTCGCCCCCTCAAACCTTAGATTTTAAGGTGTTGCCAAAATGCGAAAATGTAAGTTGTTCATGTTGTCAATGAGCCACATGTCGACAATCAACATAGCTCATATGCTCCAAACCCTAAATTATCGTCACTAAAGTTTCACGCAACATTTGCATCCATTTGCCAAAATGTTTGTTCTCTTTTGTTTGTTCTCTTCACTACTTGACGACTCTCATGATACACCATCGTTAATTAACTCTTTCTTGTGACATACCATCGCCATAGTTGTAAATAGTTGTTGTTTAAAAGCGTGCACCATGCATCCAACATGTTTCAACATTAGGCATCAATCTTTATGTTCGACAATCGAGAAACAATGTTCACATTCAAATTCCACCTAAGTTCTAATGGACCTCCTAGTGGCAAAAGGGAAGTATTTACTTCCTTTGCTTTAATAGCTTGTAATGTAGTTTCTTGAAATATTTGGTGTGTTGTTATTATAATTGGTGTTAATCAAGGATTGTACAACTATTGCAGGAGCTAAGCTTGAGATGTTGTTCAGAACATGTGTGGAGATAATCTTAAAGGCATCCATAACACCATCTATCGGAATTTAGATCGGTGCATTAAGGTTTCATGAGATCTATGATCACTCAAAATGCATTATAGGACAACAACTATAAGGAAGTAAAGGAGGATTTGTTCAAGGGGTACTTCTACTTAGTAATTATACTCAAGGGGTTAGATTCTTGTACCCAACTTGAGATTCTTTTCCATTTGTAAGTATCTTGGGTTCTATTTGAAAAAGGTTGCAAATCAATTTTATTCCCAAGAATCCAATTACAACTTAACTGATTATGGACATCATATATGTGTCATATCTAAACAAACACTATTATTTCCAGTATTTTTATTTCCAAGAGTGCATTTGCCATTTGAGTGTACTATTGTTTCCAACATTATTATTTTCAATAATGTATTTACCATGAAATCTACCATTTGGGTGCACTGTTGTTTCCAACATTGTTGTTTCAAATTTGAAGCAGAAAATCAAATGTTGGACATCTTTGTTTAAAACCGGTCACCTTTATTGTTGTAGAATTGGAACTTTGATGTTGGCATCCAAAATGAAAACTCAAGAAGATCAAATGTCCAAAGTTTATTAGGTTTCCATTTTAGGTTTAAGGTTCACAAATCGAAGTTCCCATATCTAACTTCTTTCCAAGAAAACATTTATGATGCACCCCTAAACTCCTTAATAGACTCAACTACGAGTCTAAAGGTGAAAATAATGAAAGGAGAAGGAGTTAAGGTACACTCCTTAGCTCATAGCATTTTGGGGGTAGAGGGGCGTGTTGGAGCTTTAAAATGGGGACTAAAATGAGTGACAAGCGGGTCAATTATTCACATGGACCTGCACAAATTAAATAACAAGTTGGTTAGTGCGTAGTTGGAACACTTTTGGTGCATGGACGAACCACAAACATACATGGATTCACAAAACTCACCACAATCCGAACTTGGGGGAAACCACCACCTTCCCCCTTATAGTATTCTCTATGATTAGCCACAAGGGTTACATCCAAATGTTATTTTTTCCCGAGATTCCCAAGTTGATCCTGAAATTGCCAAAATTGGGACTTTCACAACTTTGGAGGCCCATAATTTCTTGTGTAGACCTTCGATTGAGTGATATCTTTAACAAAGTCATAGCCTTTGTCAAGAGCTTTTCAAAGATATGTGGCACGCCACTTACACGTAAGTAAATCAAGGTGAATCCTGACTTTTAATGAATGGGAATCAAATTGACACTTTGATTCCCAACCTTTCTTTTGACCATAACATTTGTTTTAAGTACTCAAACGACTCATGCGAGCCGATTTTAGACATCTACGTTTCAAGATCTTTGCAATGGAACAAGGAATCCAATGAATTTTGACCCTTGAAATTGCTCTCTTAAAATTCGTGAGTCCATCAAGGCTCCAATTCCCAAAGTGGGAGCCCACTTGGGAGTGTGTGGGTTCATTCCTTCACACTTTCCTACATTCCTAGCAACATGAAATGTGACTCATGGGCTTCACTTTCAGCCCATACCTTTGCAATCCCTTGCCCTAGTTGCGAACCCAAGGCTAAGGTGGCGACATTGTCATTTGAGTCTATAAGTCCAAAGTTTGCCAAGTTTCCGTTTGAATTTTAAGGTTTGCGAATTGTAGTTGTCATATTTTTTTGCTTTCCAAACTATGTACATCTATCACTTGAGTCCAATAGTCCAAAGTCTATCAAGTTTCCACTTTAAGTTTAGGGTTTACAAATTGGAGTCCCACATTTATCTTTTGTCAAGAAAACATCTACCACTTGAGTCTATTAATCCAAACTCTATCAAGTTTTCATTTAAATTTTAAGGTTTGCAAATTGGAGTTCTTATATTTGTTTGCTTTCCAAACGGAATGCATCTACCATTTGAGTTTGATAGTTTAGAATTTATCAGGTTTCCACTTTAAATTTAGGGTTTACAAATTGGAGTTCCATTTCTATCTTCTTTCCAAGAGAACATCTGCCGTTTGAGTCTATCGGTCTAGATTTTGTTAAATTTCCATTTGAGTTTTAGGGTTTGCAAATTGGAGTTTTTGTATTTCTTTCATTTACATGAATGCATCTACCACCTGAGTTTGATATTCCACAGTCTATCAAGTTTCCATTTGAAGTTTAAGGTTTGCAAATTTTGGAGTTCCCATATCTATTTTCCTAAACGTAAGAGTGTATCTGACATTTGAATCTAATAGTCCAAAGTCTATCAAGTTTCACTTGAGGTTTATTATTTATGAATTGGGTTTTCCCATTTGTTTGGTTTTTAACAATCTATTTACCATTTGAGTCTGAGATTTTAGAATCTCTGTCAAGTTTCCACAATGCTTCCAAAACTTCCACAATCCTATAAATTCAAGTACTTCTTTAGTAGGCACCCTACTCTAGGTGAGCCTCTTTTAATTTCCAATCCTAATGTTGCTTCTTCTTCTCATGGTCTTCAAGGGTCATCTCTTCCTTTGTTTTCACCATGTAATTTTAATCCTTCAAATGGAGATCATGATGGTGATGTTATGTCTTTTGATGAGTCTAACCCCACTCCTAAAATAGATCTACATGTTGTCCCATCTAAGCTAACAATCCAAAAAAATAAATGATGTATTTAGGAAATTTCAAGATTCTTGGGTTACAAAACTACTGTGGGTAGAGTTTTGTTTAGGCTCAAATGGCAACTTGCACACTGTCAGTGTAGGATTTGTAGTAAGGTGGAAAGGAAAGATAAAATGTTTGCTATTAAGTTGGATTCACTTTATAAGCATGTAGGTCGGAGTAAAGCTAAAAGGAACATTGGAACTAATGTGAAGAAGGGGGATTGGTATCATTTTAAAGAGAACATGCATGCCAAGAACTATAAGTTACTTGGTTTTCATAGCCATGGAAATGTTGCCACCCAACTTGCAAATGGAATGGCAAGAGAGAATCAAAGAAAGGTCCAATTTGCCACTATCTTACATTTGTTGCAACAAGGCAGTCCCATGCAAGAATATGAAGCAATCAAGCCATTGTATGAATTCTTAGCAATACCAAAAAATAGCGAAAAACATTAGAGTGATAACTTTGACTGGACAATGGTAGATTTCATGCATCAAGAAGTGATGAAGGCAACTAAGGCAATAGCGGGGGCTATTTGATATGTTGCTTTAAATTGTGATGAAATTTTTACAATTGACAACCAATCTTGGTTGTTTGTTCACTGTGATGTGGTGCATAATTGGGTAAGGATTCTAATTCTCATTTCTTTGGACAAAATGCTTGAAGGTTTAGATAGTGATAACTTGACCAAGGTCATTATGGAAATGTTAACAATTGGTGGGGGGTTGTTAAAATATCAGGTTTCCCAAATGCCCATTTGTTTTGGGGCAGATGGTGTTAATGTTTTTTAGGGCACAAAAAATGGTGTTGTAAATTAGATTCATGACACCTATGCCCTTCATTCTATTGGGGTGCATTGCATGGCCATTAGATTAATTTGACTGTCCAAACATTGCTAGGATTGCCTTTGGTGGTGCAGTTTGAGAATTTTCTACAATGTTTATACTCTTAGTTTGCCCATTCACCTAAGAGGCATTTGGAATTCATTAAGATTATGGAACTCATGGCAACAAAGGGGAACAAAAAAATTTGGAATGTGAAAACAACGTGGATTTTGATGTTGAACCCTGCTAAAAGAGTTATGGCATAATATAAAACTCTGTTTATGAAGATGACCTTGGATAACCCTACAAACCAACAAGCTATGTTGAATTATGAACATCTTTATGACATCCATATTTTTCTTGGACTTGTTTGCATTTTGCCTTTGTTGGAATCTGTGCATGCTCTGATCAAATTTGCACAATCTAAAAATGTGTTTGTGTGTGATTTGGTGGTAGCCATTAAAGATTGTCAAGGTGATGTTTATAACATGTACTGTGATCCGACTTCCAAGTTCATTACTAATAGTTTTTGGGCTTTCAAATCATTATTGGAGTTGAAACATGAGAATATCCACATGCATAGGATAGTTGATGTGAAATCTGGAATTCCACATTTGGCCTTTGAGCTAAATGGCCAGCAAATTTGGGCAATTCATTGGGATTTGGAAACCACAGTGCCTTTTATGGTAACAAATGATGTATTTGTTGTTGTTGAATCATTGGTGAAAAACCAATGCAAAGGTAAGCCTTGTAACTTTCTACCTTTCATCCCTTTGCCCCCAATTTTATTTTATTTTTTTATTGATTTTTTTTCACTTTCATGCAGGTAATAAATTTGTGGTTTTGTTTGTTTTGATAGGTGTTGGGGAAGCTTTGGTTCAAGAGCTTGAAATTAGGTTTCTAGCCCATGGTGTCATGGATGCTCTTGGGATTGTGTATACCTAGTATTGGATGCAGTCGGAATGTGATGCAACTTTTTTCAAGCACCTTCAAGTTATTAAATAAAATTTCTATTTGGGCAAAACCCATAAGGTGGATGACCAAGATATGATGGTTGGTGAATTACTCAATGCTAATGACCTTGATTGCCAAAAAGGCATGTTTAAGTTCACAATGAAATCAAATGTAGCAACATGTATGGCACCTCCTTTTGACTCAAGTCCTTTAACCAAAATGTGGTGCCTTGTGACAACATCTTGAGTACTTTCTTCTAGTTTCCTAGAATATTTGAAACTGGTTGAATTGGCAATGGTGTAGATAGTTGGCAATGTGGAGGATGAGAGATGCTTATCTACCTTGGCTTTTATGAAGTCAAAGCTTCAAAATAGGAATACTACCCACCAACCACTTGTTGTGCACATGTTTTCACAACAATTTTATACTTTGCAAAATTTCTCATATGCAAACTATATTGAGCAATTGCAAGGAACTCGCCATTGATATTGTTATGATGGCTAGGCAATATGCCTTCTGCATTTTTTGGGCTAGTTTTTGTAGAAGCATATACGTATTGCTACAAAATTGAATGATTGTTTTGTGAGCCACAAAACTTTGTTTCCATGGTGTTGGCATCTTCTACCCTTTTCTCACAGGGCAATGCCATGGGTTTATATTTTTATTGTTGTATTTGGGTACTAACTTGTGAGTTTGTAGGTCATTTGTTTTGGAATGGCCAATTCCAAGGGTTCAATTCCCCCACAAGTGCTTCTGTTTGCTATAAGTTAATATGATATGCTTTGCAAAAAAGTTGTTTGCACTTTGCAATGTGTGTGCAGTATGCACTTCATAGTGCATACTCACATGCCTTAAATTCTACTATTTGGGAGAAGTAGTTGCTAGATTTAGACAAAAAAATTTCATTCATTGCCCAAAATATTCCAAATATAATAACAGAGTAACCAAAAAACTCTAATTTGATTTGAAAGATAGCCAGATTTTTTAAATCTGAAAGAAGGGCCAGAAATTTCACCTTCACAAGAATGTGGCAGCCACTTGGAGATCAATAATTTGGGAGTGGTGCCAAAAAAAAAACTCCCAACAAATCTAAATGTTAGCCAGTTGAGCACCACATGCAGTGCAGATGTAGCCCCACAGGCTACTTTGCAAAAATGTAAAAAAAAACACTGATGCATAGAGAAGGTTGGCGGATCCTCTTGGAGCATGCAAAGGAGACAGTCAGCCTAGATATTAGGGGGATCCACCTAAGACTACCACCTTGACCTCACATGACGATCCTAACTTTTATGGTAGTGAAATTTTTCCTCCCTTCGCCAAATTTTCCCAACTCGCCCACAATTCTGGCCAAGACAACTCATTTGGTGGTCTGCTCCTAGCTGAATGATAGGAGATCCTCTAAATGACTCTCCCTTGCTGTGCCTCATGATTTATGTATGCTTTAGTCAAGGATAAAACTTGAGGATGAAAGCACTATCTAAATTAAGCACATGAGGCAAGGGTCAACTCCAAAGCCCAATTTCAATATTGCTCTCACCCCTAGGCAACATAAAGATTGATACAAATCTTATGAGGGTTTTATGTTTTTCATGAAGCCCATTGTGAAAACAAAATGCCCATTTGCAAGGTAGAGAAATAATTGTGCATTGTAGTGTGCCCTCCAATTACACTACAAAATTTTGAA
>Ga0209611_10012605_pt1 | contig 11844 bp, 7 predicted proteins | sample S1TSphgellanicum_3_FD_187693 | JGI IMG/M metagenome (GOLD analysis project Ga0209611, IMG submission 187693) | Host-associated microbial communities from peat moss isolated from Minnesota, USA - S1T2_Fc - Sphagnum magellanicum MG (SPAdes) (version 2) | ecosystem: Host-associated > Plants > Peat...
AGTTGGCCCCCAAGTTTTTTTTAGTCTGAGTCACAATGGATTTAGTTTTGTCGCCAAGTGGAGGAAACCAAAAATAAAAATAAAAATAAAAATCTGCCCGTCCCCCCCCCACTTGTAAAATACGGGCACGCAATCCGAAAATAAACTTGTCTGCAGCTAACTCACTGGTCATGGATAACGTGCCCCAACGTCAAGGTCCCGGGATCGATGCCGGATTCCGTCGGCTAAATTCCCTTCGAAGATTGTGCTGCTCGCTCGCCGTCTCTTGCTTTGCTCGCTCTCTCTCTCTCTCTCCTTTTGCTGTTGCGCCTTCTCGCCATCTCCTTCTTTGCTTTTTTTTTTCGACCAAAACAAAACGCATTCCAGCTTGAAGTTCTCCCGGGCCTTGGTACAAAGTCAGTTACATAAAGCTCTGCATTTGGTTCTCTGTGTGTGTGTGTGTGTGTTTTTTTTTTCCTTGTTTGAAATCCTGGGTTCGCTTGTTTGGTCGGGGATGATTCTTCTTCGTCGTCGATGTTTGTGGGAGATTTGTGTCTGTCGTCTTGGCTGAATTGCTGTGGCGGGCAATGTATGAGGAGGAAAAGGAGGAGGAGGAACCTCGTCTTATGTGTATTGCTTGCACTGAGTTCTTTTGTCGAGATTTTGAGGGGGATTCCTTTGAACGAATTCTTTGATGGATGGGGAGTGAAATTGCAAGCGTGTGTTTGTTTTTCTTACAGATTTGGGTCCGTTGCGGAAATCCGCGGTGGGGGAGGTGAGTCAGTGAATGAAGATGTTTGAGAGATTCGCTGGATTTACGAGAGAATTAGCGGAAAGGATTTACAGAGGTTCTGTGGCTACGGAGCTGCTGCTGCTGCTGCTGCTACGAGAAGAAGAAGAAGAAGAAGAAGGCTCAAGTTTTGCTGCTACAAGGACGTGAAGAGCGAGACTTAGGAAGTTCCGATCCGGTCGTCCCTCCTTCTTCTCAGGTATGTTCGTATCTGTGTCGTTGCAGCAGAGTGCAAGACAGTATCTCTGGGTTTTTGTTTCCATGGAACCAATGAGGGATTCATCAGTAAGTGGAAGAATTGGACGCTTAGAATGTGGTGACTCACAGAGGTGGAACATCCACTGAGAATCATCAGTACCTATGGTGGGGTTTGGGAGCTCCTTGCAACAAACAATGTTGCCTGCTCAAGAGCATTCAGACCCAAATCTTGCAACAGAATTGTGAATTGCAGCAGAGCACCAGAATTCTTCTCACTGAAGATTACTATTGCAAACCCATAAAATCCCAATTTCTCAAAATTCCAAAGACACTCAAATCCATCATGAGAGGGAAAATTTGTTCTAGGGTTGCAGTCAGATTCATGATACCAATTGTCATAAAATTTCCCTTCTCCTCACATGCATAAACCTCAAAGCAATCATGGGTAAACCCATCTTTTTGGTGGTAGCACTAGGAACATCACACCTTCATTTTATTGGACCCATCAATCTTTAAAATCAACGGGATCTACGAGAGGGAATTTTTATTTTTAAGGTTAGAGTCAGTTTCATTATGCCAATTGCCATAAAATCACCCTTCTCCTGACGTGCATGGACATCAAGGTTGTCATGAGCAAACCCATAATTGGATGGTACCATTAGGAATGTCACACGTTCATTTATGAAGTAGACCTATCAATTTTCAGGAAAATATAGGAAATCCTTAAATAAGGATTCTCATTAGAATTTTTTTGATGAGTACATTTTAAAAGTTGTATAGACTTTGAAACTTCAATGATATCAAGAATATTTTGTATTTTGATGTTCTTTATCATTGCACTGAAAAATTCAAAGGAGTCATGTTAAGTTTGGAGGAGCTGTGTACAGTTTGAATTGTTATTGACTTGAACTTTGAAATTGGATCTGGGAATTGGGTCTTTTTTGTCTTGTTGAAATTTCTGAGAATAACTTTGTTGGCAGTGTTTTGAATTGGTGTACAGAATGTTTTTTTACATGCTCCTTTTGCAGGTGGGTTTGTGTGTGTGGCATGCTGCTTTTTCCTTTTGAAGGATCTGTTATATTGTGACTCAATCATCATGGGTACAATGCTTCAGCAGGAGAAGATTTGTGGGTGGTGATTTACGAATTTCTTTTCAGTGCCAAGGTCATTTCTTACTTCATTCACAATGATGGCACTTCTGATGCTTGGAAACCGATGTGAGTGGTGCTTGTTGGCATATTACCCTTTGCTTCTGTCTCTGTCACTCTCAATACCCCTTTGTTCCTGGCCTCCTTACAAGTAGTAATGTGTGAGACTGATTGATTTTCCGATGAACCCTGCACAACTTTTGCAGGCATTTACACAATGCTGGCTGTAGCTTCCACACCCTCTACAGTGCACCAAGTCCAGCGCTCTTTGGTGTCAAGTTTCATACTTGGACCTTGTTTGTGTCTGCCATCATCATTCCCTGTTTTGTCAACATTCTCAAAATTACCTTTTGTCTGGAGAGATGAAGAACGCTGGGGGGTCCGGCTGCTGGTGCAGCAGCCAAGTTGCTTACATGCTTGGAAGACACACCTGACATGTTGGCCAACTACTATGAGTCTTATGAGAGAAGGCCTTTCCAAAGTGACTGCAGAAGTTGGGTATGGTTCTGCTGGCTTCTCCTGCAAGGCTGCTACTGGCATAGGAGAGGAAACCATGGTTGCTGGCAGTGACATGCCAACCCATGTTGGAGCAGAGAGAGAAACAAATGGTATGCTTTTCACTGCAAACCTGAGATCATTCTCCAAGATTGGACTCCTCCTTTGATGAGCCTAAGAACCTGCACAAGAGTTATTCACATGGGCAAGATGCTCAATGGTGCTTAAGGAACAATTTCTAGGCTTGAGGAAGACACTGTTGTTGTGACACCAAGGAAGATGTTCAAGCTTGCACCATCTTCCACAGACATCCTAACTTTTAGGCTGAGCTTAGCTTAGTTTTTTGAACAGTTTTTTTCCCAGATGGATACTAGAGTAATTGTTGGCTTAACAGGAGCAATTTCCACAAATATGGACCAATCCAAGGAAACAGGGCAGTTGGAATGGCAACATGTTGAATCCCACCACACAGTGTCTGCTTCCTCAATTGTTGGGGGGGAGGCACCACCAGTACAACATAAACTTCATGTGTGGCCAGACCTAAGGCAGGAGAGCCCTGTTGACATGCGGAAGCAGATTTTTTGCAACCGGTCACTGAACATGAAGAGTATTGTGGCAGTTGGATTCGACATGGACTACACTCTTGCCCAATATAAGCCTGAAACTTTTGAAAGCATGGCTTACACAGGCACCATACAAAAGTTGGTCAATGACTTAGGGTATCCAAAAGAGGTGGGTTCTCCCCCATCTGTGATTAGATCTAATTATCTCTTTGAATTATCTCTCTTCTTGCATGCTCCCACTGTTCTGGTAGCATTTTGGGTTGCAACCTTTTGAGACCTTGTTTTCGAACCCTCTTAGCCCCTGGTTGGAAGCAGGCTGTGTTTTTCACCCTGTGAAAAACCCAATACACATTGGAGCAGACAAGAGACTATTGTTTTGTTGCAGACTGCTGAGAACTTAGGATTACTCTACATGTCCGCACTTGTTGCTGTGTTTCAGAATGGCCTCCTTTTATTCTCACTGCTAGCTTTCTCTTCTGCAGCTGCTGGACTGGAAGTTTGATTGGAAGTATATGGTCAGAGGTCTTGTGCTTGACAAGAGGAGGGGCTCCATCCTCAAGGTGAGATGACTATGAGACTACTCGTCTGCGGATTGTTATCTTTTTTTGAAAGAGAGGCAAGAGATGCTAAAAAGAGTATGCTACCAGGATTAAAGATGATATAGTAGCCTTGTTTCTTTCCATCACACTAATGCTAGTGTGTCTTGCTCAGAATGAAGCTAGAGCTACACAATTACACTAAGTTGTGTGGAGGCTGTGCTACACAACTGTGATGGAAATGAATGACAATAAAGACAGCAATGTCCTTGGTGTACCATCCTTTGGTAGCATTGGTTTGTGCTTGTTTCTGAAAAGACAAACTATTACTGGTGTATAGGATTTTTGGTGGTTGATTGCAGATGGACCGCCACAAGTATGTCAAGGTGGCATATCATGGATTCCAGAAACTGACAAGGGAGGAACGTCAGGCCACTTATGGTTCCACATTGTCACGTGAGTCATATGATGAGCCTGATTATGCTCTAATTGACACTCTTTTTTCACTAGCAGAGGCCTATCTCTTCATGCAACTTGTCGACTTCCAGGATCAGTTTCCAGGAAAAATCCCTTCTGGTACTGAGTAAGTATGGTCTCTTTCTGACACACCCGCTTTGCAATTGAGCTTCCACCTGGTTCAGTCAAAGATTGTTATGGGTCTAAGTTGGAGAAGTCCTTGAACCTTTTCCTTGTTTATAGACATTCAAGCCTTGATTGCTGTTTCATTCAAGCAGTCTTTCAGTTGGTGGGTGTACAGAAGTGAAAGGCAAGATAGAAGTGGGTCTCAGATTCTGCATCTGTTTGTGTGTAATTAGCTAAGAATGGGTTTGTTGGTGGTCTTCTTAAAACACATTTACAAAGTCTGACTATGTTCAATTGTTGTGTATTGCGTGAACAGAGTGCAATGTGCAGATGGCAGCGTAAGCTCACCAAAGTAAATTTCTCTATGCCAATTCCTGTAGCCTTCCAGTCTGTATGTGTCTACTACTTGCCTCCTGCAACAACTATCTCCCAACTTCACACTTCTTTTGTTTTGAGGGGTGCGCATCACTGGCAGAGCAGTCTGTCTGGGACAAGGTTTTTTTTGCATTCCTCCTACATGTGCTGGACATATGGCAGTGCTCAAGTGCTCTAATGTCTCTGTATGTCATGTATAGTATTCATTCCTTGATGGTTTCTGATGTTTCAATGTAAAGATAATGGCTGATAGCTATTTGCACATTTTTGGCAGCTATGCACAAATGTACAAAGATGTGAGGGCAGCAGTGGACCTATGCCACCGGGATGGCACTCTGAAGCAGGCTGTTGCACATGAACCAAGCAAGTATGATTTGATCCAGGCTTTCAGTCCCTCTGATGCAGAGTTGTTCAAGCAGTTGCTATTTCCTTTCTTGGCCTTTCCAGTCCTTGGTTAATGATTGATGTAAGACTTTAGGGTAACATGTCGACTGGTGGTGCAGATACATAAATGAAGATAGGCAAATAGTTCCCCTGCTGAAGATGCTTCGTCAATCTGGACGATTGACTTTCCTTGTTACCAACAGGTGATTCTCTCTCCCATCATTTTCTTCTAGTTAATGTGTCTGCTACAAGGTTGTGTCTGGTAATTTCTCATCAGTTGAGGGGCATTCCTTCACAATGCAATGAAGCGAATGTGCAAAACCAGCAATAAGTACCTTACTGGCTACATGGAGTGGTGCAACTAACAGAGACCTGCGCATGGTCTGAAAATGTTGCTTACTGTGAACAATGTAATGCATGTTATACTCACATTGTCATAATGCTGCAGGATACATACTACCCCTCCTGCAGTAGTGAAGTGAGAGAGTCATGCAGACAAATTCATCGATGAAGAATCAGCGAGTGAAGGCCTCTGGAGTCTAATTTGTGTGAATGGATGTGCAGTCTGTGGGACTACACACATGTGGTAATGAACTTTTTGTGTGGCAAGTGTGGCACTAATGGTGGAATCCCTCGTGATGACGAATGGCTTTCATATTTTGACATTGTCGTGACAGGGAGGTCTGTCTGCACATCTTCCTCTCATCTCTGCTTCTGCAACAAAATCCATGTCCACACATTTTAGGCAGAAGGTAGATCTCACACATCTTTGGTTTTGGCAGTGCAAAGCCAACATTCTTCCAAGATGGGAATCGATCCCCCTTATTTGAAGTGGACATCAGCAGTGGGATGCTACAAAATACTGATCAAGGCACACCTCTGCCACAGGTAAATTGAATCTTCTTCTTCTTCTTCTTCTTCTTCTTGCAGGGCATCATGTGATGAAGGGCTCCAAATCCTTCATTGCCCCTCAATCAGCCATCACTAATCATGCACTTCTGTCTTGCAGATAGGAGGAATCAGTCTCAACACACCCGTTATCCCACAAAGAACAGTAAAACAGGCCTGTCAAGTGTTTCAGGCAAGCCTGCTGAAATCTGCCTGAATCCTTGTTTTGGGGAAGAAGACAGTATGTGGGTGCTCTTTGGTTCCCAAACTATTTTCACAAATGATTGTTCAAGAGCTTTCTTTCTCCACTCCATTGAATAAGTGCTGCCAGAAATGCTTCTCCCCATTAAATGTAAGGGTTAAGGGTTAAGGGTTAAGGGTTAAGGGTTTAGGAATTAATGTTCTTACATTCAGGTTGGATGTCATATGTAATTCATGTGCAGGGAGGGAGTGTGGGTCATTTACACAGATTGTTGTCCATAGCAGCAGGTGCACAGGTACAGAATTTTTTACACTAGTGACAATTTGATAGGTCCTGCTGTATTGTTGCAATAACAAACATCTATCATTATGCGGGTGGGGCATAGGGTCACTCTTAGTTGGGTACAGAAATGTAGCTCATGACTTTGTTTTCTGTTATTGGAGCAGTCTGGAATGTGTTTCTAGTCTGGAATGTTTCTTTGTCTCTGTCTGATGTAGAGAGTCTTATCATTACAGGTTTTATATGTAGGAGATCACATCTATGGAGATATATTACGAAGCAAGAAGGAACTCGGTATGTTGTGTAAAGTCTGTTAGAGGACATTTTGAGAACAGCATTTCTTTCTGTGGAAAAAGGGGGGGAAAGTCACAGTTGATTCGTGGCACTGGCACTTTGTGAGATTTGACTCAAAATCTCCTTTTGGTTCCTGGGAATTGGTGAAGTTCTTAGGCTTGTAGTATAGCAAAATTTGTTTTCAGGTGGATGAAGTGTGGTGTCCCATTGTTTCTATCTTTCAGATTGCAGATTTTTAGGCTTCATCAGGCTTCAGCCCTATCAAGGACTGGTGGATATTCTTGTTAACCTAGGCCAGCGCCTTGAGGTTATCAGAGTTGTGTGGGGAGGGGTTTTCTGATTTCTGGTGAAAACACACAGGCTGGAGAACAATGCTGGTGGTGCCAGAGCTGGACTTTGAGCTTGAAATGCTTGTCCACACATTCAGCATTCGGAAGGTAGGTCCTATAACTGGATTTATGAAAACTTCCAACACTTGGGTGGGATCCAAAGTGTTGGAATCCCCACTTTTGGCAGTGTCAAGCTGGGATGACGACAGAGCATACCATTGAGTTGATAAGTTCATTAAGGAGATGACAAGCAACTCAATGAAACAGTTGGCATGGTGCTGTTCCTGCAGGAAATCAGCAAATTGCGTATGCAGCGTGATGCTCTAGAAGATAGGCTCCAACACCTTGAATGGACTCTTAGGTACAAAAGAGTTGTGTGGAATAATAAGTGTCATCAGATCTCTCATTCACAACACATCCAGTAAAAAAAACTCCAGACTGTTTTGTTTGTCTCTAGCTCAAAAACCATCTGTACTATGTCCTTGAGTTTGTGGCAGTTCATCCACCACATTTCAGATTTGCTAATACAAGTTGCATTTTCTCTAAGCAAATTTGCATTATGAATTTTCCAGATTCGATGACCTTACAGTGCAGAAGCGACAGGAGTTTCGAGAGAAAATTGATATCTTGCAAGTAAGAAGTAACTTCTCCTCCAGGGTTGTGGGATCATCCCATTTATCACCCTGAGACTTTTATTAGGACTTTTTCAACATCCATCTTGTTACAGCTCAACTTGCAAACCCTCTGCATGTTCCTGAAAAAAAAGACTTGCTTGATGGGATTTTTGCAGAGTCAGAGGGACAAGATTAGAGAACAGCATCGCCAGGCACAGCGGGATTGCCACCATCTGGTGTGTAGTATGAACCTTCCTTTCTGCAATTTATTGCTGCCTCTTCTCTTGGGCACTTGATAACTTGTCTGTCTTTTCCTGTTTTCAGTAGTAAGTGGATGTCAGACAATGCAAGTATGTCTAGCTAGGCTGTGTAGGGTATGTACCCTTGGCAATGAAGATGCTTGATCCATTGAGTTGTGATTGCCCACTGAGTTATCCCCCCCTGATCTCTTATTGTCTGCAGTTTCATAAAACATGGGGCCAGCTGATGAAAACCGGTTATCAGAATTCTCGTTTTTCACACCAGGTTAGATGATTTCGTCATGGTGCAAGGACCATGTAGTGATTGTAAGAAAGGCATGAATTCAACTCATATATATCTGGTTAAATGTTGTGGAGCATCTCTATTAAGAGCAACTCCACTGGTGCTCAATATGTGACTCTGCAAATTAAAATTGGATGAAGAAAAGTCAAAACAAGTTGGTTTGGCTCAGAACAATGGTTTTGATTTAGCATTTTTGCATAGTTTGCTGAGGCTGGTAAAAGGCACAGCAAAGCCTAACACCCGCCAGAGAAGAGTGTAATAAATATGATCTGACCGCTGCTCCCTGTTTCTGATTGTCCAATCAGAATGATTGGTCCAGGTGCTTTGCTATTAGTAATCTCCCACCTATTGCAGTCTCAGTTTTAGTTTTATGGGTGGGGTTGGAACAAAGTAAATAACTAAACTTGGATGTGAAGAATATTTTTTCAAGGTCACATACTGAGCACCACTGGAGATACTCTAAGCTGCAAGAAGTTGGGGTTTGTTCTTGGTGTGGGTGGAACAGGTGGAGAGATTTGCCTGCTTGTATACTAGTCATGTGACGAATTTGTGCTATTACTCACCTGACAAGAGTTATCGCACCACTGAGGATTTCATGCCCCATGAGCTCGAAGGCATAGGCCTTTGACTCCTGGATATCGCTTCTTGATTGACACTCTTACTGATTGATTTGCAACACCATTTGTTGAACAATAATTTCCACTAGGAATACATCTGCATTTGGGTGAGGGGGAAGTTAGGTGTTGGGTATTGCACACAAGTGCATTACTGGTGCACTAGGAGTCCTATTTATCTGGTGATGATTCCGGTTGTGATGCCAACACATTAGTCTAGCACATGCATACACGCAAACTTCAACTGCCAGTACAGCTCAGAAGGCAACCACCTATCATGCCACATGAGTTGACCTAGTGTTATGTGAGGAATAAAAGAACTTCATGTATGCACTCATAAAAGGCTTTTTCAATGGCACTTCAGTAATTGTGTGCAATGATGTTGTGAAATAGTTTTTCAGCTCAGCTTATGCTTTCCTCAAGGGAGGAGGACTCTGATTTTTATGCATGAAAAGGCAAAATTTTCAAGGACAAAGATGAACTTCAGTGACAGGAACCTGGATGTTTCCTTAACAGACTCACTCACCTGGTAGCACTTTGAGGCAAAACTTTACAAGGCAAGGATAACCTTCATTCAGTGACAAGCTGTCCGAGAGCGTGTTCCTTTTTGTAAAACTAAGGTTCAAGACATTCATGGAATGAAATCACTTGGGTTGTTGCCCTGGAGCCTACATCATCCCCGTGGAACTCTTTGGTTTTTCATACCATCTCATGGATTTGCTGCATCTCATCAGATTGTGTCATGTTTTCCTTGAGCAGAGGGCACAGTGGCCCTTTGTTTATTAGATATCTTCCTTGGATGATATATTATGAAGTGTTGTGAAGATTGACCTAGATACTGACATATCATCTGTGCAGAAGCTTGGCACTAAACACTGCAGGTTATTGGTGGCGTGAGGATTTATGATGTTGTGATTATCCTCTGTGTCAAGATGCTATTATGAAGACTGTAAGTCTGCTCCTGGGCTCTCCTTTTTATATTCCTGATTAGGTCTTCAAAGTTCATCAGCATTTTGTGATTTTTGTATGAAATGTTCTCAGGTTACCAGCACAGTTGAAGTTCTCTACATGGTAGATTTCATGATTTAGGAACTCTTCTTAGGTTTAGATCTACCTTAAGTCTAATGGGTACATAAAGAACTGTGAGGATTCCTACTGTAGAAACCTAAAAGAGGTGGGTGTGGGGAAGGAGGTGGGTGGAGAGGAAGAATCCAAATATAACATTTAGTGCCTATTCAGCTCAATTTGTACAACCCTACATCTGGAGAATGTGTATTAAATCTCTTTCTCACTTTTGGCTTCTAATCCACAGAATGAATTTGGCTAGGCAAAATCTGGATCTATACCTCTAACTTAAACATGTACATCTGAAGCTCACACATGATTTTTTTTGGGGATACTTAACCGTCATTGTTTCAGATGGTATATTGTTTGATGAACCAGATTTGGGTTTGATTTCTAACAACAAATGAACGCTTGTAGTAACCTTGTCTCTTTTGAAAATCAAGTCAGGAGGAGTGAATTTTCATCAGACTCTCACAGTTGGAGACGAGTTGGACATTTCTCAACAAGTGCCAGAAGAGAAGAGATTGTGCCCACTGAAACTTTTACACAAATTCAGATTCTGGGGGGGGTAAGGGCAGAATTCTCCCTGCCAAATCTCCAAAGCCCATCCTTCTTTCTTCCCAGGCAGGAAACATTGGTGGTCCATAGTAGCAAGTACGGGGTGGTAGACTACAAGCACGTACTATATACATGTTTTGTACTATATGTATATATATATATGTTTTCTTGTAAATTTGCAGCAGAGCACGTACAAGATAGATAGATAGATAGATAGTTCTTGTATTATATACATGCTTTCCTTTGTTTGAAAAATTTGCACATGCATTTCATTTCATATTGTTGGACATCAAGGTCCCGCAGTATGACAAAAGTGTTCCATTGTTGCTTTCATTCTGTGATGAAGCTGCTTGCAGTGGTAGCATTGAATTGTAATGCAGGCTTTTCTCAGGCTTTTATGTTGGCAGGCTGGTGAGAGAGATTCCCCCCCCACCATGAAAGAAAGGGTTTAGATGCTTTCAAACAACATAGATAGTCCCCCTCTGGACCTGCCCTTTTCCTAGTTCCTAGACATCACCTCATCATGTCTGTGTTGCAAATATTGAGGCTATTTGCTCTGGTGCACAGTTCATTGCATGGTTTTGAAACATGCCTCACAGTTCATTGCATGGTTTGAAATATGCCTCACAGTTCACTGCATGGTTTTGAAACATGCCTCACAGTTCATTGCATGGTTTGAAACATGCCTCACAGTTCATTGCATGGTTTTGAAACATGCCTCACAGTTCATTGCATGGTTTGAAACATGCCTCAAACCATGCAATGAACTGTGCAATATATGAAATTGGCCAAATTAAAGAGTAGTAGCTCCATCATTAAATACTACCCAAAATCTCCCAAAACCCATTTGAAACCTCCAATATTGTCTTCAAGTACTCAAATGGGTTTTAGGGTTTAGATCTAGTAGTAGTAGGGTTGGATACAAGTTGGTCAAGCCAAATGGTCATGGGCCCACTATGGGACTCATCCCCATGTCAAGATTTAGATGGAAATGGCAATAACTTTTGGTTTATGTCCCAATTATTTTTTTAGTATTGAACACTAGGATTAAAACAAACTCAAGAATTATCAAATGAAAAATGAAAAAAAATTTAAAAAAAAATTACTCCCTACTTTCAAATTATTTTGAATGATTTCAACATAAATAAATCACAATGTTTTTCAACTTAATCCCACTATGCCTAGTTTAATTCCAACTTAGTACAACTTGTGTTGCTAATTACATACGACCCTAGATGCCCCCCCAATCAAGCACACCTTAACAAGATTAAAAAACTCCTTTAATTGTCAACGGTTTCGGAACTTCAAAATTTGGTTGATTTCCATGTGATTTAACCTAATAATCTTTGCCATCATATTTTCTTTTGATTTTTTATTTGTTGTTGTAGGTTTTTTTTTTTTTTTTAAA